>OQVS01000785.1_pt1 | contig 21955 bp, 14 predicted proteins | sample 1691601 | NCBI WGS metagenome assembly OQVS01 (sample SAMN03418268, study PRJEB22391) | human gut metagenome | biome: human-gut; feature: organic feature; material: feces | host: Homo sapiens | place: Tanzania | collected 2013-01
GCACGGAATCCTCGCCCATGTGGTTCTGCAACTTCTCCATGAGGCGCAGCTGAGCCTCGTGCTCCACGGGCTGGTGGGTCGGTCCGTCCTCTCCTACGCGGAAGGCGTCGTGGCTATAGATGAACTTCACAGGCGTGCGCATCAAGGCAGCCATGCGGATAGCCGGTTTCATATAGTCTGAGAAGACGAAGAACGTACCCATGGCCGTGATGACACCACCATGGAGCATCATACCGATACACATGCAGGCCATCGTCAGCTCGGAGACACCAGCCTGGAAGAAGGCGCCGCTAAAGTCGCCACGCACGATATCGTGGGTCTTCTTGAGGAAGCCGTCCGTCTTGTCGGAGTTGCTCAGGTCGGCAGAGGCGCAGATCATGTTGGGCACCTGCTCGGCAAGCACGGAAAGGCAAGCTGAGGAAGCCGCACGGGTGGCAGAATCGCGCTTCTGCTCCAGACCGCTCCAATCGACCTCGGGCGCCTTACCTGAGAACCACTCCTTGAGCAGGGCAGCCTTGTCGGCATGCTCCTCGGCCCATTTGCGCTCCTCCTCATGGCGCTTGGCCACGATCTTGCGCAACTCCTCACGACGATCGCTATAGAGCTTCTCTACCTCGGGGAAGATGACGAAAGAATTCTCGGGATCGCCACCCAGGTGCTTGATCGTGTTGGCGAAAGCGTCGCCACCAAGGGGCGCACCATGGGTCTTGACGTTGTGCTCGTAGCTGGATCCGTCGGCCTGGAGCGCGCCTTTGGCCATGACCGTATGGCCAATGATGAGGACCGGACGCTCCTTCTCCTTCTGGGCCACGGTAAGGGCCTTGCGGATCTCGTCGGCATCATTGCCGTCGATCTCGATGACGCTCCATCCCCAAGCCTTATACTTCATGGCCACGTCCTCGGTATCGACGACGTTGCACTCGGTAGAGAGCTGGATCTCGTTGGAGTCGTAGAACATGATGAGGTTGTTCAGGCCCAGCGTGCCGGCAATGCGGCCCACGCCCTGGCTGATCTCCTCCTGCACTCCACCATCGCTGATGTAGGCATATATCTTGTGCTGCATGGGCGTATGGCCGAGGCGAGCCTCAAGAAACTTCTCTGCCACGGCCGCACCAGCTGCAAAGGCATGTCCCTGTCCCAGCGGTCCGGACGAGTTCTCCACTCCGTGCTCGATGTCGCGCTCGGGGTGTCCCGGAGTGATGCTGCCCCACTGGCGGAACTGCTTGATGTCTTCAATGGTAAATTTTCCCTGAAGGGCCAGGGCCGAATAGAGCATCGGCGACATGTGACCCGGGTCAAGGAAGAATCGGTCACGACCGGACCATGCGGGCTGGTCGGGGTCGTAAACCAAAAATTCGGAGAACAAAACATTGATAAAATCGGCACCACCCATCGCACCTCCAGGGTGTCCGGACTTGGCCTTCTCTACCATCGAGGCAGCCAGGATGCGGATGTTGTCGGCTGCGCGATTCATTAATTTCTTGTCGTTCATTGTTTGGTCATAAAATTGTTTGATGCAAAAATAGCAAAAAAAAAGGATTGGGCAAAATAAAAAGCCGACTATTTTCCTTCGTCTTGAAAGTTTAATGGTTTTTCTGACTTTTTTCCTATTATATAATGGAATATAAGGGAAAAACTGCAAGAAAAAAGGCCTGGCCTCACCCCGAGGGGGAAAGCCAGACCTATGATTTTGGTCCGCGCCATCCTGCCGTCTTTCCCTTTAGGGAAGGCCTTGGGACAGCCCCGGACATAGACGTTGGAGCTTACAGCAGCTTGTCGAAGAGGGCTCTCATCTTAGACTCGTTGGGGGCACCCACGTGCTTGTTGACGAGCTTGCCGTCCTTGAAGAAGAGGAGCGTCGGGATGTTGCGCACGGCATACTCCATGGTGATGTCCTCGTTCTGCTCCACGTCGCACTTGCCGACGACCAACTTGCCGTCATACTCCTCAGCGAGTTTTGACACAAGCGGAGAGATTGCCTTGCAGGGGCCGCACCAGGTGGCCCACAGATCTACTACCAATGGCAGGTCGCCATTTCTCAGAGTCTCAAAGTTGTCCTTTGTGATTTCTACTTCCATTGTTTCTTTTCGTTTAGATTTGGTGAATATGTTTGTTAATACACAAATATCATGCCAATGACAAAATGTCAGTTGATGTGGTACTCCAAGTCCATCGACTGCAAATCCGTCAGTAGTCTCCGGTCCACATCGACGGTCTTGGTCCTGCTCTGTAGCGAGAGGGCCGTGCGGTCGGGCAGGGCCAGGCGGATCATGAGGGTGGTGTCGCCCGGATGGTCCTCGATGATGGTCTGGAGCTCCGCCACCATCTTGTCGTCCACGCGGTCGATGGGTAGCGAGACCGTGATCTTCTTGAGGCGGTCGCGCTTGACGTCATAGAGCTGGGAGACGCTCTCCACGCGGAAAGCCAGGGCGTCGCTATTGCGGAAGCGCTGCACACACTTCGCCTGGACGAAGACGGCAAAGTCCTGACTCAGCTGCGCCTTCCATCTCAACCAGTCTTGGCCGAAGAGCGTCAGTTCGCCCATGCCCGCAAAGTCCTCGATCGTCACGATACCGAAGGGCTGTCCCGTGCGTTGGGAGAATCGCTCGTTGACGGCCGTCACCATGCCGCCAAACGTCACCTCGCCCCGCTTTTCCAGCGCCTTGAGGTCGGCGTCCCTATGGATCTCCGAGCAATGGGTGTTGCACATGTTCTCCAGCACGACCGCATACTCGTCGAGCGGATGGGCCGAGAGATAGATGCCCACGAGCTCGCGCTCCTTGTTGAGCTTCTCGATGGCCGCCCATCTTTCCGTCTTGGGCAGGGGCGGATGGACCACGGTCACGTCGTCGCTCCCGAAGAGGCTCAGACCGGCATTGGCCTTGTCCATCTGGTAGCGCTGGCCGTAGCGCACGAGCAGGTCGATGAAGAGTTCTCCCTTGGCGTTGGGGGTGAAGAACTGCTCGCGCATGACCCCGAAACCATCGAAGCCGCCACTATAGGCCAGGCTCTCGAAAGCCTTGCGGTTGACGTTGGCCAGGTTGACACGCTCGGCAAAGTCGAAGATGTCCTTGTAGGGACCGTTCTGCTCGCGCTCGCTGACGATGGCCTCGGCAGCAGGCGTGCCCATGCCCTTGATGGCGCTCAGTCCGAAGCGTATCTCGCCCTTCTTGTTGACACCAAAGCCGATCTGGCTCTCGTTGACGTCCGGGCCGAGGGTGGAGATCTTGAGCGCCTTACACTCCTCCATGAGTTTCGTGATTTCCGTGATCTGGCTGAATCGCCGCGTCATCAGGGCCGCCATAAACTCGGCCGGGTAGTGGGCCTTGACGTAGGCCGTCTGATAGGCCACCCAGGAGTAGCACGTGGCGTGGGACTTGTTGAAGGCGTAGCTCGCAAACTTCTCCCAGTCGCCCCAGATCTTCTCCAGCACCTTCGGGTCGTGGCCGTTCTCCGTGCCTTGCTTGATAAACTTCGGCTTCATCTGATCGACGATGGCCTTCTTCTTCTTTCCCATCGCCTTGCGGAGGGCGTCGCTCTCGCCTCGCGTGAAGTTGGCCAACTGTCGGGAGAGGAGCATCACCTGCTCCTGATAGACCGTGATGCCGTAGGTATCCTTGAGATACTTCTCCATGCAGGGGATGTCGTAGCTGATCTTCTCGCGTCCGTTCTTGCGGGCGATGAAGGAGGGGATGTAGTCCATCGGTCCCGGACGGTAGAGGGCGTTCATGGCGATGAGGTCCTCGAAGACCGTGGGCTTCAGCTCGCGCAAGTATTTCTGCATGCCAGCCGACTCAAACTGGAACGTGCCGATGGTGCGTCCCTGCTGGTAGAGCTGGTAGGTGAGTTCGTCGTCGATAGGTATTTTCTCCAGGTCGATGACGTGGCCCGTGGTCTGCTTGACGACCTTGCAAGCCTCCTTGAGCTCCGAGAGCGTCTTGAGGCCGAGGAAGTCCATCTTGATCAGACCCGTGGTCTCGATGACGTGGCCGTCATACTGCGTGACGTTGCACTTCATCTCGGGGAAGTCGGGGTCCGTGGCCGTCGATACCGGCACCCAGTCGTCGATCCTGTCGCGGCAGATGATGAATCCGCAGGCGTGGAGGCCCGTGCCGCGGACGGTACCCTCCAGCATCTTCGCATACTTGATGGTGTTGCGCTCGCGCGGGTCCTCGCTGACCTCGGCATCCTGGAGCTCGGGCGTACACTTGATGGCGTTGGCGAGGTTCATCTTCATCCCGTCGGGCAGTCGGTCGGGGATGGCCTTGCAGAGGGCGTTGGAGCGCTCCAGGGGCAACTTCTCCACGCGGGCCACGTCCTTGAGGGAGTTTTTCGTGGCCATGGTGGCATAGGTGATGATATGGGCGCAGTTGTCCTCGCCATACTTGTCCATCACCCATCTCAGGACCCTTCCGCGGCCGTCGTCGTCGAAGTCGGTATCGATATCAGGCAGGTTGACGCGGTCGGGGTTGAGGAATCGCTCAAACAGGAGGTCGTATTTCAGAGGGTCTATCTGGGTGATGCCCAGACAGTAGGCCACCACGGATCCTGCCGCCGATCCACGTCCCGGTCCCACCATCACGCCCAGTTCGGTACGGGCCGCGTTGATGAAGTCCTGGACGATGAGGAAGTAGCCCGGGAAACCCATCGTCTTCATCACGTGGAGCTCGAAGTTGATATGCTCGCAGACGCGCTCCTCCAGGGGGTCTCCATAGAGGCGGCGGGCGCCCTCATAGGCCAGCTTAGCCAGGTAGTCGGCCTCAAACTTGATGCGGTAGATCTTGTCGTAGCCTCCGAGTCGGTCGATGACCTTCTGTCCCTCCTCGGGCGAGAGCTGGTTCTGTCCCTTTTCGTCGGAGGTGAACTCGTTGTAGAGGTCCTGCTCGGAATATTTCTGTCGCCACTCCTCCTCCGTTCCGAATTCCTCGGGGATGGGGAAGAAGGGCATAATGGGCCCGTGGTCGATGTCGTAGATCTCCACCTTGTCGAGCACCTCGATCGTGTTGGCGAGGGCCTCGGGCACGTCGGCAAAGACCTCGTTCATCTCCTCCCGCGTCTTAAACCACTCCTGCTTGGAATAGCGCATGCGGTTGGGGTCGTCGAGGTCCTCCTGGGTGGAGAGACAGAGCAGGTGGTCGTGGGCCTCGGCCGTCTCGCGGTTTTCGAAGTGACAGTCGTTGGTGCAGACGAGCTTGATGCCCAGTTCCTTGGCCAGCCGTATGAGTTCGCGGTTGGCGCGTTGCTGCAGGGGGAAGGTCTCGCGGTTGGCCACGACCGAGGGGTCCTTCACCTCGTGGCGCTGGAGCTCCAGATAGTAGTCGTCGCCGAAGAGGTCGTGGTACCATTGTGCGGCCTCTCTCGCGCCCTCCAGGTCTCCGTCGAGGATCTTGCGTGGCACCTCGCCCGCTATACAGGCCGAGCAGACGATCAGTCCCTCGTGGTAGCGCTCCAGGTCGGCCCGGTCCGTGCGCGGCTTGTAGTAGTAGCCGTCCACCCACGCGCGCGATACCAATTTAATAAGGTTTTTGTATCCCTTGTAGTTTTTGGCCAGGACGACGAGGTGGTAGCCACTATTGTCTCCCATGGCCTTGTCCTTGTCCTCCTTGGTGCGTCGTGCGACATACATCTCACATCCGAAGATGGGCTTGAAGGGTTCGAGGCCCTCCGCCTTGCGCTCCTTGTTGACCTTGGCGCAGCAGTCGGCCAGCTCCTTCACGCCATACATCACGCCATGGTCGGTGATGGCCATGCCCCTCATGCCGTCCCCGACGGCCTTCTTCACGAGGTTGGCTACCTTCGACTGGCCGTCAAGGATGGAGTAGTGCGTATGGACGTGCAAATGTATGAAGTCTTCCATCAGTTTTCGTATTTCACGTGCAAATGTAGATAAAAAAAATGGAATCACGGCCTCTTGGGCCGAAAAGTTGAAGTGTTAATTTGCATAACTGACAAAAAGTATATAACTTTGCACATTATTCATGAAAATGTAAACCTTCCGACATGGGAAAGAGAATAAAGAAACTCAAGAAAATCCGTCTTCATCGTGAGGGCACGGACCAGTTGTTGTATGGTGGAATCGGCATTGCCCTGGTGGCCGCCATTCTGTGGTTTGCCCTGACGACCAAGATTCCTTTCTGGGCGTTCCTCGTCATCATGGTCCCCGTCTATTGTATCGTGCTCAACTTCTATCGCTGCCCGATCCGCTACCTCAACATCGAGGACACGGAGCATATCGTGGTGGCGCCTGCCGACGGCAAGATCGTCGTCATCGAGGAGGTGGAGGAGAATGAGTACTTCCACGACCGCCGCCTGATGATCAGCATCTTTATGAGCCTCTTCAACGTCCACGCCAACTGGTTCCCCGTGGATGGCGTGGTGAAGTTTGTCAAGCACTTCAATGGCAACTTCCACAAGGCTTGGCTCCCCAAGGCCAGCGAGGAGAACGAGCATGCCGACGTGATGATCACCATCCCCGACGGCCGCGACGTGCTCTGCCGCCAGATTGCGGGTGCCGTGGCGCGTCGTATCGTCACCTATGCCAAGGATGGCGAGGACTGCTACATCGACGAGCACCTGGGCTTCATCAAGCTCGGTAGCCGCGTGGACGTCTATCTGCCTATCGACTCCGAGGTCTGTGTGAAGATGGGACAGGCGACTACGGGCGACCAGACCATCATCGCGCGCCTCAAGCCCGTGGAGAAAGCGTAGTCCGTAGGGAAAACGTAATCCCATGGAGAAAGCGTAATCTGTGGAGAAAGCGTAGTCCTCTCCCCCACCCCTGGGGCGGCCCTCCCTTGGCGTCTGGCCTCCAGATGCCTGAGGCGTTGGCTTAGGACGAAATCCCCCTGCTATAGGGCGAAGCTTTTCTGCTACAGGACAGGATGAAGCTTTTCTGCTAATAAAAATTAGGAGTAGGATAAATCTTTTCTGCTATATGAGCTAAATGATATGATGAAGCTTTACTGCTTATGATCAAGAAACATATCCCCAACAGCATCACCTGCTGCAACCTCATCTCGGGTTGCATCGCTACCTATTTTGCCTTCCGCCACGACTTCGAATGGGCCCTGGCCTGGATGGTCATAGGAGCCGTCTTCGACTTCTTCGACGGCATGACGGCCCGCCTGCTCCATGTCAGTTCGCCTATCGGCAAGGAGCTCGACTCGCTGGCCGACGACATCACCTTCGGACTGGCTCCCTCGGCCATGCTCTTTGCCGAACTGGGCGTGGTGGCCTATCCCTCGGTCCTGGAGCCTCTGCGCGAGGTGCTGCCCTTCGTGGCCTTCGTCATGGCGGCCTTCTCGGCCCTTCGCCTGGCCAAGTTCAATCTCGACGAGCGCCAGTCCCTGGGCTTCATCGGACTGCCCACCCCGGCCAACGCGCTCTTCTGGGGTTCGTTGATGGTGGGTGTGGCTCCCCATTTCGAGTCCTCGCCCCTTTGGGCCGTGGCCATGGTCGTGGGCGTGCTGGTGAGCAGCTACCTACTCGTGAGCGAGATACCGATGTTTGCCCTCAAGTTCAAGCAATGGGGCTGGAAGGGCAACGAGGTGAAGTATCTCTTCGTCCTCTCCTGCATCCCCCTCCTCGCCCTGCTGCGCATCTCGGGCATTGCCGTCATCATCGCCTGGTATGTGCTGCTCTCGGCCATGGTGGCCAAGAAGCCTGCCCCACAACATCATTAACTCCATCCGCACATTATGATTTTCATCAAATTCATATTCCTCCTCTTCGTCCTCGCCTTGGTGGCCATCGCCCTGATAGCCTACAAGTTCTACAAGCAACTGCATCGCGTGGTACGCAGGTTCCAGCCCGAGGGCAACGACTTCCAGGGCCAGCAGGGGGGCTTCCAGGACCAGCAGTCCTCGGCCCGCACCTCGCGCCAGGCCGACGGCAACACGATCGTCGATTCCCGAAGCGAGGAGCAACGCGCCAAGAAGGTCATCAAGGACAACGAGGGGGAATATATCGACTACCAGTAGCCGTCCTCGTCCCGAGGCCATGTGGCAAGCGTCCCGATCTCGAGCCGGTTTCTCATGTGGCTGTCTTTCCCATCATGGCCCAGGCTTTTTTAGATCATGACTCATTTTTTCTTTTCATGAACCAAACTGCCGAAGATTCCGAACGGGCTTCCTCCCTGCCGCTCCATCAGAAGACGACACGGGAGATAGCTGGCCACACCTGCACGATCTACGTCCAGGAGCAGCCCGCCTTTCTGCTGATCCAACCTGCCGACGCCAACGACCTCAGGGAGATGGACCAGGAGGTGGAGGCCATCGCCCAAGCCACGGGAGCGCACTTCGTCCTTGTGGCCGTCCATATCGCCCGTTGGTTCGACGAGCTGCCGCCCTGGGACGCTCCTCCCGTCTTCGGCAAGCGCCCCTTCGGCCACGGGGCTCCGGCCACGCTCCAGTCTATCCTTGATATCATCGACCATCTGCGCTCCTCGGGTCTCGTCTCCTCTCCCGACTGCCCCACAATCCTCGGGGGCTACTCCCTGGCGGGTCTCTTCGCGCTTTGGGCGGGCTACCAGCATCCCTTTGACGGTATCGTGGCGGCCTCCCCCTCCATCTGGTATCCCCAATGGCTCGACTATGCGGCCCTCCACACTCCCTTGTCCGCAGCCTTCTACCTCAGTCTGGGCGACCGCGAGGACCGATCCCGCACGCCCATCATGACGACCGTCAGCCAATGCATCCGTCGCCAACACGACCTCCTGATCGCCTCCTCCACTCCCTCCACGCTCGAATGGAACGAGGGCAACCACTTCCAGGACAACGGCTTGCGAACGGCCAAAGGCTTCGCCTGGGTCATCAACAGAATACAGACTCCCTGACGCTTGAGGGTGCACAACTTTTTGGGACAAATCGTCAGGGCAAGAGGGAAAACAACAAATACAACCTTTACAACAATGTACAACCTACACGCTACGCGTGTTTACAATCTTGCTGCAAGGTAAACAACAAAATACAACGCTTCGCCTTGAGCATGCATCCTTGCTGTCCTGGCGAAACGGTTCCATATCATGGTATCCTTTCTCATCATGGCATAACTTGAACAAGCTCAGTTATGCTCATGATTTTACCGCGCGTTGTTACTTGTTGTAAAGGTTGTTCAAGTTGTTTTCCCATGTATCCACGTAGAACTAACATCCATGATATTTCCAAGCATTCAGCCACGTTTTTCGGTCCTCTAAACGAGCCAAATCCCAAAATTCATAGTGAAATTGGCGATTACAATCCCCAAATTATATATAAAATTGGCGATTACAATCCCCAAATTCATAGTAAATTTGGGGAATTGGAAAAATAATAGTACCTTTGCCACATGTTAAAAAGGATCGCAAGATGATGATAAATAGAGAGATACAGAGCAAAATCAGGGACGACTTCGACAGTCGCAAGGCCATAGTCCTGATCGGGGCGCGCCAAGTGGGCAAGACCACGTTGGTGGAGGCAGTCGCCAAAGATGCCGGACGCGTGCTGGCGCTCAACTGCGACAACGTCGATGACCGCATGAGCCTGGAGAACAAAACCTCCACGGAACTGCAGAATCTGATAGCAGGATACGACCTTGTGGTGATAGACGAGGCACAACGGGTGGCCAATATCGGACTGACCATCAAGATGATGGTGGACCTGAGGATGGAGAAGCCACAGGTGATCGTCACGGGATCGTCGTCGCTGGAACTGGCCGAAGGCATCTATGAGCCTGCCACGGGCCGATGCATCAACTACGAGCTCTTCCCCCTGAGCGTGGGCGAACTGGTCGGCCACACCTCCGCCCGCGAGGAGGCCCGGCTGCTCAACCAACGGCTCATCTATGGGCTCTATCCCGAGGTGGTGACCCATCCTGCCGACGCCAAGCGCCGACTCATGTCGCTCGCCGACTCCTATCTCTACAAAGACCTCCTGATGTACAAAGGGGTGAAGAAACCGGAGATCCTCCAGAAGTTGCTGCGGGCCCTGGCCTTGCAGGTGGGGAGCGAAGTGTCCTACAACGAGTTGTCCAACCTGCTGGGCATCGACAAGGCGACGGTAGAAAACTATATCGGACTGCTCGAGAAGTGCTACGTCGTCTTCCGCGTGGACTCCTACAGTAGAAATCTGAGAAACGAAATCAAGAAGGGGAAAAAGGTCTATTTCTGGGACAACGGCATCCGCAATGCCGTGATAGCCAACTTCTCCAGTCCCGAGATGCGACTGGACATGGGGATGCTATGGGAAAACTTCATCATCAGCGAGCGACGCAAGCTCCATAGCTATGCGGCAGACTACGCGAAGCTGTATTTTTGGCGCACGCACACGCAAAACGAGATAGACCTCATCGAGGAGCGGGACGGCAGGCTCACGGCCTTCGAGATGAAATGGAACGGCAAGACGAAAGCCAAGATGCCATCACCCTTCGCCACAGCCTATCCCGAGACGACCTTCCATGTCGTCACCCCCGACAACTACATGGACTTCATAGTCTAAGGAGCCTTTTCGCGCGGGCCAACTTGGTCATATCAAGAAAATTGCGTAACTTTGCACCCTTGTAGCAAAACGAAGATTCAGAGAAAGAACAAAATAAGGTTTAAGACATAATATGATAACGCTCAACAATCTTGCCATCCAGTTTGGCAAGCGAGTACTTTACAAAGACGTAAACATCAAGTTCACGCGCGGCAACATCTATGGCGTCATTGGCGCCAACGGAGCCGGCAAGTCCACCCTTCTTCGCGCCATCTCCGGCGACCTGGAGCCCAATAAGGGTACCGTGGAGCTGGGTCCTGGCGAGCGCCTGTCGGTCCTGGAGCAGGACCACTTCAAGTATGACGCCTTCCGCGTGCTCGACACGGTCCTCATGGGCCATGCCCCGCTTTGGGAGAACATGAAGGAGCGCGAGGCCCTCTATGCCAAGCCCGAGATGACGGAGGAGGACGGCAACCGTGCTGCCGACCTGGAGCTGAAGTTTGCCGAGATGAACGGCTGGGAGGCCGAGAGCGAGGCTGCCCAGCTGCTGCAGCACCTGGGTATCGCCGAGGGCCTGCACGAGAAGCTGACGGGCGAGCTCAGCAACAACGAGAAGGTGCGCGTGATGCTGGCCAAGGCCCTCTTCGGCAAGCCCGACAACCTGCTGCTCGACGAGCCCACCAACGACCTCGACCTCGAGACCGTGGAGTGGCTGGAGGACTACCTGGGCGAGATCGATGAGAACCAGACCGTCCTCGTCGTCAGCCACGACCGCCACTTCCTCGACGCCGTGAGCACACAGACCATCGACATCGACTTTGGCAAGGTGACGGTCTTTGCCGGCAACTACTCCTTCTGGTACGAGTCGAGCCAGCTCGCCCTGCGCCAGCAGCAGAACCAGCGCATGAAGGCCGACGAGAAGCGCAAGCAGCTGGAAGAGTTTATCCGTCGCTTCTCGGCCAACGTGGCCAAGAGCAAGCAGACCACCTCGCGCAAAAAAATGCTCGAGAAGCTCAACGTCGAGGAGATCCGCCCCTCCAGCCGCAAGTATCCGGGCATCATCTTCCAGATGGAGCGCGAGCCGGGCAACCAGATCCTCATGGTCGAGGACCTCAAGGCGGTCGATACCGACGGCACGGTCCTCTTCGACCACGTCAGCTTCAACATCGAGAAGGGACAGAAGGTGGTCTTCATCTCCCACAACCCCAAGGCCATGACGGCCCTCTTCGAGATCATCAACGGCAACCGCGAGCCGGATGGCGGCACCTACAAGTGGGGCGTCACCATCACCACGGCCTACCTGCCCCTGGACAACACGAAGTTCTTCGAGAGCGACAAGAACCTCGTCGATTGGCTCTCGCAGTACGGCCCGGGCAACGAGGTGGCGATGAAGGCCTACCTCGGACGCATGCTCTTCCGCCAGGAGGAGGTGGAGAAGAAGGTCAACGTGCTCTCGGGAGGCGAGAAGATGCGTTGTATGATCGCGCGCATGCAGCTGCAGAACGCCAACTGCCTGATCCTCGACACGCCGACCAACCACCTCGACCTCGAGAGCATCCAGGCCTTCAACAACAACCTCGTGCAGTTCAAGGGCAACATCCTTTTCAGTTCCCACGACCTGGAGTTTATCGGTACCGTGGCTGGCCGCGTCATCGAGCTCACGCCCCGTGGCACGATCGACAAGCTCACGACCTACGACGAGTATATCCACAACGAGCAGATCCGCGAGCATCGCGTCGAGATGTATAAGTAAGGAGCATCAGGCCGACATGTATAAGTAAAAAGGAGCATCAGGCCGACATGTATAAGTAAGGACAGGAGACCCGTCGCGCGCCCGGGTGCACTTCACAACCCGAAGCACACACCCGTCCGGCCAAAAGGGCGGGCGCCCCTGCCTTGGCACAATATTTGCTATGCGTCTTTTTAAAAAAGCTAAGAACAAAATGAGTAAAGAGAAGAACATAAAGGTAGAGGGCGAGACCCCCGAGACCAGCCACAACGAGGCAGAAGACGTGCGTGTGGCCGAAGGCGCACAGGATGGCGCTCAGGCTGAACAGGCCGAAGAGGCCGAAACGGCTGAGAAGGCCAACGAGCCCGAGCTCACTCCCGAGGAGAAGGCGAAGGCCGTGGAGTGGAAGGACAAGTATATCCGCCTCTTCGCCGAGTTTGACAACTACAAGAAGCGTACCATGAAGGAGAAGGCCGAGCTGATCCTCAATGGTGGTGAGAAGACGATTACGGCCCTGCTGCCCGTGCTCGACGACTTCGAGCGTGCCCTGGCCGACAAGGGCGAGGACGCCACGGCCGTGCGCGAGGGTTTCCAGCTCATCATGAAGAAACTGGAGAAGATCCTCGAGGGCCTTGGCGTGCGCCCCATCGACACCAAGGACAAGGACTTCGACGTCGATTTCCACGAGGCCATCGCCATGGTGCCTGCCGGCGACGACCAGAAGGGCAAGGTCATCGACTGCGTGCAGACGGGCTATACGCTCAACGACAAAGTGATCCGCCACGCCAAGGTGGCCGTAGGACAATAATATAGCGACAATATGGCAGCAAAGAGAGACTACTACGAGGTACTGGGCCTCACCAAGGACGCCACGGAGGCCGACATCAAGAAGGCCTACCGCAAGCTCGCCATCAAGTATCACCCCGACCGCAACCCGGGCGACACGACGGCCGAGGAGAAGTTCAAGGAGGCCGCGGAGGCCTACGACGTGCTCCACGACCCGCAGAAGCGCCAGCAGTACGACCAATTTGGCTTCGACGCCCCGGGCGGCTTCGGCGGCGGCAGTCCGTTTGGCGGCGCGGGCGGCTTCTCGATGGACGACATCTTCTCCATGTTTGGCGACGTCTTCGGCGGCCATGGCGGCTTCGGAGGCTTCGGAGGCCGTGGTGGCGGACGCCAGGCCCCGCGCTATCGTGGATCGGACCTGCGGCTGAAGGTGCGCCTGTCGCTCCAGGAGGTGGCCACGGGCGTGACCAAGAAGTTCAAGCTCCGCAAGGACGTGGTCTGCCCCCATTGCCACGGCACGGGTGCCGAGGGCGGCAGCGCTCCCGAGACCTGCCCCAACTGCCACGGCAGCGGCATGGAGATCCGCACCCAGCAGAGCATCTTCGGCATGATGCAGACCCAGACCACGTGCCACGTCTGTGGCGGCGAGGGCAAGGTCATCAAGAACAAGTGCAAGGAGTGTGACGGATCGGGTGTCGTCAAGGGCGAGGAGGTCGTCGAGATCCACATCCCCGCGGGTGTGGCCGAGGGCATGGTCGTCAACGTGCCGGGCAAGGGTAACATGGGCAAGCACAACGGCATCGCGGGCGACATACAGGTCTATATCGAGGAGGAGCCCAACGACACCTTCGTGCGCGACGGCCAGGACGTGGTCTATAATCTCCTGCTCGACATCCCCACGGCCACGCTCGGAGGCGAGGTGGACATACCGACCATCGACGGGTCGAGCGTGAAGATCAAGATCGAGCCGGGCACGCAGCCGGGCAAGACGCTCCGCCTCCGCGGCAAGGGTCTGCCAGCCGTCCAGGGCTATGGCAACGGCACGGGCGACCTCATCATCCAGGTGAGCGTCTTCATCCCCAAGACCCTCAACAAGGGGGAGCGCAAGGCCATGGAGAGCTTCCGCGAGAGCGAAAACTTCACGGGCGACAACCATACCAAACGGTCGATCTTCGAACATTTCAAGAAACTCTTCGGATAAGTCCGAAACGATTCAAGAGGCGCCTCGTGTCTTTCTCACGGGGCGCTTCGTTTTTTTCCAAATAGCGCTTCGTGGAAGCATTTTTGCAAGTATTGCTTCGGACAAGCGCACATCAACCGACAACGTTCTTCGCATAAGCACGCAACAATGAACTACAAGGAGACAGTAGAATATCTTTTCAACAGCACCCCCGTCTTCGAGCACGTGGGCGCCACGGCCTACAAGGACGGCCTGGACAACACCCATGCCCTCGACGCCCATTTCGGCCATCCCCACACGCGCTACCGGACGATCCACGTGGCGGGCACCAACGGCAAGGGGTCCTCTTCCCACACCCTCGCCTCCATCCTCCAGGCCGACGGCCACAAGGTGGGCCTCTACACGAGTCCTCACCTCGTAGATTTCCGCGAGCGCATCCGTGTCAATGGCGTGATGATGCCCGAGGAGTATGTGGTCGATTTCGTGCGGGAGGAGCGTAGCTTCTTCGAGCCCCTCCACCCCTCGTTCTTCGAACTCACCACGGCCCTGGCCTTCAAGTATTTTGCCGAGCAGGAGGTGGATATCGCGGTCGTCGAGGTGGGACTGGGCGGCCGCCTCGACTGCACGAACATCATCACGCCCCTGCTCTCCATCATCACCAACATCTCCGTAGATCACACGCAGTTTCTCGGCCACACGCTCCCCGAGATAGCCCACGAGAAGGCGGGCATCATCAAGCCCCACGTGCCGGTCGTCGTAGGCGAGGCCGTGGCCGAGACGCGCCCCGTCTTCGAGGCGAAGGCGCGCGCGTGCGAGAGTCCGATCTTCTTCGCCGAGGACCGTCCCGAGGTCCTTGCGGCCAACGACACGCCCGAGGGGCGCGAGTATGAGACGCGGTCCTTTGGCACGCTCCTGGGCGACCTGCGTGGCGACTACCAGACGCGCAACGCCAACACCATCCTCGCGTCCGTCTCCCAACTCCTCTCCCGTGGCACGATCCGCCACCCCGAGAGCATCGGCGAGGGCTTCCGCTCGGTCTGCCGAACCACGGGACTGATGGGCCGCTGGCAACCGCTCCCGGGCCATCCCCATGCCGTCTGCGACACAGGCCACAACGTGGCGGGATGGCAGATGCTGGCTCCCCAGATCATGGCCCAGCCGGCCCGTAAGCGCCGCCTCGTCTTCGGCATGGTGGACGACAAGGACCTCACCCACGTCATGGAGCTCCTGCCCCGCGACGCCACCTACTACTGGACGCAGCCCTCCACCCACAGGGCCTTCCCTGCCGAGAAAGTGGCGGAATGCGGACGGGCCCACGGTCTCCACGGCACCCTCCATCCCTCCGTCGCCGAAGCTTACCGCGCGGCCCTGGCCGACGCCGCCCCCGACGACTTCATCTTCGTGGGTGGCTCCAGCTATGTCGTGGCCGACCTCCTTGCCAGCCTCCAGGAGAAAGCATAACAGCCTGCTGCTGAGGGAAAACAACAAGGACGCTTCGCCTTGGGTGCGCATTCCTGCTTATAATGGAAAACAACTTGAACAACCTTTACAACAATGAACAACCTACACGCTTCGCGCGTGTATTACAATCTTGCTGCAAGGGAAACAACATGATACAACTTTTTCGATAAGCCATGAGCAGAACCGAGCTCGCTCGAGTTTTGCCATGCGAGAAAGGGTGCCATGAAATGGAACAGCTTCGCCAGGACAACCAGCAGGAAACGTGTCCAAGGCGAAGCGTTGTTCTTTGTTGTTTCCCTTGCAGCAACCCTTGGTCTGCATGGGCCTCGAAGAGGCGATGTCCTGGCGAAGCGTTGTTCCTTGTTGTAAAGGTTGTTCAAGTTGTTTTCCCATGTGTCCACGTAGATTCAGCAGGCGAAAATGTCGGAGACTAATGTCAGAGACCCAACCTACTGCTACCATAATGCTGGAAAAAGCGCGGCTTGTCGATAATCGGCAGGCCGCGCTTTTGGGTTTAGCCCCTCGGTCATGAGGGGGATGGATGCGTCATGGGGGGATTAGCCCGTGATCTCGTCATTGAGATAGAACGGACTGTTCACGTCCTCGGTTTTCTCCTCATAGATGTCCATGCGATACTCCTTGTTGGCCTCGGGGTCCCACTTCATGCCAGGGGCCGAAGCCGCGAGGAGGCTGTTGGCGGAACTGCATTTGACGACCGTGATGGCCGGGGCCACATATTTTTTCTTGCTCATAAACTGATTCTACTGATTGTTGTTTTGATGCTTGTCTTTTATTACTTCACCACCATCTTCTTGCCGTTGACGATATAGACGCCCGGCTGCACACCCCGCAGGCTGCTGAGGCGCTGGCCCTGGAGATTGAAGATCTTGAGCTCGCCCTGCTGCTCGGCAGAGGTTGCGGTCTCCACGCCCGTGAGCTCGCCCTGACCGAAGCCGAAGCTGAGGGTGGTCTGGCTCTGGCTGGCCGAGGCCCAGGTCGGGGTGAGCCAGCAACGATAGCCCTTCATGTAGTGGGCCTTCTTCAGATGATAGAGGTTGCCCGCGTTCCAGCCGTAGTCGCCAATGACGAGGGACTGATGATTGTCGTAGCCACCCTTGAAGAGGAGTTTTTCAAGGCCCTGATTGTTGGTGATGGATGAGCTAAAGGCAAAGTCCTCGGTCGAGGGCATGCGCATCGTCTCGTCGTAGGTGAAGCTGACGCCTACGCCCTCGGGCGTTTTGGTCACCTTGTAGATCTCGCCCGTGATCTCGCCTGCATCTGTCGTGGATTCTGTTTGGTTCTTATGGCTTGTGACGAATTCGCCATCCACCCAGATGATATAGGGCTTGTGGGCCTGGAGATAGATGTTCTTGCCTTCGACGAACCTCTCCTCTACCGGCTTGAATCCGATGACGAGGTTCTGATTGTCCTGATAGACCTCGCTGGCCTCGGAGAGCTTGGCCGTAGCGCCAAAGGCTTCCTCAAACTGCGCCTTGCTGAGGTTGACGGGCAAGATGACGGAGTTCCAATTGCCGGGGACGAACGTGCGCTTGAAGTACATCGTCAGATTGTCCTTGTATCTCTTCCCGCTCTTGTCGGAGATGTGTACGTTCTCGTCGAAGACGATATCGTGCTTGCAGTCCTCGCTCGGCATTTCCGTGTCGGGCGTGCCGTCGCCATCTGCGTCGTTGCGCAGCAGGATGCCATAGACCTTCAGACCGTCGGCTACCTTCACGGCTGCGCCCTGGGTGATGCTCACCTCGTCGTAGTCCTGGGTCGGGGTGAGGACGACGAAGCCCTTGTCGCCACGGGTGATGAGGTTGGCGCCGAGGATACTCCAGTCGCTAAAGGTCTCCACCTCGTCGGAATCGTCCGTCTTCTGAGAATCCTCAGATCCCTGCTCGTCCGCCTTGTATGCCTTGGCTGGACCGGCAGCTGCTTCTTTCTTCTTATAGGTCTTGACGACGATGCCGCTTCCCAGATCTACACCCACGCCCAAAGCAGCCTGATTGACCACCACGACGAGCTGCTTGTTGCGCGTGGCCGTGACGCCCAGCTTCACGGCAAGTATGGAACCCTCTCCTGCTCCCACGCCCATCGGGAACGTCGTGCAGGTCTCGAGCGAACCGTCGATACAGTTGGTGAGGTCCTTCATGCCATTGCCTGCTTTCAGCACACCTACCGACTGGGTGCGGTCGGCATTGATGCTGGCGCCATTGTTGTCGAAGGAAACGATCTCGGCTCCCTCGGTCGGGTCGTCGAGGATGGCATTCTCGTCGGCCGTATAGGCGTAGTAGATGTTCATGACGCTGAGGTTGGCACCCAGCAGGCCATCGGAGTAGAGACGGATCTCGTCAAACTTCGTGCCCTCGGGCACTTTGATGGAATATCTCAGCTTGTGGGTGTCCTCGCTACCGATCAGCTTGGCCGCAATGGCTGCCGTATTGATTTGGTGGCCCACCTCTTTGCCTTGATAGTAAATTTTCACGTTCATCAGTTTGAGGACGTCAGCCGTGAGGGCGCTACCCTTGGCCGTCACGACAAAACCAGCCTGGATGGCCTTGCTGCCGTCTGAGATCATTCCCTCCGTCTTCTTGACGCTGCAGAGGTAGGATTCGCCGATAGATACGCCACCAAAATAAGAGGCGAAGCTATTGAGTTTGGAGGAAATAATGTTGGCCGAGTTCTTGACGATGGAGAGGATATTGAGGCCGAAACTGCTGCCATCGCCCAGCTCGTAGGCGGGCTTGGCGGGATCGGTATTGACGAGGGCCATCTCCTTCTTCTCTACCGGCTGGTTGTTTCCACCATAATTGATAGTGATCTGCTGAGAGCAGCCGTCCGTATTCGTCAACTTCATGACGACCGTCGCCTTGGCGCCATTACCCTCCAAATAGGCTTTTGACTTGCTGAAATCGAGGGTATAGTTGGCCGCGTCAAACGTCACATTATTGTCGGTAGAGCTGACCATCTCCCAAGAGGCCTTGGGATAGTTTTTCTTGTCCCAGTTGAGCTCATACTTCTCCTCGCAGCTGCAAATGTCGAGATTGGCGGTCGGGCTCATGGTGCATTGGTGGCCGGCCGTGGTGGGCTTGGGAATGACAAAGGCATATTGGGCGGTTGAAACCGTCAATACTTTTAAGCCCTCAACCTTTATTTTTATGCCCGAGAACGCACATGGAGCTTTGATGGAAACCTTTCTTTTACCGCCACCCAAGTCGAGAGACAGCACCTGTGTACTTAGGGCCTTCTCGTATATTTTATTGCCATTTCTATCAAGAAGGGTGAGGACAGGTGTGTCGGCTACAGACACCAAAGAGGTGATTGTATATACAAAGCCAGCCTCTGTTCCCTCGGGGAAAGTTTCGCCCGTGGATTTTTTATCTTTGGCCACCACTTGCGCATAGCCCAAGCCCCCACTTACGAGGATACCCAAGGCTGACCCATTGCTGGTGTTGTCATCTGTCAGGTTGTTAGCAAGAAGGTCGCTCGTCTTCGGGGTCAGTCGTATGTTGGTATTGAAATAAGAATCGTATTTTTTAATGGCAGATTTCGTCAAAGTGTACTCGCCATCCCCTACAAAGGCATAGTAGATCTTAAGTCCTTTGACGGCTGACACATTGAGGCCGCTTTGACCGACAAGAGCTATCTCGTCATAGTCCTCCGTAGGCTGCTCTTGGGCAACAATATCCATGGTGCTACCCAAACCGATATCGCCCACGGCGAGATTAAGCACGGAGAATCCTCTCTGCTCTATCTTGGAATCCTTGAGAAATTTGCCATCCTTGTAAAAATAGATATGATAGCTGTTCTCCAACACATTAAGTTTCAGCACACTAGACTCCACCGAAATTTTGAAGCCAGCCTTGGTGTCCTTGTCGAAATAGTGCTTCATGTCCTTGACGGCCACGATGGGCGATCCGTAAAGGAGCGTGACGTCGGCCACGCCTGGCAGGTCGCAATAGTTTTCAAGGTTTTCGTCACACAGGTTGGAGAGGTTCCTGACGCCCGTTCCGACAGCCACGCCGTCGGGAAAACGGCTGACCATACAGTTATGGCCAACGAGGGCCATACGGGTCTTCAAGACCTGGCGAGGGTTAGTTGGGTTTACCCCCCCCCGATCATAATACGTGTTTGCCTGACCTACCGCCCGAAGTGGTAGCAGCAAAACGAGAGCGGCCATAATCATGGCTGCCTTGTGAATTTTTAACTTCATCATGCGTTAGAAAATTGTATAAATAAGTTATCTCTATTGTTGATCACTTGCTCAAAGAGGTTCGGCCCATTCCGACCGTTGCCGGAAAGCTATAGAGAAAATGGCATTTTGGACGCCCTACGGTTCGGGTATGGTTTGGGAAGGGTGGCCACAAGCATTCTTCTATGTACCGATTCACACTCATTCCACAGACGTGAACGATGTTATCTTAAATTACGGGTGCAAAGTTACTAACAATATTTGGAATAACGACAAATAATTGAGTACTTTTTTCAAATTCAGAAATGGCAAAAACTCCCCTATCATGTTTGTAACGGCCTAATGGATAGAGAAATAAGGGCTGAAAGCGAAATCAAGTAATCGAACAAAGCAAGGCCTTAGGATGTAACGTTTTATGATACTAAAAGAAAAGCACAAGAGTAAGAAGACACAGGAAAAATCGAACAAGAAAAAAAGAAAAAACAAAGAGTAGGTTGCAAAAAGGAAAGCAAGAATAGCAAATAAGAGAAAAAGAACAAAACCGCATGGCTGATAATGTAAAATAGAAAATATACAAAAGTACTCTAAAAATAACACAAATCTATATACAGGACTACATACAGAACAGGTTCTCCATCCTCGTGTCGCGCCCCTATCTTTTGCGAACTTTTTTTGATCCATCCGAGATTTGGAGCAAAAGATGGCCTTTGCTGCCGGAAAATGCCACCTGGCTGAGTATGGAAAACAACAAGCAACGCTTTCGATAAGCCATGCGCAGAAGCGAGCTCGTTCATGTTTTGCCATGGCGAGAAAGAGTGCCATGAAATGGAACAGCTTCGCCAGGACAACCAGCAGGAAACGCGTCCGAGGCGAATCGTTGTTACTTATTGTTTCCCTTGCAGCAGCCCTTGATCTGCTTGGACCTCGAAGAGGCGATGTCCTGGCGAAGCATTGTTCATAGTTGTAAAAGTTGTTCAAGTTGTTTTTCTTTATATCCTCGGGATTTCCTCGCAAAGAAAGGGAAAACTATATGCGGGTTTATGGGTTTTCCCTTGGCCGCACGAGCGGGGAATCGTACTTTTGCAGCAGAAAACGAGTAATAACCCTCAAAAGAAAGTCTGGATTATGAAACGTATTATTTTAGCAACCGTAGCCGCCCTCGTCGTGATCGTCTCCGCCTCGGCCCAGCGACTGGCCGACGTGCGAGCGGAAGCCACCATCATTACCGACAAGATGATAGCCGAACTGGGTATCGGACCGGGCTACCGCAACAGCATCCTCAACATCAACCTCGCCTACCTTAATAGCATCAACAGCTACCGCGACATCGACGCGTACGGATGGGAGCGCCGCAACCGCGAGATACGCCGCTACCTCTCGCCCGGACAATGGCGCAAATACTGCAACACATACTACTTCTACCGCCCCATCGGCTGGCAGAACCGCGCCTACGTCCACCATATATATAGGAGATACCCCGCCTGCCGACCAGTCCACCATCGCCCCCACTACGACCGAGGCCACGGCCACCATCGCCCCCGCTACGACAAGCATCACCACCATCGCCCCCGCTTCGACAAGCACCACCATGGGGGCAAGCACGACCGAGGCTATGGCCGTCCGGGCAAGCACGACAAGCACGGGAAGCATGGCAAACACGGACGCCACTTCGACCGCGACTGACACCCCACCCCTGTCCGTCAAGCCCCACATATATCCCCCTATCTGTAAATGATCATACCCACACGAGGCGAAACAGGACCTTCCCCGGAAGTCTCCCGTATCGCCTCGTCTTGTGGCGGAGGGGAATGGCAGACATGGGGACACGACAAGTACAACATTTTCCAGACAAACCACTATTTGCAGACAATTTTTCGGGAAAAGGCAAGGGATTGGGAAAACACTTCCTCGATTATATTGTGATATTTGCAATCTACAGCTCCGCTTTCAGCAGCTTCATCTCCTCTGCCGCCAGCCCAGTCATATCCATGACCGTTGCTTCATCCATACCCTTTGCCAGCATCTTCTTGGCAATCTCAAGGCTTCGCTGGGACATGCCTTGCTCCATGCCTTTCTCCATGCCTTGCTTCATGCCTTTCTTCATGCCTTGCTCCATGCCCTTTTCCATTCCTTCAGCAATTCCTTCTTCTTTA
>OQVS01000786.1_pt1 | contig 21950 bp, 25 predicted proteins | sample 1691601 | NCBI WGS metagenome assembly OQVS01 (sample SAMN03418268, study PRJEB22391) | human gut metagenome | biome: human-gut; feature: organic feature; material: feces | host: Homo sapiens | place: Tanzania | collected 2013-01
GGCGACAGAGCGTGCCGGCGGGTGAGCCTGACCGCTGCCATGTACGGCAGCGCGGGTATACGGCCCGAGGTATGCTACCCGGAGATCGACGAAGCGGCGGAGGCGGTGCTGACCCGTTGGCTGGGCGCAAGAGATGAGACAAAAAACCACCGGATGCCGGAGCTGGCGCACTGGGTGGAGGAGGCCGTTGAGGCGGCGACACTGGCCGAAAAGAAACGGCGCGGCGAGATCATGGACGAGGATGTGGCCCTGTGTCCGTCCGCGCTGCCGGAGGGGCTGGTGGACTATATCGAGCGGGTGGTGCTGGAGGAGGATCGTGTGCTCCTGTACAAAAAGGGCGGCTGGCGCGGGACGTGCTTTTGCTGCCGGCAGAAGGTGCGGGCACCGGATGCATCAGATCGGTTCGCACAGGGAAAGGTCAGCTATTGCCCCGCCTGCGGGATGAAGGTGCGCAATGTGCTGGAGGGCGGCGCCCTATATGCCGCAGACACCGTGGAAAATGTGGTGACGCTCCAGCGTGGGCTTGAGGACGGCGTGCTGTTCCTGCGGGAGTGGCGGCTGGAGCGAGACCCCACGGCCCAGTGGGGGGATATTCCCCGCTGGCTGAAGGAGACGGCCCGGTGGATGCTGCGGGACAGCCATGTGGCCAAGTGGCAGCACGAAACAAAATATAAGGTGAGCATGATGCAGACGGAGCGCCTTTCGCTGGCGGACTGGGAGCGGATGCGGAATGTTACGGATGTCTATGACGGCGGCTACTACTTCTATCTGCCCGGCAGCTGGAAGGAACTGGTGGCCGGGACGCCGCTGGCATACTGCCCGCTGCCGGACTTTTTGATCGAACGTGGAAAGCGGAAGTGCGAGGCGGATATCCTGCGAATGGCAGTGGATTGGCCGCGATATCCGGCGGTGGAAAAGCTCTATAAGGCAGGGTATATGCGGCTGGTAGAGGAGCGGGGCTGGGGCTTTGGCAAGGAGCACCGCTACGCCGTGAACTGGCGGGCAGACAGCATCGAGGGCGCGGTACGCTTTCCCCGGCGGCTGCTGAAGCTCCTTGCGCCAGAGGACTGGACGGCGGGGCGCGTGCAGACCGTGAGGAGCCTGTGGGCGCGGGTGGCGGACGGTCGGTTCCGTGAGGCGGAGATCGAGCCGTTTCTGGACAGCGGCATGGATCTGAGCAAGGTGGGGGCCGCGCTGGGCTTCGCGCCGGTGGGACGTATCGCCGCGTGGCTGGACAAGCAGCGTGCGCTGGAGAAGGAGCGCTTCGACCGCGTGGAACAGGAGCGCCGCGAGGCCGCGAAAAAGGGCGCGGCATATTACAGCAGGAGCTTCCGCGACAACACGGAGGAAATATTCCGCGACTATCTGCTGGACTGCGTGACGCTGGGGCTGGATCTGCACGACAGAGGGGTGCTGCTGCCCAAGGACTTGAACGCGGCGCACCGGCGCACCATCGCGCAGGTGAAGCACAAGGCCAACGAGGCCAAGCGGGCGGAGTTCCACAAAAAGGCTGAAAAGCTGGAGAAGTGGCGGTATGAGGCCGGCGGCCTGCTGATCCGCCCGGCGGCGGATGCGGACGAGCTTATTGCAGAGGGTGCCAGCCTGCACCACTGCGTGGGCGGTTACGCCGACCGCATGGCGGATGGGGAAACGGCCATATTTTTCGTCCGTCGGTCGGATGCGCCGGAGGAGCCCTATTACACACTGGAATTAAGAAACCAGTCGGTTGTGCAGTGCAGAACACTGCACAACGCCAGCTATGAGGCGAACCAAGCCGTGCGTGACTTCGTGACCGCATGGCTGCGGAATGTGGTCCACAGGAAAACCAAACGAAAGACAAACAAGGAGGATGCGGCATGAATATGAAAAATGAGAGGTGTCCGCTGCAGGCGGAGTGTGAGCGGCGGTGCAGCTTTTATGGCAGGGAAAAGGAGTGCGACTACTATCACGGCAATGCCCGTCCCGGCGCCATGATCGACGAGGAGTTGACCGCGACAGAACTGGAGGCGCTGGATGAGCTGTTCGACCAGCGGGATATCGACATCATCACAGAGGAGATCAACTTCTACAAGCAGCAGGCCGGTATGGCCATTCTGGAGATCGGGAAGCGGCTGGCGGAGGCGAAAAGCCAGCTTTCCCACGGGGAGTGGCTGCCGTGGCTGGAGGAAAAGGTGGAGTTTTCCGAGCGCTCCGCACAGCAGTATATCCGGCTTTGGAAGGAGTACGGCAAATCCGCAACCGTTGCGGATTTGGGAGTCCGCAAAGCCTTGGTATTACTGGCTTTGCCGGAATCTGAGCGGGAGGGCTTTGCCGGGGAAAAGCACGTTGTGGACGGGGAAGAAAAGACCGCTGCCGACATGACGGTGAAGGAGCTGGAAAAGGCCATCGCGGAACGGAACGCCGCCCGGGAGACGGCGGAAAAGGCCGTCGCCGACATCGAGACCGCCAAAGAGACCGCCATGGCGGCGCAGGAGGAGCTGGCCCGGGTGCGGAAGGAGCTGGAGGCGCTGCGGAGCCGCCCGGTGGAGGTGGCGGTACAGACGGTGGATGCCAGCGCGGAGCAGCTGGCGGCGGCGCAGGCCGAGGCGGAGAAGGCCGCGGCTGCCAAGGAGAAGAAGCTAACTGCCGATCTGGACAAGGCTAAAAAGGCACTGGAAAAAGCATTGGACGACAAGCGCTCGGCAGAGAGTCGGGCGGCGGACGCTGAACGGGAGCGTACCTCCGCCATGGACGCGGCCAAGAGCTACAAGGCCGAGGCAGAGGCCGCCGCCAAACGGGCCGCCATGGCAGGCAGCGAGAAGCTGACGCACTTCAAGGTGGTTTTCGACCGGACGGTGGAAAACGTGAACCGGCTGGCCGGTCTGCTGGCCGAGCTGCCGGATGGGGAGCAGGAGAAGCTCCGGCGGGCGCTGGGTGCGCTGGCAGAGCAGGTGCGGAAGGTGAGTCTGTGAGCGGCGTAGATCTCCGCAACCCCAAGGCGTACTGTGAGCATCTGCTGCGTATCCGCACCAAGGAGCAGAAGCTCTTGCCGCTGGTCTTCAACGAGGCGCAGGAGCATCTGTACAGCGTCATATGCCGAGAGGCTGCGGCCGGAAAGCCCATCCGTATTATCGTACTGAAGGGGCGGCAGGAGGGCATCTCCACCGTGACGGAGGGACTGATGTTTCAGGACACCGTGACGCGGCCCAATGTGAAGACACTCATCGTGGCCCACGACACCACGGCCACCGGGAATCTGTTCAAGATGAACAAGCTGTTTTACGACTGCCTGCCGCCATGGGCGCGGCCCCTGCGGAAAAACAGCAACGCCAAGGAGCTGGTGTTTGAGAATCCGACCCGGGACGACGGCGAAAAACGCCGCCGCCCCGGTCTGCGCAGCAGCATCCGGTGCCAGACGGCGGGCAAGGGCGGCGTGGGCCGTTCCGATACCCTGACCAACGTACATATTTCGGAGTATGCCTTCTGGCCAAATAACAAGGAGGATCTGCTGCTGGGCGTCATGCAGACCGTGCCGCACGATCCGGGGACCATGGTGGTCATTGAGAGCACCGCCAACGGCGTGGAGCACTTCAAGACCCTGTGGGACGGGGCGGTGGCCGGTGACAATGAGTGGGTGCCGGTTTTCCTGCCGTGGTACATGGAGCGCGGATACCGGATGGCGGTCACCGGCGGCGAGGTGTGGAGCGAGGAGGAGCAGCAGCTCCGGAGGGACTTCGGACTGGATGAGGAGCAGCTGGCGTGGCGGCGGTGGTGCATCAAGGCCAACTGCGGCGGAAACGCCGACAAGTTCCGGCAGGAGTACCCGAACACGCCGGAGGAGGCGTTCCTGCTGTCCGGCCGCCCGTATTTCGACAACCGGGCGCTTGCTGTCCGGCGGATGCACGCACCGGAGCCTGCGCGGGTGGGGTGGTTCACCTACGAGTCACCGGAGGAGACAGGCGCAAGGCCGGAGGCGTGGCGCTTCACCGACGCGGAGCAGGGCAGCGTCCGCATCTGGCAGGAGCCGGAGGATGGGGTACCCTATGTGCTGGGCGGCGATACGGCGGGAGAGGGCAGCGACTGCTTCACCGCCTTTGTCATCGATAACCGGACGGGGCGGCAGGTGGCGGAGCTGCAGCAGCGGCAGTCGGAGATCCTGTATGCCCGGCAGGTCTACTGTCTGGGACGGTACTACAACGACGCGCTGGCCGCCATCGAGGTCAACTTTTCCACCTACCCGCAGCGGAAGCTGGAGGAGTGGGAGTACCCAAACCTGTACCAGCGGGAGCGGTTTGACACCTACGCCAACACCATGGTCAAGGCCTTCGGCTGGGAAACCAGCGGCAAGACGCGGCCTCAGGCGCTGGCGGAGCTGCACACGGTGATGGAGGAATCACCGGAGCTGGTGGTATCTCAATGGACGCTGGGGGAGATGGTGGTGTTCGTCTACGACGCCCACGGCAAGCCGCAGGCGGCGGTGGGGGAGCACGACGACCTCGTGATGGCCGCCGCCATCACCTACACAGCCCGTACACAACAGCGATATACCGTGGCGGAGCGGGCCGGCAGCCGGAAGCACTGGTCGGCGGATATGTGGGAGGACTGGCGGCAGGCCGACCCGGAGACGCGGAAATATCTGGAAAAACGGTGGGGAACGAGGTGAGCGCCGCCAGTGGCGGATACAGCGAATTGAGACCCCTATAAAAAATGACAGGAGGAGCTTTTTATGAATGTACTGGAGATTCTGGCGTGCGCGGCGCTGCTGCTGTGGACGGCGGGCGGCGCCTATGTGGTGCTGGTGGCCCGGAGATGGGACTGCGTGATGGAGGCCCTGATGGACGCGATCGAGGAGGTGGACAGGGATGAAGACTGAGAAGATCGCGGCGGCGCTGCGGTGCTCGTCGCGGGTACCGGGGCCGCAGCTGGATTGCAGAACCTGCCCCTATCACATAGAAGAGACGGTTGACGGTGTCGACTATGCGGGCTGCAACTGTGACCGCATTGCCGTGGATGCCGCCGACCGGCTGGAGGAGCTGGTGGAGCGCTGCGCCCGGTACGCCGAGGAGATCGCGGTGCTGCGGGAGCGGATGCGGCCCTATGAGGACACGGGGCTGCCGGCGGATGTTTGCGCTGAGTATCGGAAGTTCGAGGACGAGGTGGTGGCCAGCGGGAAGACCTTCGGGCGTCTGCTGGAACTGCTCCGGGCGGACACAGACGGGCGTGTGGCGGTGCTGCCGGACGTGCCGGAGGTTGAGTGATGGGACTGTATGATGTGAATTGCGACTGCGTTCGTGCTGACGAGAGATTTATTTGCAGATGCGTAAGGTGCGGGCAGGAGCGGCTGAAAAAGAACAGCGTGTGCGTCATGATTCGGAAACCGCACGAGACAGTAAAGACGCTTTTCCATGTGTGCGTGAAATGCTACGTAGCAATGCTGGACGAGCTTGGCGTGGGAGAATAGAACAGGAGGGCTGACGATGGCTGATATCACAAAACAGCCGTATGCGCAGTGGCTGGAGGAATCACTGCGGGTGATCGCGGAGTTTGGACCGGCCTGCCTGTGCATCGCGGCGACCTCGCCGGATGGCGAGACCTTTACAGGCTACTACAATAGCGACGCCACGGATAAGGCGGTGTTCGCTCACCATATCCAGAGCGATGTGACAATGGACATCATCCGGGAGAATATCGAGACAATCAAAAGAATGCTTGAGGAGGCGGAGTGATGAATGATAAGGAACTGTTGGCCACGCTGGGGCGGCTGAAGGTGGAAACGGGGAGTCTCGCGTGTATGGGGTGTGGCTATGAGCACAGCTGCGGCGTCCACGGGTGCGCCGTCCTCCGCACGGCGGAGGAGCGCCTGCGCGAGCAGATGCGGCTGCCCTCGTCCGCATCTGCTCCGGAGGAGGCAGAAAAGCAGACCGCGCAGGACATGGTGACGGCTGCTGCGGTGCTGCGGGACTACCTGGAAAATCGAGAGATGCCGGCGACGGTGTATGCGGCCATCTGCACGGCTATTGACAGATTGGAGGTGTATAGCCGTGGGGACTGAAAAGGTGTACGCCGATCTTCAGGCGGCGGTGGCCGAGGCGGTCGCCGCCATGACAGAGCAGCGGGGGCGGGGCTACGCCAGCGATAAGGAGAGCTGGGCAGATCTGGCCAAGCGGGTGGAGGAGTGCGACGACCTGCTGAAGAATATTAAAAAGGTCCAGAAGGATATGTGGAAGGCCATCCGGGAGAATGACCCGGACAGCTACGGCGCACTGTCCGCCGAGCTGCTGCGGGAGGCACTGGCCATGACCATGAACTGGCTGGGCGTCACGGCGGCCAGTAAGGTGGCGCTGGAGATGACGGAGGAGTGAGAGCATGGCGCGGAAATACCCCATGACGGTGGAGGAGATCGTGACCAGCTACCGGCAGGCCAAGAACCAGCAGACCCAGATCGGCGTGCTGGCGGATCTGAACGTCTGCACACGCAAGGAGATCAAGGAGCTTCTGACCGAGGCGGGGGCGCTGCAGCAGCCGCCTGAGAGCAAGGCCGGAAGACCGGTCACCTTCGACACGGAGCTGGCCCGGCGGCTGTGGGGAGAAGGCCTGACGGACGCGGAGATCGCGGCACGGCTGGAGATCCCCACGGTGCGGTTTGCCAAGTGGCGGCAGCGGGTGGGCCTCTTGCGACCCCGCACGCCGCAAAAAAACAGGACAGAAACGGAACAGGAGGAGCAGAGCGTGAAAAAGGAATGCGTGGAAAAGAGCGAGGTACCGGCGGTGACGGTGAAGGACCTGCGGGTGCTGCTGGATGCGGCAGAGGCGGCCGGGTACGGCGACGTGCCGCTGGAGGTCAAGGGCTGCCGGTTTACCGGGATGCACCTGCGGGTGGAAACGCTCATCGGCGCGGAGGCGCCGGGGACGCTGGTGGAGCTGATGGCCACGCCGGCGGAGGCGTAAAAAACGGAAAAGCCCTCGCCCCGGACAGGGGCGAGGGCTGCGGCGACAAAGCGCTATTCTTTGTTGCGAAGCCGGTAGATCTCAATGCCCAAAAGGGCTGTGGCAATAATGGCCTGCAGAACGTTGCAAATCAGATTGATGGTATCGCTGCTACTCATAAAGAGCATTCCCTTCCGGGGCGGAAGATTAACGATAAATTTTCGTTACGCCCTCTCTAAGGGGGGGAGACGGAACGGAATGGTCAATTTTACTGAAACGCATAACAATTCCCGTCCTTTCTTTTGTGTGTTTTGATTATATACCCAAAGACGATAGAAGTCAAGTTTTTTCGCGATTTGGCATGAAGGCCTGTGCACTGCAGGCGTTCATGCGAGGACGTGAAGGACAAGCCCTACATATATACAATACGCGCACGCGCGTATCTGTGCGCTGGTTAAAAGCCTATGTTTACCGGGAATGGCAGCTTGCGCGGGACAGCGGGGCGGCATCCTGCCGGCCGCTTTGGCACGGGGAAACGCAAGGTGGCCATGCCGGGTGAGAAATGCGAAGGTTGCCGCGCGGGACGCGGGCGCGACCTATGCTATTTTATCGCGCGGGGGGAGCGAGGTGAGCGCCGCCGGTGGCGGATGCAGCGAACCGAGCGAGTGGCCGCGGTCAAAATTTCCAGCGTCCGCCGTAAGGCAGCGTGGAAATTTTGGGAACCGCAACAGGAAGATCCGGGCGCCGGGGGCAGATACAGGAAAATTTCGGGGGAGAGAGGAAGATCACCATGGAAGCACGGGAGGGACTGTACATGATCCGAAAGATCACCAGCGGCCGCGTGGTGGAGCGGCGCAAGTCATGGGTGGGACGGCGGCCATCTAAGCGGGGCGCACGGGTCAAGGGCGCCAGCGGCGAGAAGAAGCAGGAGAACAACCGGCAGCAGGCGGCGCTGGAGCTGGCCCGCATCCTGAACTGCAACTACCGCCACGGGGATGCCCTGCTGACGCTGACCTTCGCCGAGGAGGCGTTGGAGCGCTGCGGCGGCAGCTTCGAGGGGGCGGTGAAGGAGGCCAGGAAGTTTTTAGACCGGATCGGCTACCGGATGAAAAAGCACGGCGACGTGCTGAAGTGGGTCGTCGTTCCCAGCGAGGTGGACGGCGAGACAGGCGAGGTGGTGCGCCTCCATGTCCATCTGGTGGTCAACGGCGCGGGGCTGCGGCTGGAGGAGCGGACCTTCACCCTGTACGGCGAGGCGCTGGACGATATCTGGGGCCGCGGCACGGTGGACGTGCGGCTCCTCCGGGATCAGGCGGACTATTACCCGCTGGCCCTGTACCTGATCCGGCAGGCACGAAGCATCCCGGACGGGAAGAAATACAGCCGGAGCCGGAACATGATAAAGCCGAAGATCGAGTATACATACGTGGTCAGCCCCGCACAGCTCCGTGTACCGGCGGGAGCCACCACGCTGGCGGGGACGCGGTACGACCCGGAGCTGGGGGTCAACTTCGTCCGCTATGTGCCGGCGGACCGGCAGGAGCGGGCGGCCCGGAAGGTGGGCGGGCGAAAGGAGCTGGCCCGTGCCATGGCTGCGGACACCGGGGAGGAGGCGGACGGCGCGTGAAGAAGCTGCGGGGCGTCAACGTCAGCCGCAACCGGCAGGGCTTCATCCGCTACGCCTGCCTGACCTATGACGAGCAGCCAAAGCGGATGCAGAATAAGATCGACAGGCTCTTACGCCAATGCGGAGGGCCTTATTCTGCTGCCCTGCGGGAGGTGATGTGCGGGGAGGACAGCATCACCGCCATCGCTCTGCGGCACTATGTCAGCGAGAGCACGCTGTACCGCCTGCGGAAGGACTTTTACGAGAGCTGGGATAAGAAATGATGAACGATGCCGGATGCGCCGGGGGTCAACGACCCTCGGCGTGTTTTCATTTCACGGCAAAACGCGCCGAGGCGTTGCGGCGCAAGGGGTGCGGTAGATTGCAGATTGGTGATAACAGGCAGTCGATGTGTGCGACAATGTTGATAACGAAGAGTATTACAGGCGGAGGGAGGCGGCAGCGGTGCAGGAGGAAAAACAGATCACGGAGAAGCAGAAGCGCTTTGTGCGGGAATGGCTGGTGGACATGAACGGTGCAAGAGCCGCCGTCCGTGCCGGGTACAGCGAAAAGAGCGCCGCCCAGACCGCCAGCAGGCTCATGAAAGACCCGGCGGTGCAGGCGTACCGGAACCGGCTGCTGAAGGAGCAGTTCGACGCGCTGGGGGTAACGACCCATTCGCTGGCGGCGGAGGCCTACGAGATGATGCAGCGCTGCAAGGGAGGCACACCGCACATGGTGTGGAACAGCGCCACCCACGCGTACGAGCCGGACGGGACGTGGGAGTTCGACGCCAAGGGCTTTTTCAAGGCGCAGGAGCTGCTTTTGAAGATGCTGGACAAGATCGGCGACGGCGCCGGCGAGGACGAGGGCGGCAGCTATGAGGATATGATCGCCTCCGTGGAGCGGACATTTTGACAGGGGGAGGAAACCATGAAACAGGACAAAAACAGGCTGCGGCTGTGGCAGGATCGCCTGACGGCGGCGGAGAAGGCCATCGAGGGCGAGCGGGCCCGGATGAGCAAGCGGGAGAAGCTGTACGAGGGGGATCACACCATCTACGGCACCGGCGGCCGTGTGCAGGCGGACGGCGAGGGCGGCGCCCGGGAGGCCACCCACGTGCGGAACGTGTGCTTCGAAATGGTGGAGACGCAGGTGGACAGCAACATCCCCAGCCCCAAGGTGACGGCGGTGCGGCCGGAGGATGAGGGACTGGCGGACATTGTGGAAAACCTGCTGCGGGACGTAATGGACCGGCTGCCCATGGAGCGCATCAACGACGAGGGCGAGCGCATCAGCCCTGTGCAGGGCGGTCACGGTCTGCTGGTAGACTGGCTGGACAGCATATCGGGTCGGGACTGGCTGGGCGACCTGCGGGTGCAGCTGGTACACCCCCGCTGCATCGTGCCGCAGGCCGGCGTGTATCAGGTGGCCGACATGGACTGGGTGTTTCTCAAGACGCCGCAGACCAAGCGGCAGCTCCGGGTGAGCTACGGCGTGGAGCTGGACGACGAGAACGAGTCCGACCCGGAGACCCGGCGGCTGGGGGACGGGCCGGACAGCACGGACGAGATCGTGACCATGGTGACGGCCTATTACCGCAACAAGGACGGCGGCATCGGCCGATTGCGGTGGGTGAACGACACGGTGCTGGAGGATCTGGACGACTATCAGGTGCGCCGGGTACACCGGTGCGCCGCCTGCGGCGCGGTGGGCGACGGGCGAAAGTGCAGCTACTGCGGCTCCAAGAAATTTGAGGAGATCACCGAGGAGTACGAGGAGCTGACGGAGGACATCACCCTGCGCTCCGGCGCGGTGATCCCGGCCATGAGCATGGTGCGGGACGAGCTGGGACAGCCGGTTTTGGAGGAGCTGACGGAGGGCGGGGCGCTTCTGCCCCAGCTGCGGGGCTCCGGCACTCCGGCGGTGCGGCATACGCGGCTGGTGCAGGCGCCCACCCGCATCCCCTACTACAAGCCGGATGTGTACCCGCTGGTGATACGGAAAAACGTCAGCCTGCCGGGGCGCTTCATGGGCGGCTCGGACATCGATGCCATCGCCGACCAGCAGAACGCCCTGAATAAGCTCTCCACCAAGATCAACGCCAAGGTGCTGGGCGGCGGCTCCTTTACCACCGTGCCGGAGAGCGCGGGAAAGCCGTTTGTGGACGACCGGGACAACCGGTGGCTGCAGGTCCGCAACGCGGCGGAGATGCAGATGATCCGCACCTTCAACACGCAGGTGGACATATCGGCGGATCTGGCGCTGCGGGCCCAGATCTACGAGGAGGCGCGGCAGACCATCGGCGTGACGGACAGTATGCAGGGCCGGAAGGACCCCACGGCCACCAGCGCCGTGGCTAAGGAGTTCAGCGCCCAGCAGGCGGCGGGGCGGCTGGAATCCAAGCGCATCATGAAGCAGGCCATGTATCAGGATCTGTTCGAGGCCATCTTCAAGTTCTTTTTGGCCAACTGCGACGAAAAGCGGTCGATCCGGCGCACAAACGAGCACGGCGACGTGGACTATCTGGTGTTCGACCGCCACGACTTTCTGTATCAGGACGCGGCGGGAGAGTGGAAATACAATACGGATTTTTTGTTTTCCTGCGACAGCGCCTCGCCGCTGGCCACCGACCGGCAGAGCCTTTGGAAGGAGGCCCGGATGAACCTGCAGCAGGGAGCCATGGGGCCGGTGAATGAGATCACCACCCTGATCCGCTTCTGGGGACAGATGGAGAAGCTCCACTACCCCATGGCGGCGGATATGAAGAAGAGTCTGGAGGAGCAGCGGGACGCGGCACAGGCGGCGCAGCTTGAATCAGCCAATGAGGGCGGCATGGCGGCTGCATCGGAAATGGCCGGGGACGTGATGCCTGCCGCACCGCTGGGCGGGGAGGTGATGGCGTGAAGTGCCAGGAATGCGGGCTGGAGCTGATGATCTATCAGGTCACCACCAACGCCGGCGGCGAGGAGGAAGTGGAGTATTCCTGCCGTAACCCGCGGTGCGGCTGCTACGACCGACGGCTGACGCGGAAGCTCAGTGACACGCCGGCGGCCACGCAGACGGCCGCTGCTGCGGAAAAAACAGAATAAACGACGCGCCGAGGCTGCGGCGGGCGGGATTCGCACACCGCCCCATGGACAGTTCCTCCTGTTCGGGTGGCGGCGTCCTGCCATTTCGGCGGGGCGTCCGCCGCAGCCCCGGCACGTAACGACAACAGGGATTCGCCGGCGGGACGGCGGAAAAGACCCGAAAACTGGGAAAGGAGGGGACACGCATGAAGAAGGATACCGGCTACACCGGCCGCATTGCCAACGTGGGCAGCCAGCGGGTGGAGGCACCCAGCGCCAAGCCCGCACCGGCGGCCAAGGGTACCGTGCGGTACAAGGGCGAGGATCTGCGCAGCGGTACCGGCAGCAAGCAGGCCAAGACCAAGCGCAAGTAAGGATCGCTGGGATACCATGCCGTCTTAACGGGCGGCACTTTCGCCGGGCCCCGGCGGGAAAGGGGCATTTCGCACGAACAGCGTGAAAATCGAAAGGAGAAAAAGCCATGGAATTGACCGAGAGAGATTACGCCGAGGCCTTCGGCGTGGAGCTGCCGGAGGAGCCGACGGGTACAGAGGAGGCAAGCGGCCACGAGGACGGCGGTACGCTTGCACAGAACGAAGCGCCAGGCACGGAAACGGAGGACGGCGGCGAGAATACCGGCGGCGCGGAGGCGGGGCAGGAGAGCCCGCTGGCGGCGCAGGAAAGGCCTCAGACCACAGAGGAGCGGCGCAGGCAGGCCCACGGACGGAGGCAGCGGGAGCTGGAGGTGCAGCGACAGGCAGCACGGGACAGCGCCTACGAGGAGATGTTCCGCGGGCAGGTAAATCCCTACACCAACGAGCCTATCCGCACTGAGGCGGATTATATGGCCTACCGGGATGCCATGACGCGGCAGGACGCCGAGCGCGGCTTGCAGCAGGCGGGAGTAGACCCACAGCTGGTGCGCGGTCTCGTGGAGTCGGAGCTGCGGCCGTTCCGGGAGCAGGCCCGGCGGCAGGAGCTGTCAGCCATCGGTGAGCAGGCCCGGGCGGTCAGCGCCCAGGCGGATGCGGCCATCCGGCAGTCGTTGGACGGCATCCGGCAGATGTACGGCGGCAAGGTACATTCCGTGGAGGACATTCTGGCCATGCCCACAGGCGAGGCCTTCCACGCCTACGTGGAAAAGGGCCTGACGCTGGAGGATGCCTACTATCTGGCCAACCGGACGGAGATCGACAGGCAGCGCATGGCGGCGGCGCGGCAGGCGGGAGTCAATCAGGCACGCGGCAAGGGCCACATGGCAAATCCGACCCCGGCAACGGGTGCGGCGGGGTATCAGGCCACGCCGGAGGAGGCTGAGGCCTACCGGGAGTTTATGCCTGACGCCACCGACAAGGAGATCAACGCCGCCTACGCCAGATACAACAGGAAACAGTGAAGCCCCCCGCGCGGGGGCAATGTGAGGAAAGGAGACAAAATGTTCAGATTGAGCAGCATGAAGGTGGGGCTGACGCCTCCCATCGAGTATAAGGCCGCTACGGCCGGTGAGGACTTCGTTGTAGGCGAAGCGCTGAAGCTGGCAAGCGGTAAGGTGACCAAGTGCAGCGGCACCACTAAGCCGGAGCTTATTTGTGTGGGCCCGGCCAACGGCGCGGGGGAGGTCCCCTGCGTGACGGTGCAGGACTACATGGAGTTCGAGACGACGCTGGCGGCGGCGCCGACCGACGGCAGTCTGGCCGTGGGAGACAAGGTGACCATCCACACAGACGGAATGCAGGTGACCGCTACCAAGACCTGCGGCGTGGCGCAGCTCGTGGCGCTGGCCGGTCAGGCTGTGGGAGACCGCGTGACCGTGAGGTTCTGAGAGAGGAAAGGAGATAGAGCATGAGTGGTTTTGTGACGGTATCCATCAACTCCGGTCTGGTGGATCCCATTTTCGGCAAGTGCCAGGTGCCTCTGGCAACCTACATCGAGCAGCAGGGCGAGGCCTTTGAGCAGCAGAGCCTGCTGAAGTACCTGTTCCACTTCGAGAACAGCCGCCATTGGGCGGAGCAGCATTCCAGTGAGACGGCCATGGACGACTTTGTGCCTGTGGGCGAGGGCGGCGAATATCCCCGCACAGGCTTTGAGTCCGGCTATGACCGCATCATCGAGAACATGACGTTCAAGCAGTCCTTCTCCGTGACACAGGAGCTGGTAGAGGACGCCCAGCTGGGTGAGATGAAGCGGCGCGCCAGAAAGCTCATCACCGCCTATGGCCGCACCCGGGAGAAGTTCGGCCGTGCCCTGTATGCCGGCGGCATCTACGGCGCCACCGTCAGCTTTGGCGGCAAGAGCTTTGCGTGCAACAGCGCGGACGGTCTGGCTCTTTTCCACAAGGAGCACGTGAACAAGGTGGACGGCAAGAAGCAGTGCAACCTGTACAAGGGCGCCTTCACCGCCGCCGTGCTGGGCAAGATGGAAACGGAGATGCAGCAGATCACCGGCGACAACGGCGAGCTGCTGGCGGTAGCCCCGGATACCATCTGGATCCCCAATGATGCCGCGCTGAAGGACGCGGTGTTCGCCGCCATCGGCGCGGATAAGGAGCCGACGACCTCCAACAACGCCTACAACCACCAGTTCGGCCGATGGAACGTCATCATCGACCCCTACCTGACGCAGGCGCTGGCGGCCATGGGCAAGACGGACAAGCCCTTCATCCTGCTGGACAGCAAATTTCTGGAGACCGGCGACGGCGCCATCTTTCAGGAGCGAAAGAAGCTGGATGTCAAGTCCGTCATCGACCAGAACAACGACAACAACAGCTGGCGCGGCCGTGCCCGGTTCGGCGCGGGCTTCGTGGACTGGCGCTTCGCGTCCGTGGGCAACATCAGCACCGGCAAGGATCTGACCTGACGGGAGGGACGCGGTATGACGTGGGGCGAGGTGAAGCTGGCGGCATTGCAGACCATGTTCGCCAATGAGGGCGAGGTACTGACGCCGGACGATATCAACCAGGAGTACATCAACGCCATGCCCGCTAAGGCCAACGAGGCGCTGCAGCAGGTGGCGTCCGTTGGCCGTCCCATCCTTAAAAGCTGGCAGATCGAGATGGCGCAGGTGGAGGAGGCCGCAGAGACGGCGGAAAAGCTGGTGCTGCCAACGGCGGAAAAGGCCTACAAGATCAGCCTGCACCACTATCTGCCGCGCTTTCGGTGCATCGACCGGGGACAGGTGCTGTTTGACGATGGCGCCGCCTATGATCTGGCGGAGGACTGGCGGATGGAGGGGGACGATGTTCTCATCCTGCCGGGGATGCCGGTGGGCGTCTACACCATCTGGTACAGGGCCTACCCGCAGACCATCACACGGATCACGCCGGACGAGGAGGAGATAGACCTTGCGCCGGAGGCTGTGGTGCTGCTGCCGCTGTATATGGCGGCGGAGCTGTACAAGGAGGACGAGCTGGCGCTGGCCACGGTGCTGCGTAACGAGTACGAGGACGGACTGGAAAAGCTGCGGCGCTCCTATGAGGAGAGCGGCAACAGCCTGCTGTCTGGGGCGCGGCGGAATACGACGGGGTGGTGGTAAGGCATGGCAAGATTTTCGGTTCCGGCGGAAAGCAAGCGGTACAGCGCCGTGGTGGAGTTTTTCCGGGGCGTGGATCTGAACAACAGCCCCGCCAATGTGGATAAGTCACGCTCGCCCAACGCGCCAAACATGATCCGAGATCAGGTGGGCAAGGTACGCAAGCGCACGGGCTATACCACCATGGTGACAGCGCCGGGTGGCGCTGCCATCAATGGTGTCCACCAACTGCTGGATGAAACGTTGATCCACGCCGGAAAAAAGCTATACAGACTCGGCAAGGCGACCGGCGGAGGATGGAGCCTGACGGCGGTCGGCGATATGGCCGACGCACCCAGCAAGGGCTTTGTGTTTGACCAGAAGCTTTATCTGCTGGATGGTGCGGCCTACCGGGTGTATGACGGAAAAACGCTGGCGGCGGTAGCCGACAAGGCCACCGTGCCAACCATCATAATCTCTCGCCGTCCCACAGGCGGCGGTCACGCCTATCAGGGACTGAACCTGTTGGGGAGACGGTGGACGGAGAGCTTTTTGGGTACGGCGGAGGACAAGGTCTATCAGCTGACGACGGCGGGACTGGACAGCGACGCCGTGACGGCGGAGGTGTTGGACAAAAACGGTGTGTGGGCGGCCAGGAAGGAAGGAACGGACTTCACCGTGGACAGAAAGACGGGGAAGGTGACGTTCACGGCCCCGCCGGGGGAGAGTCCTGTCACAGGAAAGGACAACGTGCGTATTACCGCCGCCAAGACGAGAGACGGCTATCTGGATAGCATCAATAAGTGCTCCTTGTCGGCGGTCTACGGTGTGGGAGGCGGTACAGACCGGGTTTTTCTCAGCGGCAACGCAGAAAAGCCCGGCGTGGACTATTACAGCGAATTTGAGGACCCGGCGTTTTTCCCGGATGTGAACTATACAAAGCTGGCACGGGATGGCGGCACCCTTGCGGGCTATGCAGTGCTGAACAATGCGCTGGCCGCTTTTATCAGCGGCAGCACGGATGGGCGAAACGTGGTGGTGCGTACCGGAACACTGGATGAGGACGGAAACGCTGTGTTCCGCATTGTCAATACGATGATCGGAGCGGATGCGGTGGCACCGGGCAGCTTTTGCCAGACAGATAAGGAGCCATTGTTCCTGACGGAGCGTGGTGTTTTCGCCATTACGGCGGAGGAGCTGACCGGTGAGAAGTACAGCCAGGAGCGCAGCTACTACATCGGCAGCGCCATCCGGGAGGCAGCGGATCGCGCCGCCGCCAGCGCCTGCATTTATAGGGACTTTTACACGCTGGCGCTGGGAGGGAATCTGTATCTGTTGGATCTCCAGCAAAAGACCTACGAGAGAAACAGCCCATACAGCAGCTATCAGTACGAGTGCTACTGCTGGCCGGATATCCCGGCGCGGGTGGTGTTTACGGATGCGACCGGCGCCCTGTGCTTCGGAACGGCAGATGGGCGATTGTGCCGGTTCTCCACAGAGCCGGATGACCCGGGGGCCTATAACGACGACGGAGCGGCCATAGACGCCTTCTGGGAGACGGCTGTATTCGACGGGGAAATTTTCTTCCACGTAAAGACCTTCACGGGCATTGCCGTCCGTCTGGCAGCCGCGCCGGTGACAGGCGTGCGTGTGTTTGCACAGGTGCGCGGCATCTGGCGGCAGGTGTTCGATGCAAAGGGAAAGGCTCGGTACTTCGATTTTTCCTATGTGGATTTTGAGAAGATGACCTTTTCCTCGGACAAGACGCCGCGCACGCTGTATGGCAAGGTAAAAATCAAAAAGGCGGACAAGGTCAGCTTTCGCCTGCAGAACAATGAACGGAATGAACCGTTTGGCCTGTACGCCTTCGGCGTGCAGTGGCGGGAGCCGGGGGGAAATTACAAGAGATGAGGTGAGAGCGTGACGCTGAAAAAAATCACAGAAGCGGAGATGAAGGCGGCCGGCGTATGTGCCGCCCCAGATGTACTGGCCGGCACACCGGCGGAAAATAAAGCAGTGTTCGACCGGATGGTGCGCCAACTGGTGGCACCTGCCTACAACGCCGCTGTGGACGCTGTCAACGAGCTGGGATCCGTAGAGTCCGGCGTAAAGACTGCGGAGCAGGAGAGAGTGGATGCGGAGAACAGGCGGATAACAGCAGAGGCAGCGCGGAACGTATTTGAAGAATACGATGCCGGGAAGAGGTATGTGCCGGGGAATAAAGTGGCGCGGTATGGAAGCAGCTATATCTGCATTAAACCTTGTGGGGGGGTTGCCCCTCCGGAGGTGGAGCACTGGCTGCTGATAGCTCAAAAGGGCGCAGATGGCATTGCAACGATGTCAGAGGGGTTGTTTTACTTCAACGTGGAAGAGGACGGCACCCTGCGCTTGTACTATACAGGGGAGACACCGCCGGGTGCAAGAATTGATGAGAAGGGACACCTGATCCTTACGCTGTCGCCGGACGTATCAAGAGACGTTGGACGAGTGACAGGCGAGGCAGGCCCCATCGGGCCGAAGGGTGATCCCGGCGCCACCGGGCCTTTGGGGCCCATGGGCCCCAAAGGCGATGCGGGAGCAACCGGAGCACCCGGCGCCACAGGCCCGAAGGGCGACCCCGGCGAACCGGGCAAGACGCCGGTGAAGGGCGTTGACTATTTCACGGCGACGGACAAGCAGGAGATCGTGGACGCGGTGCTGGCTGAGCTGCCGGACGGGACGGAGGTGAGCTACTGATGGCATATGTAGACCTGGGCGCAGTAAGCGCCTACGCAGACGCAAAGCGCGGTGGCTACACCGGGACATACGCGGAGTTCTGCCGGATGCTGGCGCACATCCCTGCTATTGCCCGCGTCAACGATAATCTGTTGGGCAACTGGTATTTCGGGAATCCCGTGAACCAGCGCGGGAAGACGAGCTACGCGGGAACCGGCTACGGTGTGGATATGTGGTATACCACCGGTGCTACGCTGTCTGTGGACGTGACGGCGGAGGGCGTCAAGTTGTACAAGAACGCCGCGTCCGCCAACCCCGCATGGGCGCAGGCGCTGGAAATGGACGCGGCGGTCGGGCAGACGGTAACGGTCTCGATGCTCTACAAGGGCAGCGGAGAGGGCGCCTCGCTGCGCGTGGCACAGTCCGGCGGCATCGTGACGCTCTCCAATGTGTCCGACTGGACGCTGGTGCAAAAGACGTTTACGCTCGAAAAGTGGAGCGTCGGCGCGTTGCAGGATCGCGCCATCGTGGCGATTCAGTGCTTCGAGAGCATGGCGGCTAATCAGGGGCTGTACATCAAGGCCATCAAGCTGGAGCTGGGTGAGCAGCAGACGCTGGCACATCAAAATGGCGACGGCGCGTGGGTGTTGAACGAGCTGCCGGACTATGTGGAGCAGCTGCGGCGGTGCCAGCGGTATCTGTATGTGCAGAGTGGCAGCATGATGGTCTGCGGCGTACTCACTGGCAGTAAGAAAAGCCTGACTCTGGCGATACCTGTGCCGGCACCTATGCGAAGCTTGCCGTCCCTTGAAGGCATCCCCAGCGTCTCAGGTGTTCGCACGGTACAAGGCACCAACATGGCGGCGGAGATCACCAGCGGCGCTGTACTGGCCTCCACGGCGCTGGATACCGCCATCGCCATATCGCTTAATACGGAGACATTCAACACGGCGGAGTACATCAACAACACGCCCATCGTGTGCTATATCGGCAACGTGATGCTGTCGGCGGAGCTGTAAGGAGGGAGCGGATATGAAAAAATTATATGAAGAATCCTCCGTGCAGGACATCGCTGCCGCCATCAGGGAAAAGAATGGCGGCACGGAGAAGTACAAGGTAGCGCAGATGGCAGCGGCGGTACGCAATATCCCCTCCGGTGGTGCGGAGGTGTTCTACATCGACCTTGCGGGCAGCTACCCCAATTATACCTGCCCGGTGGCGCTGGCCGACATCAAGGCGGCGTATGAGGCGGGGAAGGTGCTGGAATGCCGGTGCACGCTGGGAACGTACACCGCAACGCTGCCGCTATTCATCCCGGTGCCTGAAGTTAGCCTATGGATATTTTCCGGCTCCGGCGAACTGGCGGATATGGGCTTTCCGGCACAGACCTTTACGGTAGCTGTTGCCGGTTCCGGTGTGCAGGCCAGCAACGCGAAGCTGGCGACGACGGAGGATAAGCTGCCGAACCCCAACGCGTTGACCATCACCAGCGGTAGCAACAGCGTCACCTACGACGGTAGCACGGCGGAAAGCATCGATATCCCAGCAGGCCCAAGGGGCGACAAGGGAGACCCAGGCGCGAAAGGTGATACTGGTGCAACGGGCCCGCAGGGTGCGCAAGGGGCTAAAGGAGACAAGGGCGACAAGGGAGATCCCGGTGCAAAGGGCGAGAAAGGCGACACAGGCCCGCAAGGGCCTGCCGGGAAAACACCGGTGAAAGGAGTGGACTACTTTACTGCAACGGATAAGCAAGAACTGGTGGATGCGGTTATGGCCGCGCTGCCCAACGGGAATGGGGTGGGCTACTGATGGCAGACAAACTGTACAGTGAGGTGGCTGTCCGCGACATTGCTGTTGCTATCCGGGATAAAACCGGCAGCACCGCCAAATATACTGTCGGGCAGATGGGCGATGCGGTGCGGGCGATAAGCACCGGACTGAAAACTGAGGTATACACCTACAATCAGTGCCGCTCGGAAGTGGAAAGCTACCTTAAAAACGTTACTTATGACCCGGCAGATTACACCGTATCGAGCATAGCGGATTATGTACAAACAGTAAGTGCAAACAGACCTGTTGGCGTATCTATCACGATGCAGTCCGCCAGAACGCTGACAATCGTGGACGGGTACACAGGTAACAGTGTTTCGCAGCCTGTCAGTGCAGGCGCGATCACGGTTTACAACTGTACGCCCGGCGCAACCTCCAAGTTTGTTTTGGCTGACTCGGGCGGCAACATTGTCCAACAGGGGCTTATTAAGCCGACAGGTACGTGCCGGATGATAAATATGCTGAACGTGGATAACGTGCGGGATCTCGGTGGTTGGTCGTGCGACGGCGGGACAGTTAAGTACGGCAAGCTGTTCCGAGGCGGCGAGATGTATGGGTATCTGACCGACGACGGCAGACGACAGGCGATTGATATGCTCGGCATTCTCAAAGAAATCGACTTGCGTTTTGCGTCTGACCTGAATGGTAGGACAGAAAGCGGCTTTGGCGGCCCGGTCGAGATGCTCTGGGTCGATATGACGTGGAATGATTTGGCGTATCAGAAGGATAGCGGGAACATTAAGGCGATCTTTGATCCGCTTTTTGACTATGTGATCGCCGATCAGCCGACCTATTTCCACTGTTCGGCAGGCGCAGACCGAACCGGCGTTGTGGCGTTGGTATGCGAAGCCGTACTTGGTATGTCGCAGTCCGATATCGACAAGGACTACGAATTGACAAACTTCTACTCTGGGGTCAGCACGGACGCCCTTGCCAGACGACGAAACGAGCAGGTTTGGACGCGGGAGATCAACTATATCAATACCTATACCGGAGCCACTTTTCGGGATAGAGTGGTGAGTCTGCTGTTGTCTTGTGGCATCACGATCGATAAGATCAATGCGTTTCGCGCTGCCATGATCGACGGAACGCCCGCTGCATTGTCGGCGGAGATCGCAACGTACAGCGTCACAAAAACACTCACTGATGTCACAGTCAGCAACGGAGCAGCATCTGTGCAGCAGTACCAGCCGTTCGTAGCAAGCATCACTCCCACGAACGGCAAATTGATCGAATCCATTAAGGTGACGATGGGCGGGAAAGACGTGACTGCTGCTGTGTTGCGTGGCAGCACGGACGTGCTGCGGCGAGCTGTACGGGCCGCTTTGACAAAATGCACAAGCAGCAACAAGCGTGTGTATGCCATAGACGGTCAATCCTACGTCACTGCGATTACAGCGGATGTTGGGCACGAGGTCAGCAGTGTTAAAATTACGATGGGAGGTGTGGACGTGTCCGCATATTACAAGGATGGTATCATTGCAATCCCCACAGTTACTGGAGATATTGTCATCACTGCGAAAGCCGTAACGCAGGCGCCGAAGTATACAAACGTGGTGCTTTCGGCCGTGAACGACAAGGGCGCGTCAATGCCGTATCAGGACAATTACAACCTGTCATCCTCTGGCGCACCGCAGAGTGGTAATGGGTATGTGACTACCGGGTTTATCCCTCTGGCCGGCAATGTGACGAACCATATCTACCGTATTGCCGGCAGTGGGATTGAGTTTAGTAAATCCGATACGTATAGCCGTGTTGCGTGGTATGACGCTAATTTCACACTGCTGAAGACGGTAATGCCGGCACAGCGGATTGACTCCAGTCAGTGGTTCCCTGTTAGTATCGAAGAAGCTAATACGGCAATGACGTTTCAGCCGACTGAGAGTAGCACGAACGTTCCCACATCTGCCGCATATTTCCGGGTGTCGGCAAAGGGCAAGGGCGCGAACCTCATCATTACGTTGGACGAGCCGATTGAGTAAGGGGGGTGACCTGATGGAAGCATGGACGAATGTCGGCGTGCCGCTCATTGTGGCGCTGCTGACCTCCACCGCTCTGTGGGGCGTGGTGAGCAAGGTGATCCTCAAGCGGATGGAGCTGGCGGCCAAGCGCAGCAAGGCGGACGAGGCGGAGCGGAAGATGCTGGTGGGGCTGGCCCACGACCGCATCATTCACCTCGGCATGGTGTACATCGAGCGGGGCTACATCACACAGGACGAGTACGAGAATTTGCAGGTGTACCTTTACGAGCCGTATGAGGAGATGGGCGGCAACGGCAGCGCGCGGCGCGTCATGGAGGAAGTGCGGAAGCTGCC
>OQVS01000787.1_pt1 | contig 21938 bp, 20 predicted proteins | sample 1691601 | NCBI WGS metagenome assembly OQVS01 (sample SAMN03418268, study PRJEB22391) | human gut metagenome | biome: human-gut; feature: organic feature; material: feces | host: Homo sapiens | place: Tanzania | collected 2013-01
CCTGGTCCGCGGTCGTATATGTCGCCGAGAATATGGAGCTGGTCGATGGCGAGTCGCTGTATAACGTTACAGATTGTTATGATAAAGTCGTCCGCACGGTCTGTTTCAATCATGCTGTCGATAACAGCATTCACATAGCCAACCTTGTCGAGATCATCAGTACGCTCATGCAGCAGCTCCTGAATGATGTAGGAGAATTCTTTTGGAAGCGACTTGCGTACCTTTGAACGCGTGTACTTACTTGATACCTCACGGCACACTTTTACCAGCTGGTGTATCGTTATGTGATACCAGTCGTTAAGATCCTCCTCACGCTGCTTAATTTGGTCAAGCTTCTGCTCCGGGTAGTAGATAAGAGTGCAAAGGTCACGCAGTTCCGATTCCCGTATGTGGTATCCGAATATATCGTTTACCTTTCTTTTGATATTACCTGAAGCATTCTTAAGCACATGTTGGAACGACTCGTAAGAGCCGTGGATGTCGGCAAGAAAATGCTCCGTTCCCTTCGGCAGGTTTAGGATAGCCTGCAAGTTGATAATCTCTGTACTCGCGTCTGCAATTGTTGGGAAACTTTTCGCCAACAGTTGCAAGTACTGCAAGTCCTTGTCTAATCTTTGGTTTGTTCTCTTGTTCATTGCATATTAGATTTAAAGAATTGTTTAATGAGTTTTTTTGTCTTGCTATCATTAGTCATCTCAAAAGGCACATAGCCTTCCTCGAGTCCCATTGCTATATGTAGGATGTATACCATACGTGAGGCAAACCCCAGCATTCCTATTTCTTCAAGCATATTTTCGAGCGTATACTCGTTGTATTCACAGAATCTGAATGCTGCGTATAGGTCGGCAAGATTTCGGCGCGATATCTTTCTCTTCCCTATAAGATGCTTCGTATTTAGAAGCATCGTGCAGATTTTCAGCTCTACGGGATTATGCTTGTAATCGCTTGCCAATTGCTTCATCCTCGAGACCTTTATCTGAGGGTGTGCCGTTTCGAGGAATGCCGTCTCTATATGTTGGTCAAAGCGTTCCACTGAAGTTATGTCAAGCACCTGTCTGCCTTTATGCAGTATGCCAACCGCTTTCTCAACAAAAGGCAGTATACCCTGATCATAAGCATGCAACTGTAGCAAACGCCAATCTTCGTCTGTAAGTTTGTCAAGAAGTTCCGACAAATCTTCCATATCAATGAAAATGTCATCTGAGTCTGCATTTTCGTTCAGTGCCACTCCGAGTGCCAGCAGTCTGTTTTCTACAAGTCGACAACTTTCATTCATCAGCAGAAATGGGTTGCTATCTACAACCTTGCGGTACAGCTTTGACATTTCATAGCCTACCCTATCTGTATCAGCAACTCCGTCAATCTCGTGTGCGCCAATCACAAGAGCAAGTTTATCATTGTATGCCGTCGTGGAACTTTCTGATGGTCTCCACGACAGTGTCTGCAGCACTTCGTACTCCTGCTTTGTCACAGCATGTACAGCAGATGCACGTTGCAGCATCTTTCTTTGCATCAATATGAAATGCGGCAGTTTAGATGTGATATAATGATGACGGAAATTCCATTCCATAAAGTCTTTGTGTGGAGAGAGTACTACCGGTATGCGTGCTTTTTTTGCCCATTTGAATATAAGCCATGGTGTTCTTCCCCACGCCGAATGTATGTGGATGATGTCAGGATTTAGTTCGCGTATGATTTTTTTGAACCTCTTGTGGCTTCTGGACGTGATCCATTTCCCACTTGATATTGCGTGACACCTTTCTGCCGGAAATAATGTCTGGTTGGTCTGCGCTGAAGCCAAAAGAAGATGTGACGAGATATTTGTCCCGTCGCCATCCATCATCTCCTTTATGAAAATGTATGGAAGACTATTCTCGCTTATGTCCTTAAAAAAATGTATGACAGTCATGCTACATACTATTTTGCCTAAAACATTCGCCTTTCGGCATTTGCCACTACTAATTAATTAACGCTTAAAGTCAGAATATATTTCATTCCAAACTGTATTTTTATATTTTATGACTTATATAGTCATATTTGTCAGTCATCTTATATCTCAGAATACGCATAAAGTTCCTTATCGGCATAGTGAGTTCAAACCACCACATTTTTATGACAGATATCTCATCGAGGCGACAGCCCAGTGTCTTTGCCAATATGATCATACGCAATGCTACTGTAAGTACCAATGCGAAACTTGTAGCAACTGTGAGCAGCCAATTCTGCATTACAACAGAATATACAATCATGGCAATGTCCAAAATGTAGACCAGAGCCATCAGCCACATAGCAAGATTGAACATTATCCTTGGAGCAAGCGAACGCTGCAAGTGCTTTCTTGTCGCCATATAGAATAGATTTTTGTTGTGCCAGCCCTTGTCGGTGAGTTCATCTTCCGTAACTCTTGAATATGCGTTTGTTTCAACGGCAGTATTGGTATCGGTAGAGAATTTGTTCACGATGAAATCATATTCTCCACGGATATATTTCAGGTTACCGTCGAATCCTTTTCCTTCTATGAACATCCCCTTGCGGAACAGCAAGTTGTTGCCGCAATATGCCCATGCCGCTTTGCGCTGTGCAACGGCAAGTTGGCGATATAGCGTATATGCGTGGTCAAAACGGCGCGATGATGTGTAGTCATCCTCGAAAAAGCTTTCACCAAGTACAATGTCCGTGCCTGGCTTGCAGCTCCTTGCCATGGTGGCAAGCCATTGGCGTGAGTTAGGACGACAGTCTACATCTGTAAGCATTACCCAACTGAACTTTGCAGCTTTTACTCCAACCGTTATTGCAAGTTTTCGTCTGCTCATATAGCGAGAAGAAGCAGGAATGAAAGTCGTATACAGATGATTGTCGTTACAGAACGTGTTTATGGCGTCTTCAGTCTGCTCGTTGCTGCTGCACAGAACGAGCACAATCTGATATTCTCCTTTATAGTCCTGGTCAAGCCAAAGCGGAAGATTATTCTTAAGGTCTTCTGCTTCGTCATCAACGGTCACGACAATTGAAATTCCAGGAGGCACCGTCGTAGAATTCATTGCTTCAGCAACTTCATCTGTATCATCAGACTTCAGTCGTTTTAGAAGCACATTCACGAACGGCACTGCCGTAGAAACGGCAACTGCTGAAATGCCAAGAATCATTGTCAAATCATCTATAACAAACATTTCTATTCTAACTCCTCTTCTTTTTTTTGGTTTAAACTTACTTCCACACAGGGTTTAGCTTACATTATTGCAGCAAATCCTCTGTGATATAGCCTTTGGGCAATTTCCTACAGTTATATTGCGATGCCATTATTTCGCCGTATGCACCTGCTGAACGTATGGCGATGAAGTCGCCGCGGTGACAGGTGTTAATGTCAATGGCTTTTGCAAACACATCGCTCGATTCGCAGATTGGTCCGACAACATCATATGTTTCCATAGGCTCGTCGCTCGACAGGTTTTCTATCTTGTGATAAGCCTGATAGAGGGCCGGACGTATGAGGTCAGTCATTCCTGCATCAACAATTACAAATTTCTTTGCCGTCCCCTCTTTCACGTAGAGCGTCCTTGCAACAAGTGTACCACACTGTGCCACAACAGCCCTTCCGAGTTCAAAATGCACCGTCTGTTCCGGTTTAACCTTCAAGTGTTTTGCATACGTATCGAAATACGACTTGAAGTCAGGTACAGGCACTTTGTTCGGGTTCTGGTAGTCGATACCCAGTCCTCCCCCCACATTTATTGTTTCTACATCTATGTGATGCATTTCAAGCTGCTTGAGCAACTCGTTGATACGGTTGCATAGAGCCTTGAAGTCGGTCATATCCAGAATCTGTGAACCGATATGGAAGTGTAGTCCATGGAACTTCACATTCTTCATTGCATTCGCAATACCGATAACTTTTTCCATATCCTGCATTGCTATGCCGAACTTGTTTTCGGCAAGCCCGGTCGTAATGTTGGCGTGCGTATGCGCTCCTACGTCCGGGTTTATCCTGAATGCCACATTTGCCACCTTGCCCTTTGCTTTGGCAATTTCATTAATTACCTCAAGTTCAGGAATACTCTCAACATTGAAACATTGAATTTCGTTGTCGATGCCGAGTTTTATCTCCCAATCGCTCTTTCCCACTCCTGCATATACTATTTTATTATGCGGGAAACCGGCTTCAAGTGCGGCTTGTATCTCACCGCCGCTAACACAGTCGGCACCAAGTCCTGCCCTGCTGATGATGCTCAGAACCTTGGGATTGGCATTTGCCTTGACGGCATAATGTACGCAAAATGAATTATGCTTCCTTGCTTCATCATTGATGCAATCCAGTGTGTGTGTCAGCAACTCTGTGTCGTAATAGTAGAACGGCGTTTCTTTCTTTTTGAATTCCTCTATAGGAAATTTACCTTTCATATTTGTGTGTGTTGTGTTTGTTTTTTGTCCTACATCATTTTTTGCAGAACAGCGTTTTGCTCAGGCTCTGCAGCGCTCTTTTCTTGTCGCTCTCGCGTATCAGGAAAGAAATGTTGTAGTTGCTGCCGCCATACGAAATCATCCGCACCGGAATGTCTTTCATTGCTTCCATAGCAATGGTTTCGAAGCCGACATTGCTCCAGTCGAGGTCGCCAACCACGCAAACGATACACATATCGGTATCCACCGTCACTGTTCCGTATTTCTTCAGTTCATCAACAATTTCCGTGAGATGCGCATTGTTGTCGATACTCATTGATACGCCTACCTCGCTTGTCGTAATCATATCGATAGCCGTTTGGTAGCTCTCAAATATCTCGAATACCTTTCGCAGAAATCCCGTTGCAAGGAGCATCCTGCTGCTCTTTATCTTAATTGCCGTTATATTGTCTTTTGCAGCAACAGCCTTGATTTTCCCTCTAAGGGTCACGTTGTCTATTATTGTTCCCGGTGCATCCGGTTCCATCGTATTGAGCAACCTTACTGGAATACCTGCGTATTTCGCGGGCTGTATACAGGTTGGATGCAGAATTTTTGCACCGAAATATGCAAGCTCTGCAGCTTCTTCGAAATGTAGCTGCCGCACAGCTTCCGTGCCGTCCACTATACGTGGGTCATTATTGTGCATACCGTCAATGTCTGTCCATATCTGTATTTCTTCGGCGTTTACAGCCGCTCCAATAAGCGATGCGGTGTAGTCGCTGCCGCCCCTCAGTAGATTGTCTACCTCTCCATAGGCATTGCGGCAAATGAATCCCTGAGTGATATACACTTGGCTCTCCTCTGTGTTTTCAAGCACCGCATTCAGCTTTTCCTTAATGTAATGCGTGTCTGGTTCAGCATTCTTGTCTGTGCGCATAAAGTCGAGTGCTGAAAGCAATGTTGTTTTCACTCCACACTCCTTGAGGTAATTCACTACCATATTGGTACTCATTATCTCCCCCTGCGCCACGATGCTCTTTTCCTCGAAGCTCGTGAAGAGATCTTTGGTGAACGTTCTTAGATAATTGAACTCTTCGCGCAGAAAATCTGCAGTTTCGTGTTTCCATTTTTCCGTGGAATACAGTTCTTCCACGTGTTGCATATATTTCTGTTCCAGACGATTTATTATTTCATTGGCGCCGTCGGGATTCTTCTTGTATAGATAATTCGATATCTCTACCAGGGAGTTTGTGGTTCCCGACATTGCGGAAAGCACAACGAACACTGGTTCGCCGCTGCTTGTGATTAAAGATGAGACATTTTTCATCCTTTCAGGTGACCCTACGGATGTGCCTCCGAATTTCATTACTTTCATTTGTATCTGAGTTTTATGTTTCCTGTTTATGGTCTTGTGCCATATTCTGTTTCGTGTTATTCGCCATCCTGTTCTTCAAACGAAATGTTGTCGCGGTCTTTTTCTACCAGCGTTCCGTCCTGACAGCAGTATACAACACCAGGGTATTTGCCTATCAGGCTAATATTGTGGGTTGACATTATCACGGCAGTGCCCTTACGGCTGATATCTTTGAGTAGTGCAATGATGTTTGATGCCGTTTCTATGTCGAGGTTGCCTGTAGGCTCGTCGGCAATGATGACCTTTGGTTTGTTCAGCAGTGCGCGTGCTATTGCAATTCGCTGCTGCTCGCCTCCCGACAGCTGGTGTGGCATTTTCTCTCCTACGTCTGGCATGCCTACAGCTGTCAGCACTTCCTGTATGCGCTGCTCTATGTCGCTCTTGTTTTTCCATCCCGTAGCACGAAGCACAAACTGCAGATTCTTCTTTACCGTTCTGTCGTGCAGTAACTGGAAATCCTGGAAAATTATGCCCATACCTTTTCTCAGTGCTGGTATCTGCTTGCGCTTTATGGCTGTCAGGTTGTAGTCAAGCACTTCCGCTTTTTCTGCTTCCTCAATGTCGAGTTCGCAATACATTGTCTTTAGCAGACTGCTTTTCCCGGAGCCTACCTTACCTATTATATATATGAATTCGCCTTCTTCTGCCTGAAAATTCACATCTTTCAGTATGCAGTTGTAATCCTGGCAAATGCTTACATTCTTATAGTCAATCATAGTTGATATTTATTTTTTTTGCAAATATACTACTTTTTTTGATTACAACAGTACAAACTGCTCACATAAAATGGGCAACTCATACAATACTTCTCTTTGCTACGTCGATAACGTACATTTCGTTTGACAAACAGGAATTCGGGAACACTTCCTTTGCTTCGTTCAGGATGCAGCGTTCATCTCCGTATTTTGATGAATAATGCCCTAGCAGCAGCATTCCTACCCCAGCATCCTTTGCAACCGTTGCCGCTTGACGGGCTGTGGAGTGGAAATATTTGCAGGCATTGCGTTCATCTGCATCAGTATATGTTGATTCATGATAAAGCACGTCAACCCCTTTTACCAACTTGTGCAGCGATGGGATATAGCGTGTGTCGGAGCAGTAAGCGTACGACAATGACGGTTCGGCAGGAATCGTCAATTTCGTGTATGCCACAGTTTCTCCTTCGGACGAAATCCAGTCGCATCCGTTTTTTATGTTGTTATACTGGCTCTGCGGCACACCGTAATAGTCTACTATTTCCTTGTTTATGTGCGGCAGTCCCTGCTTCTCACGGAACAGAAAACCGCAGCAGGGCAGCCTGTGGTTGAGTGGCAGAGTGGTTACGGTCATGCTTTTGTCCTCATATATCACACTGCCACACGTCGTGTCGAGAGGATGAAAGACAATCTTATATTCAAATGTAGAACAGAACAGGCGTATCTGTATGTCAAGCAGTTCCTGCATCTCTTTCGGAGCATATATGTGTAGCGGCGCAGTGCGCCCCAGCAGTCCGAACGTGGAAACCAGTCCCATCAGTCCGAAGCAGTGGTCGCCATGCATATGTGAGATGAATATTGCCGCCACTTTGCTGAAATGCACCCTGCTTTTACGCAGTTGCAGCTGTGTTCCTTCTCCACAGTCCACCATAAACACCTTATCGTGAACCTCCACAAGTTGTGCCGACGTGTTGTGCTTCAGATTCGGCAATGCACTGCCGCATCCTAAGATATGTACCTGGAATCTTGCCATTGCATGTCTGTTATTTCATTACCCTTTTATATGCGTATATGCCTTTGTCGTTCTCAAGCAACAGAGAGTCTGGTCCGAGCGAGTATACGGAGAATGTGTCAGAAGTGAGGATGAGTTTTCCATTCATTATCCTCCAGTCCACATATGTCTTCACTTCCTGCTTGTCGCCTTCCACTACTCCGCCATCCAGGATAGTGAACGCTCTATCGATACTTGTCCATTTGCCTTGCAGCGAAGTGAGGTTTATTACTTTTTGTGCGAACATCTCGCCGTCTTGATTCTTGCATGCGACAACGGCAAGCCTGTCGCCTGCAAGCAGTCCGCCCTGCACGTCTGATTCACCGTCAGCATCCTGTAGTGTGAAGGTCAGGGTGTCGCCCTTGTCGCCGATCAGCTGCAAGCTGTTCATCGATGTTCCTTCACCACACGTTCCGTATATCGTAGAGTCGGCTTCAGCCTCACCACTCTGTGCTGCGGCAGTTTCAGCAGTATTGCTTTTCTTGTTGTTGCAACTTGCGATGAATGCAGCCGAAGCAACAATGCAAATCAATAAGAATATCTTCTTCATATTATTTTGTTTTTTAGGTTATTTCCTTTCCTGTTCCTTTGCTTCATTCCAAAGTTTATCCATTTCTTCCAATGTCATATCTGTCAGAGGTTTACCCTGGCGTATTGAATGTTCTTCTATATAGTTGAAGCGATTTATAAACTTCTGGTTCGTTTTTTCCAGAGCATCGTCGGGATTAATCTTATAAAGGCGTGCAGCATTGATTACGCTGAACAGGAAATCGCCGAGTTCACGTGTTGACTTTTCCTTATCGCCCTTCCGCAATTCCTCTTCAAGCTCTCCCATTTCCTCGCGTACCTTATTCCATACGTCGCCCTTGTCTTCCCAGTCGAAGCCTACATTCCGCGCCTTGTCCTGTATGCGGTAAGCCTTGATGAGCGAAGGCAGAGCGTCGGGCACGCCTGACAGCACTCGTTTGTTGCCGTCCTTCTCCTTCAGCTTAATCTGCTCCCAGTTTTCGATAACTTTCTGTGCCGTGTCGGCATTCTGCATATCGCTGTGCTCCAGATTCTCTCCGTAGGGCAGCGGTTTAGGTGTTTCTGCTCCCACCTGCGAGGGATGATACACGTGTGGGTGGCGGAAGATGAGCTTGTCTGTGAGCTTGTTGCACACATCTGCAACATCAAACTGTCCGTTTTCTTCTCCTATTTTCGAATAGAAGCAGACGTGCAGCAGCACATCGCCGAGTTCCTTGCAAATGTTTGCCGTATCGTCTTTTGAGAGCGCATCGCTCAGTTCGAATACTTCCTCTATGGTGTTTGTCCTGAGACTTTGGTTTGTCTGTTTCCTGTCCCACGGACATTTCTCCCTCAGTATGTCGAGAACATCCAGAAAGCGTGCGAACGCTTCCATCTTTTCTTTTCTTGTATGCATTATTCTGTTATTTTGTTTATTGTTATTGCTCTCATCAGCATTCTGTCTGTGCGTGTCAGTGAATAACGGTCGAGCATCATACTGTCATTATTGAATTCCTTGTCGATGAGCACGGCAAAATCTTTGTTGCCGTCCGTCTTGTTTCCGTCAGTTTTTTTCTGTAGTTCGCAGAACCTGGCGAAGCAGTCTGACGCTTCGCTTATTTCTCCTGCAAACCATTTGCAATAGCCGGCATTTAGATAGTCAACCGCCACGGACGTGCCGCTTGCCAGAAGTCTCTGATATTCCTTGTCAGCCTGTTTCAGATTTCCGTTTCCCATAAGCACCCATGCGAGTATTCTGCGCACGTTCTGTGATTCAGGGAAATCGAACGACATACGGTATGCCACTTTGTTTGCTGTCTCGAAATCTCCGCATTTTGCCAGTGTCACGCAATAGTCCATTGCCAACGACTTCTTTTCCGGATGCATCTCATACAGTCTGGCGAAGGCTGTGCGTGCCTTGTCTGTATTTCCTGAAAGCATAGCAGCCTTTGCATAGCCGTTGGCAGCTTTCTCGTTGTCGGGGTCGATATTCCGTGCTCCTGTAAAGCTGAGCATTGCCTTTTCATAGTCGGCGGTATAGTCAAGATTGTATGCACCCACCAGCATCAGTGCCGGCACGGTCTGCTTCATATCCAGCTGCTCCACTATTTTGCCTAGCAAATTTCCCTCATGACGTTTTATCAGAAAATAGCCAATATCCTCTATTCCGTCTTCCACGCCTGTTCCATGGAAAAGTTTGTCCAGTACAAACAGGCAGTTGTCTGATGCGAATGGATTATATATCTGTTCATTCCATCTGTAGAGGCGGAAAAAGCGGTAGAGGTCTTGCAGTATCTGACGGCGCATATATGCTGTCGAGGTCGTTTCGGCCATTGCCGCTATCGGACCGAGCGCTTCGCTGTTGCCCATCATCTCGCTTATGTTCGGTGGCAGTCTGTCGATTACGGTTGCCATTGCCAGGGCAAACGAATATTTGTCGCTGTCGCAGAACGGTCCGTTTGCCAGCAGGTTGTCGAGGAATTTGTTGCCTCTCAGCTTTTCCGTCTTTGCCATTAAATCCGGATGGTTGGTGCTGAACGGGCAGAACCAGTTCGACAGGGTGTAGAAGAACGGGAAGCGCTTCATCTGCGAGAAACCTCCGAAATATATGTCGGCACCTGATTTCTGCATATTCATCATCTGCTGGAATTTTGCTTCCGTTTCCTCCATGGCACGGTCTTGTGCTCCAGGGTCGAGGATGTCCTGCAATGGGGCGTCTTCCTTCTCGGTAATTCCGAAACGCGACACACTGATGTTGCTGTTCTTTATCAGCGTGGGCATAATGTCACGCTGTATCAGGTCATTGTCTTTCTCTGCATTCATACAGAAGAGCACTTGTTTCTGGAGGTCAACGATGTCGCGCACGCAGCTGTCGCTCATGCACAGTTCGCTTATGAGCTTTTGCTGTATGTCGAAATCTTCTGTGTCGCACATTGAGAATAGCCAGCCCACAAGTGCTTTCTGGCGCACTTTCTCGTCTGCAGTACTCTTGTATACCTCTGTCAGGATGCGGAACTTGTTCGTATCGAAATTGTTCATCGCGGCAAGCATTACCGCACTCACCATCAGCTGAGCATCGTTGCTGTCCACTGTAGGCGAGATGATTATGTCGGCAAATCTGTCAGCCTGCTCTTTTGTCCACAAGTCGGAGGTGACAATATAGTTGAACAGCGACTGCATGAACGAGTAATGCCTTGTATAGAGTTCTTTCTCTTTTGCGGCCCTGCTTTCTTCTGGTTCAAGTTGCAGCATGGTTGCATCGCCCACGAAGTCCTCAAGCATCATTTTTATGCCGTTTTCCGACATTGGCATCCCATGGTGCATGTGTGCAACGGCATCCTTATAGAAGTCTACGTTGCGCCTGCGGTAGTCGGCACGCATGTTGCGCACCACTTTTTTGAGTTTCACCAGCATGTCTGCATACATTCTTTCGCGCTGTGGGTCTGCCGTTCCGGCCTCCATATAATGGAGCATATACTTGAAACTCTCGTTTATGTTCTCAAGTTCCTCTGTATACTGCACATATGGGTGCGAGCGTGAATACGCAAGCATCAGTTCGAGCGCCGTTGGCAGATTCATATTGTCTGCCAGACGGAGTACACGCGAAAACAGTTTCAATCCGCTGTCCATATATATGTTTGTTGTTATTTGTTGATGTTATATTTGTAATAATGTTCCACAAGCCGGCTGTAATACCTTGTCCCACCGTCCTTGATTCTCTGTTGAGCTATGGTGTATCCCTTCACGAAGAGGTCTATCTGGCGTTTCTTTTCTTTGTCTGCCATGGCGGCAGCGCTGAAGGCAAGCACGGCGAGCTGTTCTGCCCCACTTTGCATCATCGCCTTGTGCCCGTGCTTCAAGGCTACCGCAGTCTGTGGTTCTGGCAACCACGCCGCATCAATCTCGTTGTTGAGCAGCATCTTCAGGCGCAGGTCCACGTCGTTCACTTGTATACGGAACACACGTTCCTTGTCGAGTTTCACGCTGTCCACCATCTTGTCGCAAAGATAGTCGGTTGCCGAATAGCGCGACATTGCCACCATCTTGTCTGTAAACTGCTTCAGCTTGTAGAGGCGTGAGAGCCTGTTAGTCACGAGCGTCCACTGCATCGGCATCTTCATCACTTGTTTCAAATCTGTAGAACTCTCCGCTTTCAGGTGTTCTATGCTTTTCACATCAGTGAAAGCTCCGTCTATTTTATTTGCTTTCAGGGATGCGTTGCAGTCGAGCAATGAGTTGTAGTGCCTTAGCCTTACGTCTATGCCGAGCGAGTCGAACACTCCTTCATCCTTTGCGAGAAACGCCGGCAGGCAGTCGATAGTCTGTCCCACCCCGACCTTCAGCGCAAGCGAATCTGCCTTTTTCTCCTTTGCCTGTTCTTCCGCGCTTTTGCCGTTGCCGCCGCCGGCATTGCCACTGCACCCTATAATCAGGACTACGGCTGTGGCAGCAATGAGAGTATATACGTATTTTATCATATTTTTCTTTTCGTCATTATCCATTTATATATGGATGCAAAGGTAGTGCAAATCGGAGACAAAACAAAACAAGCCTGCTGATTTTATTGCTATTCAACCGTTAAATAAAGCATAGGCATACGTTAATACCATATTTGCGCACAGTAACTATGGCATTTGGACGACGTTAGTATGCCACTTGGCATGCCTAAGTGGGGTGTTTGCGGAAAGGTACTTCCTTCAGCAGGACAGACAACAATTAATTTATATAGATTGAAGCTATCGTAGCATAGATTGAATGATTCGTTTGTCTATAGAAGAATTTGTATCTTTGCACCGTCAAATTGGATGTAATAACAAAAAACAAAAGGATATGGAGAACTTTTCTGATATCATCAAGAGCAGCCAGCCGACGCTGGTAGATTTCTTTGCTACATGGTGTGGACCGTGCAAGATGATGCACCCGGTGTTGGAACAGCTGAAGAAGGAACTCGGTGAGAGCATCCGCATCATTAAATTGGATGTGGACAAGAACGAATCACTGGCTATGCAGTATCGCATACAATCGGTTCCTACATTGATGCTTTTCAAGGGCGGAGAGATAAAATGGAGACAAAGCGGCGCGATGACGGCAGGCGAACTGAAAAGCGTTGTCGGACAATTTCTATAAACTTATATAATCATACGACTATGAAAGCAAATAAGAAAAAATACCTCATTGTGGGTGGCGTGGCGGGAGGAGCAACTGCTGCCGCACGAATCAGACGCATAACAGAGGATGCCGAGATAATTATCTTCGAGAAAGGCAAATACATATCGTATGCCAACTGCGGACTGCCTTATTACATAGGTGGGGTGATTAAAGACCGCGACCGTCTGTTCGTACAGACTCCCGAGGCTTTTGGCAAGCGCTTCAATATCGATGTGCGCACGCAAAGCGAAGTTACTGCCATCGATGCTGCTGCAAAGAAAGTGACGGTGCATACAGTTGACGGTAGGGAGTATACGGAAACATACGACAAACTGTTGCTCTCCCCCGGAGCCTCTCCGGTTGTGCCGCCGCTCAGGGGGATTGACAGCGAAGGTATATTCACGCTGAGAAACGTTGGCGATACCGACCGTATAAAGACATATATGATTGAGCATGAAGTGAAGCGTGCTGTAATTGTGGGAGGAGGATTTATCGGTCTTGAAATGGCTGAGAACCTGAAACATGCCGGAGCGCAGGTGGCTGTGGTAGAGATGGCAAATCAGGTGATGGCTTCTGTCGACTTTTCAATGGCTTCGCTTGTACACGAACATCTGCTGCAGCATGACGTGAAACTGTATTTGGAACAGGCTGTGGAAGGATTCTCGCGCGAGGGCAACGAACTGGCAGTACACTTCAAGTCGGGCATCAGCCTAAAGGCTGATATGGTGCTGCTGAGCATTGGAGTAAGGGCGGAGACACGACTGGCACAGGCGGCAGGTCTGAAGCTTGGCGAGATGCGTGGTATATGGGTGGATGAATATTTGCAGACATCCGATAAAAACATCTATGCCGTAGGAGACGCCATAGAATATCCCCACCCTGTCACCGGCAAACCCTGGCTAAATTTCCTTGCTGGTCCAGCCAACCGTCAGGCTCGTATTGTGGCTGACAATATGGTGATGGGCAATCAGCAGAAATACGAAGGAGCCATCGGTACTGCCATCGCCAAGGTGTTCGACATAACTGTGGCATCAACTGGTCTTCCTGCCAAAAAACTGAAGCAGATGAATATTCCGTATCTTTCTGCCACTATACACAATGGAGCTCATGCTGGCTACTATCCCGGCAGTCTGCAGATGGCCATAAAGATTACTTTCTCGCCTGCCGACGGCAAGCTGTATGGTGCCCAGATTGTGGGCTACGATGGTGTGGACAAGCGTATAGACCAATATGCACTCGCCATAAAGAACGGGGCAACGGTTGAGCAGCTCACACGTCTGGAGCATGCCTATGCTCCGCCATTCTCGTCGGCCAAAGACCCTGTGGCAATATCAGGCTATGTGGCTGGCAATATACTCAGTGGAAAGATGAACCCTCTATACTGGCGCGAGCTGCAACAGGCTGATACGGCAAGGATTACCCTCATTGATGTGCGTACAGTCGATGAACACGCGCTTGGCACAATTCCCGGGGCTGTGAATATTCCGTTGGATGAATTGCGAGGACGTTTGGATGAGATTCCTACGGACCAGCCTGTATGGCTATTCTGTGGTGTGGGACTCCGCGGTTATCTGGCATCTAATATTCTCAAGGCTAACGGCTATCGGAAGGTTAGGAATCTGATAGGAGGACTGAAGACTTACAATGCGGCGACAGCCAAGATTATAACTCCGGACGGTTTTGGAAACAACGGCAGTAATTGCTTGTGTAATACTTCATCGAATGCAGTGGAAAAGTATGTTGCCAAGATAGATGCATATGGCATTCAGTGCCCTGGACCGATTCTTAAGGTGAAGCAAACGATGGAGGGGCTTGCACCTGGACAGCGATTGGAAGTGCGTGCCACTGATGCTGCTTTCCCCCGTGATGCCGAGGCATGGTGCCGTACGACTGGCAACAAATTTATCAGCAAGCGTTCAGAGGCAGGCATACACATTGCAATAATGGAAAAAGCCATTCCGTCAGCTATAGACACAAACACGCCACAGACAAGCGATCCGGGCAAGACAATGATTCTCTTCAGTGATGATCTGGACAAGACCCTTGCCACTTTCGTACTTGCTAATGGTGCTGCTGCAACAGGAAAGAGGGTGAGTATCTTCTTTACATTCTGGGGATTGAACGCTATCAAAAAAACGAACAAGCCAAGAGTTGAAAAGGACTTCTTCGGAAGGATGTTAAGCTGGATGCTGCCGTCTGACTCTTCAAAGCTTACTCTTTCAAAGATGAATATGATGGGCATTGGATCCAGAATGATGCGTTATCTGATGAACAAAAAGGGAGTTGATTCGCTGGAGGTCCTACGCCAGCAGGCTATCGACAATGGTGTGGAATTTATCGCATGCCAAATGTCAATGGATGTTATGGGGATAAAGCGCGAGGAACTGCTTGACAATGTCACCATTGGAGGTGTTGCCAGCTATATGGAACGTGCTGATAAAGCAAACGTGAATCTGTTTATTTAGAATTATGAATCTACAACAACTGAGATATGTAATAGCAGTCAACCGTTTTCGTAATTTTGCGAAAGCAGCTGATTCGTGCAATGTTTCCCAGCCGACGCTCAGTGCGATGCTGCAGAAGCTTGAAGCAGAGCTGGATATACGAATTTTTGAACGCTCCAACAAGTCGGTAGCCCCCACCACGGCAGGGAAAAAGATTATACGCCAGGCTGAAAACGTGATGCAAGAGATAAATCGCATCAGTGAAATTGTTTCGGAAGACAAGGGTAGGATTAGTGGTAGGCTTGTCCTGTCTGTCGGACCTACGATAGCCCCGTATATTTTGCCAAAGTTCATAAAGAACTATCGTGAGAGGTTTCCATCCGTCGAATTGTCGATTCAGGAAATGAAAGTGAATTTCATGCTTGACGCTCTTGTAAAAGGAGAACTGGATGCCGGCATAGCAATTTCGGGAAACATTCGCGAAGGTGTGTTTGAAATACCACTGTATACGGAGAACTTTATGGTTTATCTGGCAGAAAGTTGCTGGCGCAAATTACCTGTGTTTAAACCGGAAAATCTGGAGCATGAGAATATGTGGATTATGAAGGACGCACAATGCATGCGCGACAGTGTCTTCTCGTTCTGCAAAGCGCGCAGCAAAGGCAATCATATTTATGAGGCAGGAAGTATAACTACGCTTATACATATTGTAGACGAAAACGGTGGTTTTACTATCATCCCGGAGATGCATCTGCCGTTCCTTACAGACAGGCAGCGCAAAAATGTGCGGCGCATTGAAGGCGATTACCTCTCGCAAAGGCGTGTCTCCCTTTATATCAAGGATGATTATATACGCGAGCGGATGCTTAATACAATAACTGATACATTGAAGTCATTCATGCCTGAAGGTATGCTGAACGAAGGTGTCCTGAAATATGGGATAAAGCTTTAGGGTTAATGCTCTGGGACATACTGTTTTATCCAAAGAGATGTCTCAGAGCCTCTTCAACTTTCCTCACGGGAATGAGGTTTATACCCACATCCTTTCCCTTGAACGCCTGGATATTCTGGCGCGGAATGATTATGTTGGTAAAGCCCAGCTTCTGTGCCTCAGACACTCTTTGCTCTATCCTGCTTACGGGACGAACTTCGCCGCTCAGTCCTACCTCGCCTGCCATACACCATCCCGGCTCTATCGGAGTGTCCACATTGCTCGACAATACGGCTGCAATGATGCTCAAGTCCATGGCAAGGTCGGTGACACGCAGTCCGCCGGCAATATTTATGAACACGTCTTTTTGTATAAGCTTGAAGCCAACACGCTTCTCGAGCACGGCAAGAAGCATATTCAGACGACGCTGGTCGAAGCCTGTTGCCGAGCGTTGTGGCGTACCGTATGCTGCTGTAGAAACAAGGGCTTGTGTCTCAACAAGGAACGGGCGCACTCCTTCAATGGCAGATGATATTGCTACGCCGCTCAACCCCTCGTGGTCTTCGGTTAGAAGCAGTTCCGATGGATTGCTTACGGGGCGCAATCCGGCCTGGCACATTTCGTAGATGCCTAGTTCTGAGGTACTGCCGAAGCGGTTTTTTATCGACCTTAATATTCTGTACATATAATGCTGGTCGCCTTCAAACTGTATTACGGTGTCAACAATATGCTCCAGTATCTTCGGACCGGCAAGGGTCCCCTCCTTATTTATGTGTCCGATAAGGATAACGGGGGTTCCTGAAGTCTTTGCAAATCTAAGCAGCTTTGATGCGCATTCCCTAACCTGGGATACGCTTCCTGGAGAGCTGTCAACGTCTGCTGACGAGATTGTCTGTATGGAGTCTATCACTACAATGTCGGGATACGTCTCTTTGATGCACGAAAATATGTTCTCAAGAGATGTCTCGCATAATATCAGACAGTCTTCATTGTTGTCTGGACAGATTCGCTGTGCCCTCATCTTCAGCTGGTGGGCACTCTCCTCTCCGCTGACGTACAGGACTTTCTGCTTAAGCAGCAGTACGGTCTGCAGCGACAGCGTGCTCTTTCCTATACCAGGTTCACCACCAAGCAGAGTTATTGAGCCTCTGACAAGCCCCCCTCCAAGCACACGGTTCAGCTCCTCGTCGCCCATATCAATTCTTGGTTCGTCTTGACTTGATATTTCCGTGAGTCGCATTACCTTTGTGCCGCTACCGGATTTTCTGCCCAGACTTGCTGCAAAAGAGCTACCGGCATTGTCGGCTGCAACGCGCAGTTCCTTGAATGTGTTCCATTCTCCACACTGCGGACACTTGCCCACCCATTTCACGGACTCCTGTCCGCAATTGCTGCATACGTAAACGATTTTGTCCTTCGCCATTTCCTTGTAGTTTTCTTTAATGCAAAAGTAATCATATTTCTTTTATCAAGCAAAATATAATGCTGAAGAAAAAGGCTTGACATACCATAGGGAGCCTTATTTGTTAGTTTTGACATTATATATATACTTTTATATTATGATGCTGATAAAAATTGTAATGCCTCATAACGTATGCGTTTTATGGATTTAATATGCCGTCACTCCAAATTCCTGAAGACCCGATTTTTCTTCTTTTTCATCGATAAGTTTGGCTGTTCCGATTATTCAGCGTATCTTTACAAAATAAAAAATAAGATTAATTATTAACACCATACAAATATGAAAGTCGGAGAAAGAATACCAGAAATTCTTGGTATAGACCAGGATGGGAATGAGATTAAGGCAAGCGATTATCGTGGACGCAAGATTATACTTTACAGTTATCCGAAGGCTAACACCAGCGGATGCACAGCCGAAGCTTGTTCGTTGCAGTCGCATAAGGAAGAACTTGACGCTGCAGGCTATGATATTATCGGCGTCAGTAAAGACAGACAGGCTCTGCAGAAAAAGTTTGCGGATGCTCAGGGATTGCAGTTCCCACTCATTGCCGATACGGAGACTACGCTTCTGCAAGAACTTGGTTGCTGGGGTGAGAAAGTAACATGCGGACGAAAGACCATTGGTATTCTGCGTACAACATACCTCATAAACGAAGAAGGAGTCATAGAGAAAATTTTTACTCCCAAAGAGATTAAGACCAAGATACACGCCCAGCAGATATTAGATTATATAAACAAATAAGGCAACTTTTTACAGAATATTGTTATGGATAAAAAAGAGAAAGACCCAATGGAATGGGAAGTGCTCAACAGTGAATACCTTTTCAAACGCCCTTGGCTTACAGCAAGGCGCGAACACGTTAAGCTGCCGACTGGTGCTGAAATTCAGGACTTTTATGTGTTGGAGTATCCCGAGTTCTGCAATGTAATAGCGATAACTAAGGATGGCAAATTCCTGATGGAACGGCAATACCGTCATGCCCAACATTTCACGGGAATAGAGATTCCTGCTGGATGTGTAGAAGGAGGTGAGGACCCGATGGATGCCGCCAAGCGTGAGCTGTATGAAGAAACCGGATATGCAGGAGGCGAGTGGTCGAAACTTATGACTATAAGTCCCAATGCCGGAGCCTGCACCAATTACAGCCACACATTCCTTGCTGTAGGGGTAGAGAAAGTTTCTACGCAGCATCTTGAAGAATCGGAAGATATAAAGATTGTTCTCATTAGTCAGAATGAGGTTATTCGGATGCTTGAAAACGATGAGTTCCACCAGGCGATGATGGCTGCACCACTTTGGAAGTATTTCGCAATGAATAAACTACTTTAAAGTGTGCCAAGCGGTCAGGTATCTGGGACCCGTTGTCAAGGCATAATGAATTTGAAAAAAAACCGTTGTTGAATTTACCAACAACGGTTTTTTATTCTTTGAAATGTTTATACACAGAAATCAGTTGTTTACCGAACCACCAACAATATCAAGCAATTCATTTGTAATTGCCTGCTGACGACTCTTGTTGTACTGCAAATTTAATTCGCGCAACAATTCGTCAGCATTATCAGTAGCAGTCTGCATTGCAACCATTCGCGCAGCATGCTCAGAAGCATTACTGTCAAGAAGAGCTGTATAAAGCATAAGATGCGCTAACTTCGGTATCAACTTACCAAGCACCGTGTCAATGTCTGGCTCAACGATAAAATTATCATTCAGAGGTTTTGCTTCGACATGTTTGCGATGCTGGTCAGATTCCTTCTGATTTTGCTTCAGATACTCCTGCATCTCGGCAGTAACTGTCTTGTGTGTCAAGTCGCGGTCATTATCATGGCCTATAGCTTCTTCAACACTTATAGGCAGGAATGTCTTACGCTGCAGAATCTGCGAACCGGCACTCTTGAAATGATGGTAAATGAGTTCTATTCTGTCAAACTCGCCATCCATGAATTTCTTGCACAGTTCACGAGCAATTTCTATGCATTGCGCTGCATTGGGCTTGTCGGCAAGATCGGTGAAATCACCAGCAACCTGAACCTCGATTTTCTGAGCCTGCTCTGCAATTTTTCTTCCTATTGGATAGACAACGATATTCTCTTTGCCCAGTGCCGAATATTCGTCAACAGCCGTACGCAACATCTTCGCCACGTTTGCGTTGAAACCGCCACACAGCGAACTGTTTGACGAGAATGCAACAAAAGCAACACGCTTTACGGGTCTTACCTCACTCATTGCAGTGTTGGCATCCGCTTCGCTTGCAAGGAACGACAGCAAGATTCGTTCAAGCATATTCTCGTATGGGAGCATATTCTCAATCATCTGCTGGGCATGGTGAAGCTTCGAGGAAGCCACCATTTTCATCGCGCTCGTTATCTTGCGCGTGCTGTTCACTGAGGCAAGTCTGCCTTTAATTTCTTTCAGCGACGGCATAGGCACTTATCCTTTATACTGTCCTGCGATGTCTGCCATCACATTCTCAAGCGTGTGACATACATCATCGTTGATTGCTCCGGAGCTGAGTACATCCACAACGTCCTTGTGTGCTGTGCGCAATTTGTCCAGGAACGAAGTCTGGCACTCACGCACCTTTTCAACAGGCACATCACGCATCAGTCCGTGTGTTCCACAATAGAGAATAGCTACTTGTTCGCCTACCTGCATTGGGCTGTACTGAGGCTGAATAAGCAACTGGTTGTTCTTACGTCCACGGTCAAGGGTCATTGCTGTAACGGCATCCATATCACTTGAGAACTTTGAGAACGACTCCAACTCTCGGTACTGTGCCATATCGATTTTCAGCGTTCCGGCAACTTTCTTCATACTCTTTATCTGTGCTGAACCTCCAACACGACTCACAGAGATACCAACATTAATAGCTGGGCGGAAGCCTTGGTTGAAGAGATCGGACTCCAAGTAAATTTGTCCGTCAGTGATAGAAATCACGTTCGTCGGGATGTATGCAGAAACGTCACCTGCCTGTGTTTCGATAATAGGCAAAGCAGTGAGTGAGCCGCCGCCCTTTACGTGACCTTTCATACACTCTGGCAAATCGTTCATCTGCTCGGCGATTTCCTGTTGGTCGTTGATTCTCGCAGCACGTTCCAAAAGACGGCTGTGCAGATAGAACACATCACCGGGATAAGCCTCGCGTCCTGATGGACGGCGAAGGATAAGAGATACCTCACGATAAGCGACAGCCTGCTTCGACAAGTCATCGTATACTACAAGAGCAGAGTGACCACGGTCACGGAAATACTCTCCGATAGCAGCACCGGCAAACGGAGCATAATACTGCATAGCGGCAGGATCGGCAGCTGTAGCTGCAACGATAATCGTATAAGGCAGAGCACCATGCTCCTTCAAGTTTGTTACAAGAGCAGCAACTGTAGATGCCTTTTGGCCGATAGCAACATAGATACAATACACAGGTTTGCCAGCCTCATAGAAGCTCTTCTGATTGATGATTGTATCGATTGCAATAGCCGTCTTACCTGTTTGTCGGTCACCAATGATAAGCTCACGCTGTCCACGACCAATGGGAATCATCGAATCAACAGCTTTCAGACCGGTCTGAAGTGGCTCTTTTACCGGCTGACGGTATATTACTCCCGGAGCTTTACGGTCGAGTGGCATCTCAAACGAGTCTGTGAGATCGATGTCCCCCTTGCCGTCAATAGCCTGTCCGAGAGGGTTGATGACACGTCCAAGCATATTATCGTTTACTCGAATTGATGCAATACGCTTGGTACGCTTCACAACCATGCCCTCCTTGATGCCCTCTGTAGAACCAAGAAGCACGCAACCTACGTTGTCCTCTTCAAGGTTCATCACGATTGCCATGGTCCCATTCTCAAACTCTAAGAGTTCGTTTGCTTCAGCATTGCGTAAACCATAGATTCGCGCAACACCATCGCTAACCTGAAGAACGGTTCCAACTTCATCGAACTGTTCACTGCTGCTTATTCCCTGCAGTTGTTCGAGAAGCATCTGGGATACTTCGCTTGGTTTTATTTTATCTGACATATTAATCCTTTTAATTATTTAAGATTCGACAAAATGGTATTGAGCTGACGTTTAACACTCGCATCAAGGCGATAGGTGTCGTACTCCAACACAAAACCTCCAATGAGGTCTTCATCGACAGAAGTCGAGAACTCTACCTTACCATTTGTCTTACTCTCCACTAACTTCCGCAGCTTAGATTCCGTTTCGGAAGTCAAGACTGCGGCAGTTGACAGTTTAGCTTGAATCAAGTTATTATACTCCCTATATAGGGAAATAAACGAGTTCGCGATGAATTGCATTATGCTCGCCCTACCATCTTTCAATACAAGCTTTATAAAACGGCGGGTCAAATCGCACTTTGTGCTTCCATCGCCGTGATGTTCATGTTCTTCCTGCCCTTCGTTCGCAGCA
>OQVS01000792.1_pt1 | contig 21916 bp, 16 predicted proteins | sample 1691601 | NCBI WGS metagenome assembly OQVS01 (sample SAMN03418268, study PRJEB22391) | human gut metagenome | biome: human-gut; feature: organic feature; material: feces | host: Homo sapiens | place: Tanzania | collected 2013-01
CCGGAAAGCGATTTTAGAAATCCAAGCGGTATTTTTATCGAAGAATCCATGAAAACGCTCTAAAAATTACTGCTTCGGCATAGGATGCTTCCATTCCGGCAGTAAATATCAGTCACTGCAAAAGAAAATCACTTCAAATTTACTGCTTCTACAGCACAAAATAGATTTTAGGCGGTAAAATCGGAACATCAAAACAAAAATACCACCCGGGAAGACAACAAAGTCATCCGGGCGGTATTCAACTAACTCTCAATTTACACAATCACAATCGGTGTCCGATATTCATTCACCATTTCCATCTGGTTTTTCAGTGCAAGATTCCCCAGATAAATCTGATTCCGGAGAATATCAAGATCCAGCATCCGCAGTGCTTCCGGGGGAAGCGCCTGTCTGGCATCGGCAAGGCTGGTGACGATAGGAAGGGAACTGTTCTTTTTGATTTCAGTGAGCAACGGTGCCGCATCCTTGCGGAAGCCCAGTACTCTGGCGTAGGAAATATAGTCTTCCGACCTACAGATCTCGAATTCTTCCTTAGTCATATTCAGTAAAATATGAAGCAGACATCTGCTGATGCGGGTGTAGGTCATGTCTTTACTCTTGAGCAGATCGCAGAAAGAAGTATATCCCGCAAAGTAAGGTATCATATTCCGGATACGATCGGACAGATCCGAAGAAATATCCTGATACTTGTCATAGCCCACAGAGTACTCTGTCAGTAGTTTGTATTGCAGTGCGGCGGAAAAATCGTCCGCAAATAACGGCTTTCTGTGTGCCAGAGAATCCATCATCAATGCATAGGCACTTTCCGGCATCTGGGCAGCCAGATAGGAGAGATCATGCCCAGCAGCCACCGACTGGCGGATGGCGATGGCGGAGCACTGGTTAGTGCCCAGACGTTTGTCGTGATAATCCGCACCGACTCTGGTGGTAGTGAACGGTGTGATCTTGCTGTTCCTGGACATCAAGGCTTTGAGATATTCAATTCCTAATATATTATTAGGAGAGGAAAGAACGTCCTTATCATCGCTTAAGGAAGGTGCGTATTGCAATAGAGCCCAGGTCCTGGCGATGGGGAAGGACATTCCCTTACGCATATTGCAGCGCAGGGATTCTACATAAGGTTCCGGCTCCGTATGGAAAATCTCAGCGATCCGTGACAGGACTTCAATATTACCGCACTCACTGCCGAAACATAAATTCGTGGTCACACCCAGCTTGTCGAATAAGGCAACGGAGCCTTTCGCAAAAAATTCTGCACTGGAAGTAGCATAGCAGGTGGGAAGCTCCAGTACCAGATCGGCACCGTTTTCCAGAGCCATTTTCGCCCGGGTGAACTTATCCAGGAGAGCAGGGGCACCGCGCTGCATGAAATTACCGCTCATGACGATGATCGTATAATCGGCGCCGGTGGCTTCTTTGGCATGCTGTAACTGATAAGCATGGCCATTATGGAAGGGATTATATTCTGCGACAATACCATTGACCTTCATAATATGGCTCCTTTCGTGAAAAGAAATATACGCTATAACGATTATAAACTCAAGGCAGGAATGTGAAAAAAATAACATACGATGAAAGCGTTTACATGTGCATAGTTATCAGCATATTTTGCTCTGAAAAAAATATGGGTTGTATCTGAAAATATACAATTTTGCGAACATTATGCACTTGTGTACTCCAGATGTATTTAGTATAATATAAATACATCGGTTTGTTAAGACAAAACCAAAACTTTACAGAAGTTATTTGGGAGGAAGCGGGTATCCCCCGCCGGAAAGGAGAATGGATATGTCATACATTGACATGATTAAAGAGAGAGCAAGACTCGACAAAAAGACTATTGTATTACCGGAATCTAATGATAAGAGAACATTACTGGCTGCTGCCCGTATCGTGGAAGAGGGCATCGCAGATATCATTATGATCGGTGATGAAGAGAAGATCATGGATGGTGCAGGCTGGCTGGAAGTTGACTTGTCCAAAGTTAAGGTAGTTAACCCTAAAACAACTCCCAAGTTGGATGACTATGTGAATTTATTATATGAAACCAGAAAAGCAAAGGGAATGACCCCCGAGAAGGCAAGAGAGATCCTGCTGAACGATTACCTGACCTTCGGTATCGTAATGGTTAAGGCTAATGATGCAGACGGTATGGTAGCAGGTGCATGTCACTCTACCGCAGATACCTTGAGACCTGCACTGCAGATTCTGAAGACTGCTCCAGGCGTTAAGCTGGTATCCGCATTCTTCGTTATGGATACCGTATTCAAGGATCAGGGTGAGAACGGAACCTTCCTGTTCGCTGACTGTGGCCTGAACCAGGATCCTACTCCCGAAGAACTGGCTGCTATCGCAGATACTTCTTCCAGAAGTTTTAAGTCCCTGATCGGACCCAAGCCCGTGATCGCTATGCTGAGCCACTCCACCAAAGGAAGTGCAAAGCATGCACTGGTTGATAAAGTAGTAGAAGCCACCCGTATCGCACATGAGGAGTATCCTCATCTGACTCTGGATGGTGAGCTGCAGCTGGATGCGGCTCTGGTTCCCAGCGTTGCCAAATCCAAGGCTCCCGGAAGCCCTGTAAACGGACATGCTAATGTCCTGATCTTCCCGAACCTGGATGCAGGTAACATCGGTTACAAGCTGGTACAGAGACTGGGCGGTGCAGAAGCTTACGGCCCTATGTTACAGGGTATCGCAAAGCCTGTTAACGATCTGTCCAGAGGATGTTCCTGGCAGGATATCGTCGGTGTCGTAGCATTGACCGCTGTACAGGCACAGTTAGTATAATCACCGGAAACGAACATAAACGTGTGCGGGATATCTGTCCCGCACCGTATTCATGTAGTGCCCTTACCGGGTGGCATGAGATCATAGAACACTAGGCTGACAGATTAAAAAAGAAAGGAATTCATCATGAATATTTTAGTTATTAACTGCGGAAGCTCTTCCCTGAAGTTCCAGCTCATTGATTCCGAGACCGAGAAATGCATTGCAAAGGGCCTTTGTGAGAGAATCGGTATCGAAGGAAGCCAGATCACCTATACTCCCAACGGCGGTGAGAAAGAGCAGACTGTAACCCCCATGCCGGATCATACCGAAGCTATCCGTCTGGTACTGGAAGCACTGACCAATCCTAAGACCGGTGTGGTAAAGAGCCTGGATGAGATCGGTGCCGTAGGACATCGTATCGTACACGGCGGTGAGAAGTTCGCAGCATCTACCATCATTACCGATGAAGTTATGAAAGCCATCGAAGAGTGCAACGATCTGGCACCTTTACATAACCCTGCAAACCTGATCGGTATCAATGCCTGCAAAAAGCTGATGCCTACCACTCCCATGGTAGCTGTATTCGATACCGCTTTCCATCAGACCATGCCTGAGGAAGCTTATATGTACGGTCTGCCTTATGAGTATTATGAGAAGTACAAGATCAGACGTTATGGTTTCCACGGAACCAGCCATTCTTATGTATCCAAGAAGGCTGCTGAGGTTCTGGGCAAAAAGTACGAAGATCTGAAGATCATCGTCTGCCACCTGGGCAACGGTGCCAGCGTATCCGCTGTTAAGAACGGCAAGTGTGTAGACACCTCCATGGGTCTGACTCCTCTGGAAGGTCTGATCATGGGAACCCGTTCCGGTGATATCGATCCCGCCATCATGGAGTTCATCGCTCACAAAGAGGGCAAGAACATCGACGAGATCATGACCGTTCTGAACAAGAAGTCCGGTGTATATGGTCTGTCCAACAATCTGTCTTCCGATTTCCGCGATCTGGAAGATGGTTATAACAGAGGCGATGAGCATTGCATCCGTACCATGAATACTTATTGCTACCGTGTGGCAAAATACATCGGCTCTTATGTAGCAGCCATGAACGGTGTAGATGTGATCTGCTTTACCGCAGGTATCGGCGAGAACGCACCTTTAGTCCGTTCCCTGGTATGCGGACATATAGGCTTCTTGGGAGTATCCATCGATGAGGATGCGAACCACAAGCGCGGCGAGGAAATCGCTATTTCCACTCCCGACAGCAAGACCACAGTTATGGTAATTCCTACGAATGAGGAACTTGCTATTGCCAGAGAGACTGTAAGTTTGGTAAAATAGGTTCGACGGAACCTTAAGAATGAGAACACCCATCAACCGGAGGCTCCGATTGGTGGGTGTTTTGCAGTGCGCAGATTGGGAAGGAGAACTCCCGGTTGGTTTCTGGTAACAAATGAGCAGAGGGAGATGCAAAGAACGTCTGCGGAATGGAGAGTATTATGAAAAAAAATGTGATCGTAGGACAATCCGGAGGACCCACAGCGGTGATCAATGCCAGCCTGGCAGGTGTCTACAAGACAGCAAAGGATATGGGAGCGGATAACATATACGGTATGCGTTACGGTATTCAGGGCTTGTTGGAGAAAAAGATCGTGGATCTTGGGGAAAAGATCCGCAACGATATGGATGTAGAACTTTTAAAGAGAACACCGGCATCTTTCCTGGGATCCTGCCGCTATAAGCTGCCGGAGATCAGCGAAGACAAGGCCATTTACGAAAAAATATTTGCAATTCTGGAAGAACTGGAGATCATGGCATTTTTCTATATTGGTGGCAATGACTCCATGGATACCATTAAAAAGCTTTCTGATTATGCACAGACCATTGACAGCCCGATCCGTTTCATCGGTGTTCCCAAGACTATCGATAATGATCTGGAGGGTACGGATCATACACCCGGCTACGGTAGTGCAGCAAAATATATTGCTACCGTTACCAAGGAGCTGGTACGTGACGGTCTGATCTATGAGATGCAGAGTGTAACTGTCATTGAGATCATGGGCAGAAATGCCGGATGGCTTACCGGAGCAGCGGTGCTTGCGAAGAGTGAAGACTGTGAAGGTCCGGATCTGATCTATCTGCCGGAGGTTTCCTTTGATGTAGACAATTTCCTGGAGAAGGTGAAAAAACTGGTCAGTGAGAAACAGTCCATCGTCATCGCAGTATCCGAGGGAATTAAAACTGCAGATGGCAGATATGTCTGCGAGTTATCTGCTCCTTCTGACAAGACGGACTCTTTCGGCCATGTACAGTTATCCGGTACGGGCAAATATTTGTCTGACCTGATCATCGAGAAACTTGGTTGTAAATCCAGAGCTATTGAACTGTCGACGTTACAGCGCTGCGCAGGACACCTGACCTCTCGTGTGGATATCACCGAGGCTTATCAGGTGGGCGGAACTGCAGTAAAGGCTGCTTTTGAAGGCAAGACTGGCCAGATGGTGACCTTAAAGAGAGTGTCACAGGATCCCTATATCTGTACTACGGATCTGTATGACGTGCATAAAGTGGCCAATCTGGAGAAAAAGGTACCCCGTTCCTGGATTACAGAAGAGGGCGATTACGTGACGGAAGATATGAGAAATTATATTGAGCCTCTGATCCAGGCGGAGCTGACTCCGATCATGATCACAGGACAGCCCAGACACATCATTATTGATGATCTGTAAAAAAGGAGAGATAAGGTCATGAAAGATACAGCAAAGAAAATCGGGAAGAGCATATTGCTGTTGGCAGCAGGGGGAGTGGTTGGTACGCTGCTTCTTTTGCTGGCATATTGTATACCGGTAAATGAAGAAAAAGCAGAAGAATCCCTGCAGATCAAGGAGTATGAGGGTGAATATCCCAGTGCCAATGTACTTCATAATTATGCGGCACAGAACTTCGGAGCCTACAAACCGGAAACTCTGGACAATGCTACAGATTATGAGATACTTCGTAGAGTTTATTATGATTGTGGTACCGATAAGCTGTATCAGGCGATGGATATGCAGGATTATGCCAGATACTGGCATGGCTATGTAGCGTTTTTAAGACCAATCCTGAATCACTTGAACTATTTTGATTTTCGTACATTAAATAGTCTGGCGCAGATTGCATTGATTATGGCAACTGTATTCATCGTATGGAAAGAGTTTGGCAGAAAAAGATATATTCTTGTAATGTTTACTTCGTATGCCTTGCTGTCTCCGCTGGCTTTACTTTTTTCGCTGCAGTATTTTTGGGTCTTTTATATCACGTATTTGATGACCTGCCTGGTCATCTGCAAAAAGGAATATCTGCTGCAGAAGCAGCGGTATTTTTATCTGTTTCAATTGATCGGAATGCTGACGGCATATTTTGATCTGTTGACATTTCCGCTTCTTACCTGGGGATTCCCGTTGTTATGGTGGATCGCAGCCTGCGGTGACAGAATGTCTGGGAAAGAGAGAATAAAAAAGACAGTTTTATCCGGCCTTGCATGGGTACTTGGATATGGTGGAATGTGGGGCGCTAAATGGGTGATCGCCAGCCCGGTTCTGGGATATAATGTGGTAAAACAGGCGATTTCCCAGATCTTTTTACGGACGGGTGATGTGGACAATATGGTGCAGGATCTGATGGGAACCTATCACAGAATCGAAGTTTTCTATACGAACTGGCGCCACTACGAATACGGAATCTATATGGTAATTCTGGTTCTATGGATGCTGTGGGCTATCTGTTGCAGTCTTCGTTTCGGATTTCGAAAGCAGACGAAGGGTGGAGCGTATCTGTTGATCGCATTGTCGAGTCAGGTATGGTATTTTGCGTTATCCAATCATACGATTATTCATCATTTTTTCACTTACCGTATTTACGGTGTGGGAATTCTGGGGATTTTGTTGTATTTATGTGAGGCATTTCCCGGAATGCAGGAAAAACCTTCCATTACTTGGAAAACGAGAGCAGGGATTTTGGTGGGATGGATTGTATGCTTTATGATCGGTTGGTGTGCAGCATGGCTGGAGACCGAAAATGTGACTTCCATCTATGGTATAGAATATGATGAAGTCCCAGCGCAGGAAGGGGATGTTCTTGTCTGTGATTTCTTCCATACCAATCCGCTGATGATGCGCAATATAGGCTTTTGCGTTCGACCGGAAAATGAACAGGTGAGAGGTCAGATAGAGGTTAAGATTGTATGCAATGGAGAAGTATTGTATACGGCGCAGAGAGATCTGGATGGTGGAACCTACTACACGATGGATGCTGATCTGGAACTTGAAAGACGAGAGAAATATGAAATACAAATTCAGTTAAAAAACCTTACAGGAAAAGTTAGTTTTCTGATGACGAAAGAAGGAAATCTGCCGTTAAAAGAGTTTCAAAACGTGAAAATAAACGGAGAAGAAATCCAGAACAGGCAGCCCTTAGGGGGAGTTATCTACCATACGATGGTGGAATCCAAAACGAGACGAGGATATGCGGCACTGATGTGTAGCGTCTTTTTGATGGCATTGCTTTGGGAACTGCGCTTTGTCGGTTCTAAACTTCATATCGGGAAAAATAAAGCCGCTATGGTAAAAGGAGTCGGCTGCCTTTTGCTCATAGGAATCTTATTATGCACGACAGGGGGGACAGCACAGGCTGCTTCCCCTGAAATTGTAGAGTTATATCGTTCTTATACGGAGAGATTTGAGAAAATTGAGAGCATCGATGATCTGCAACAGCAAAATTATCGGATATTGGAGGGGCAGGTATTTCCGGTGCTGCTGGAAGGATTCGGAGAGGAGGAAGTCTGGTTCTATGCGGCACTGGATAACAGATACCACAGGCTGGCTGTTTTTATTGCGGACGCGGAGGGCCGGATTCTGTACAAGACCGACAGACTGGAAGCGAACTACTGTTATCCCGGAGAATTGCGCCAACCGGTGAAAAAGCTGGCTTCGGTATCCTTTCAGGATGTGGACAATGACGGAGATACAGATATTATCCTGATCGCGCAGTGCCACAATGACAGAGGAGAGTATCAGAAAGAATCCTATAAGGTCGGGGATGTCCTGTTTCAGAAGGATGGCAGTTTTTATCGGGATTACCGGATCTCAGACAAGATCAACCGCTTCGACATGAACAAGAACCCCGGATGTATCCTGAATTTTGTGAGAGACGGCCGTTCTACGGAGTTTCTCTATACGGCAGAGACGCTGGCAGATCTTTTGAACCATAATTTTAACGTGATCGAGGAACAGTCTTACACCCGTAATTTTGAAAAACTGGGAAGATTAAAGGTGGTTCCGGGAACTTATCGGATGTCGGAATATGATGTGTTCATGATCTATCTGATCGATGAACAGGGAAATATTGTGTGGAGTTTTCAGCCCATGGAGGACTATGACAACCTCTACGCATTGAAGGGAATCCAGGGCAAGGATCTGGACGGTGACGGATTGAAGGATCTGGTGGTATTTGCAAAATACAGCTATGAAGGTGAGAACGGGGAACTGCTGGTGGATACGGTATGCACGGTCTATTATCAGCGGACCGCCGGATTTGAGAAGGATGTAGATTTTACGGAAAACTATGAATGTACAGAGGAGGATACTCTGGAGGCGCTGGTGACCAAGATCCGTGCCTATTGGGGTTGGCAGACGTAATGATAAAAATATTGATAGTGGATGATGAAAAGCCGATCTGTGATCTGATCGACCTGAACCTGTCGGCGGCAGGTTATTTTTGCAAGAGCGTACAGGATGGCATGAAAGCCATTGAACTGATCGAGAAGGAGTCGTTTGATCTGATCTTACTGGACATTATGCTTCCGGGAGTGGATGGATTTGACATTATGGAATACATCAGACCGTTGCGGATTCCGGTGATTTTTATTACCGCCAAAGGAGATGTGAAGGACCGGGTCAAAGGCTTACGCCTGGGGGCAGAAGATTATCTGGTGAAGCCCTTTGATGTGGTGGAACTGCTGGCAAGAGTAGAAGTGGTCTTACGTAGATTTCATAAGTGGGGGGCACAGCTGTCCGCGGGAGACGTGGTAGTGGATCTGGAAGCCAGAATGGTGACAAAGGCCGGAGAGCCTGTGGTACTTACCAATAAAGAATACGGACTTCTGGTATTGTTCATTCAGAATAAAAATATTGCCTTATTCAAGGAGAACCTGTACGAAAAAGTATGGGGAGAGGAATACGACGGGGACAGCAGGACCCTGGAACTGCATGTACAGCGCCTGCGTAAAAAAATGGGATGGGAGAACCAACTGGTAGCGGTATATAAAGTAGGTTACCGGCTGGAGATCGCCTGATAAAGAGGAATTCTTGTAAGGAACAGACACGAGGAGAAAAGAATGAAATTTTCCTGGAAAATTCTGCTGTGTACCATGCTGATCATGGCAGCGGCATGCGGAGCGAGTGGTTATTTTTTTGTAAATTATGTGTTTCAGACTTCACTGGAGAGGGAGACCAGGCAGGCGTTGGATGAAAGCAGTATTTTAAGCTTTGCTTTCGAAACGGCAGCTCTGAACATCCCTTCGAAATATGATGTGCTCCCGGACGGAACGGTGGAGCAGATCGGCGTATATCTGGAGAACAGCGGACAGCACGGTAGCAGACTGCTGCGGATCTGTGATGCGGGCGGAAAAGTACTGTATGCCAGTGAAGGCTTTACCGGAGATACTTCCCTGTGGGAAGAACGCGGAGAAAATACCCGGGTGTACCGGGTAATACAGTCCGGGGATTCCTATTATATCCAGACGCAGACCAAGATCAATGTGTCAGATCGTCTGCTGAACTTAGAGACCATGAAGGATGTCACTGCCGTATATACGGAGCGGACGGCAGGATTTCGGATGTACCGCCGGGTTACGGTGATCGTACTGTTATGCAGCGGTGCGGTCATGACACTGATCGCCTGTTGGCTGACCAGACCCATCCGGCTTCTGACCCGGGCCACCGGCAAGATGGCAGAAGGGGAATACAGCTATCGTGCGGAGCAGATCAGCCATGATGAAATGGGGCAGTTGACCGCAGATTTTAACCACATGGCAGAGACTCTGGAGCAGAATATTCAGAATCTGGAAAACGAAGTCCGGGCCAGAGAAGATTTTATTGCCGCATTTTCCCATGAATTGAAGACGCCCTTAACGGCCATCATCGGCTATGCGGATATGCTGCGTTCCCGGAAACTGGATGAAGAGAAGCATTTTCTCTGTGCCAATTATATCTATACCGAGGGGAAACGATTGGAGACCATGGCACTGCGGCTGTTGGATATCATTGTGGCCAGACGGGAGGAAATAGAACGGAAAACTACGAATGTATCCGGTATTTTTACCTATCTGCAGGAAATCTATGAGGAAAAAGAGCATCCGGAAGACGGCAGAGTGAAGGTGACAATCCAGTGGGAAAAGGGAGAACTTTATGCCGACGAGAGTCTGCTGAAGACCGTATTGATCAACCTGACGAACAATGCCATCAAAGCCTCGGACGCAGGACAGTCGGTAGAGATTACGGGAAGCCGTCGGGAGAACGGATACTATTTTCAGGTGCGGGATGAAGGCATCGGTATTCCGGCAGAGGAATGTCATAAGATCACCGAGGCGTTCTACATGGTGGACAAATCCAGATCCAGAGCGCATAACGGCGCGGGACTGGGGCTGGCCCTATGCACCGCTATCCTGGAACTGCATCACAGCAGGCTGGAGATCGAAAGTACCCTGGGAGAGGGAAGCTGCATGAGCTTTCTGATTCCGGACGAGGAGGGGAAGGCAGATGAATAACCGGAAAAATTACCTGATCGGCTTTGCGGTGGCGGTGGCAGCAATCCTGGCGGCGCTGTGGGGACCGGAATGGATCGCAGACAGATGGGATACAAGAATCCTGAACAGCATTACAACGGAGGCTGTAGAAGGTGCGGAGGGATATCGTTACCGGATGAGCAGTAATCAGAAGCTTTATCTGTTAGGACGGTGCCTGAGCAGTCAGACGCTGCCGGAAAGCGAACTGCGCTCATTGACCAGAGTGGACAATGAGACAGGAAACTACGGGGAAATGACGGGGACCTATGCTTTTGTGGAGAATCGCCAGCAGCCCGGAGAAGGACAGATTGAAGAGGAAGCGGTATACGAGACCTGCAACCGGGAGATTGCGGTCCTGAAGGAGCGGGGGATCCTTCAGCAGGAAGTAAAGGAAGTATCGGAAGAGTCCTACGAAGCGGTGATTTGTTCCGCTATCGATGTGTTGGAGCCGAGAAATAATCTGGCGGTGTGGAAGATCAGTCTGTCCACGGATGTGCAGAATGCGGATAAGAGCAATCGTTTCCTGGATGTTTATCTGGATGCGGATACCGGCAAGATCTATGAATTCTATGTCCGCACCGGACAGGAGTGGGAAACGATCGATCCGGAGACTATGATCACACAATATGCGGATTACCTGGAACTGACCGGACTGGAGCATTATGAGGATCCGAATCCTCTTTTGGAGAATACGCCTTATTTCGAAAAATTTACGTTTCCGGGAGACGAGGACAGCAGTATGACAGTGACCATCGGCTACTATGAAGGAATCCGGGAGCTGTTCCTGAAGATAGGAAAATAAAATACGCAAACAATTTTTTAAAAAAAGATTAAAATCACTACTTGACGTTACTGCACTAAAGCGGTAATATAAATGAAAATTAAATACAGCGGTAAGAAACCAATGATGTGGAGATAAAAACAGTTCGTGCACTTACAGAGAGACCGGAGGCTGAGAAAGGTTGGAACGCAGGTTGTTAAATGGACCACGGAGGGCGCAGTCAAAGAGGACATAGAGAGAATATGAGGCCTTAAGTATTCTGCGACGTGAGGACATACGTCAGTTGTCGGGGATATGTTAGTATCCTGTAAGAGCACAAGAAATTGTGAAGCAAGGTGGCACCGCGGGAAATGTATATGACCCGTCCTTGACAGAAGAAAATTCTGTCATGGACGGTTTTTTTGTAACCTTTTCAGAGCCTATGGCGAGATAGCCCCAATGAGCAAAAAGTAAGTTCCGAAGGAACGTTTTGCGAATGGGGCTCTGAAAGATTACAACAGTTTGATTAAGGAGGAGTACCGGAATGAAGATCACACCCACACTGGAAGAATGTAAAAACATCGCAGCGGAGGGGGACTATGGCGTGATTCCCATAAGCACAGAGCTGTATGCGGATATGACCACCCCTATCGAAGTGCTGCGCATCTTAAAAAAGGTCAGCGGTCATGTTTATCTGCTGGAAAGTGCGGAGGCGGATAAGCGATGGGGACGATATTCCTTTTTAGGCTATGATCCATTGCTTGAGATCACCTGCTATAACGGTATGACCACAATAAAATCGGAACTGACCAGCCGGACGGATTCCGGAGATGTCAGAGGGATCATCCGGAACGTCATGGAAGAAAATAAAAGTCCAAAGCTTCCGGGGCTGCCTTCCTTTACCGGAGGTCTGGTAGGATATTTTTCCTATGACTATATCAAATACAGCGAACCGACCCTGCGGCTGGATGCGAAGGACGAGGAAGGCTTCCAGGATGTGAACCTGATGCTGTTCCACAAAGTCATCGCTTTTGACAATTACAGACAGAAACTGATCCTGATCCTGAATATCAAGACCGATGATCTGGAGATTAATTATCATAGAGCAGAGCGGGAACTGAACAACATGAAGGAGCTCTTGTTGAATGGAGAAAAGGCAGAGCATATTGCCTGTAAGCTCCGGACGGATTTTCAACCGCTGTTCAATGAAGCAGCCTATTGCAACATGGTGGAGAAAGCCAAACATTACATCAGAGAGGGAGATATCTTCCAGGTGGTATTATCCAATCGCCTGGAGGCGGAGATGGAAGGAAGCCTCTTAGATGCTTACCGGGTACTCCGCACCACGAACCCTTCCCCTTATATGTTCTATTTCTCCGGAAGTGATGGTGAGATCGTGGGAGCCAGCCCGGAGACGTTAGTAAAGTTAGAGGACGGTGTGTTACATACCTTCCCCTTAGCCGGAACGAGACCAAGAGGTGCCACCGAGGAAGCGGACAAGGCGCTGGAGGCAGAGCTTTTAGCAGATGAGAAGGAACGCTCCGAACACAATATGTTAGTGGATCTGGGACGGAATGATATTGGCAAGATCAGCCGGATCGGCACCGTGGAAGTGGAAAAGTATATGTCCATTGAGAGATATTCTCATGTCATGCACATCGGATCCACGGTAAGAGGAGTGATCAGAGAGGATGCGGATGCTCTGGATGCGGTGGATGCCATCCTCCCCGCAGGAACTCTGTCGGGAGCCCCGAAGCTGCGAGCATGCGAGATCATCAATGAACTGGAAGACAATAAGCGTGGTATCTACGGCGGAGCCATCGGCTATATCTCCTTTACCGGGAATCTGGATACCTGCATTGCCATCAGACTTGCTTTTTCCAAGAATGGAAAAGTATTCGTAAGATCCGGCGCCGGCATCGTGGCGGACAGCGTTCCGGAGAAGGAATACAGAGAATGTATCCAGAAAGCGGCAGCAGTCCGGCAGGCACTTCAGAAAGCACAGGAGGGAATGGAAGCATGATATTACTGATCGATAACTACGACAGCTTTTCCTACAACGTATACCAGCTGGTAGGAAGTGTGAACCCGGATATCCGGGTGATCCGCAATGATGAATGCAGCGTGGATGAGATCCGCACCATGAATCCCTCCCACATCATATTATCGCCGGGACCCGGCAGACCGGACAAGGCGGGTGTCTGTGAAAATGTGATCCGGGAACTGGGGGGCAGGATACCTATTTTGGGAATCTGTCTCGGGCATCAGGCAATCTGTGAGGTGGCAGGTGCTACCGTTACCTACGCATCCCACCTGATGCATGGAAAACAGTCCCTGGCAACCTTGGACACAGACAGCGTATTGTTCCGGGGGATGAAAAAAGTCATCACCGTGGCAAGATATCATTCACTGGTAGCGGATCCTCAGACGATTCCTACAGAATTGAAAGTTACCGCAGTTACCGAGGACGGCGAAGTCATGGCGGTAGAACAGACGGAAAAACAGATCTACGGAGTGCAATTTCATCCGGAATCCGTACTGACACCGGACGGACGACAGATCATCGTTAATTTTTTACAGATACAGAAGGGAGAAGGCAGAAATATGATCAAAGAAGCAGTAGCAAAACTGGTAAAAAATGAGGATATCGGATACGATATGGCGAAAACCGTTATGGATGAGATCATGAGCGGAGAAGCCAGCGATATTTTAAAAAGTGCTTACTTAACAGCATTAAGCCAGAAGGGTGAGACCATCGAGGAGATCACCGGCTCCGCAGAAGAGATGCGGAAGTTCGGCAGAAAGCTGGGTGCCGATGTGGAAGCACTGGAGATCGTGGGAACCGGTGGTGACGGCTCCAATTCCTTCAATATCTCCACCACGGCATCCATCGTGATCTCTGCGGCAGGTGTACCGGTAGCCAAGCACGGCAATCGTGCCGCCAGCTCCAAATCCGGTGCGGCAGATTGTCTGGAAGCACTGGGCGTCAACATTACCATAGAACCGGAACAGAGCAAGAAGCTGTTAGAAGAGATCGGCATCTGCTTCCTCTTTGCACAGAAATATCACACCGCCATGAAATATGTGGGACCCATCCGTAAGGAACTGGGCATCCGTACCATTTTCAATATCTTAGGACCGCTGGCAAACCCCGCAGGACCGGTATATCAGATCATGGGTGTGTATGATGAAAGCCTGCTGCCTTCCATGGCAAAGGTATTGTCCAATCTGGGGGTCAAGAGAGGCATGGTAGTCTACGGGCAGGACAGACTGGACGAAATCTCCGCCAGTGCGCCTACTGCAGTCTGCGAGATCGACAACGGCACCTTCAAAAATTATGTGATCACACCGGAAGATTTTGGGCTGGTAAGATGCACTAAGGAGGACCTGGTAGGCGGAACTCCCCAGGAGAACGCAGAGATCACCAGAGCTATCCTGAACGGGGAAAAAGGCCCCAAGCGTAACGCAGTACTGTTGAATGCGGCAGCAGCCCTCTATGTGGCAGGCAAGGCTGACAGCATGGCTGACGGTGTGAAGCTGGCAGAGAAGGTCATCGATACAGGTCTTGCAAAGGCACAGCTGGAGCGTTTTATCCAGCAGAGCAATGCATGATAAAGTGTCACGAGTACTTTTGACCTGCGGCGCAAGTATTACGATTATGAAACGGAAAGGCAGGATGAATGGATGATACTGGATACTATAGCAGCCTCTGCAAAGGAGCGGGTGGCAGTAGCCAAAGAAGCACTGCCCCTTACAGAACAGATCGCCAGAGCAAGAGACTTAGACAGCAATACGGGATTTCCTTTTGAACAGGCACTGGCAAAGCCGGGAATAAGCTTTATCTGTGAAGCGAAGAAGGCATCACCCTCCAAGGGACTGATCGCACCGGAATTTCCCTATGTGCAGATCGCAAAGGAATACGAAGCGGCAGGAGCGGATGCTATCTCGGTGCTGACGGAACCGGCGTATTTTCAGGGGAAGAACGAATACCTGACAGAGATCCGTCAGGCGGTGAAGATCCCGTTACTCCGGAAAGATTTCACAGTGGACGAATACATGATCTACGAGGCAAAAAATATCGGAGCAGATGCGGTACTCCTGATCTGTGCCATTCTTTCTCCCACGCAGCTGTCGGAATATGCAGGGATTGCCAGAGAGCTTGGTCTGTCGGCACTGGTGGAAGCCCATGACGAGAAGGAAGTAGAGATGGCTCTGCAGGCCGGAGCGAAGATTGTTGGTGTAAACAACCGGAATCTGAAAGATTTTACGGTGGATATCAATAATTCTGTGCGGCTAAGGGAACTGGTGCCGGAGAACATCCTCTTCGTATCTGAGAGTGGCATGAAGACCAGACAGGACATTGCGAGACTCGAGCAGAACGGTACCAATGCCGTTCTCATCGGAGAAACGCTGATGCGCAGTGCAGATAAGAAAGCGGCTTTGCGGGAGCTTCGCAGACAGGTTATAGAAAGGTCGTAAATTATTATGAAAGTAAAAATGTGCGGTCTCTATCGTCCGGAGGATATTGACTATGCCAATGAAGTGCAGCCGGACTATGTAGGATTTGTATTTTACGAAAAGAGTCACCGTGCGGTGACAAAGGAGCAGGCAGCCGAATATCGCAAAAAGCTCCTGCCGGGGATCCAGACGGTGGGGGTGTTTGTCAATGAGGATCCGAAGAATATTATAGAGCTGCTGGAGGAAGGTATTCTGGATGTGGCACAGCTCCACGGGGATGAGACGGAAGAGGATATCCAGTACCTGCAGGCGGTCTGCGGCAAACCAGTGATCAAGGCGGTCAAGGTAAGAGACCGGTATGATGTGGAAGCCTGGCTGGACAGCAGCGCAGACTATCTGTTATTCGACAACGGAATGGGATCGGGGCAGGCGTTTGACTGGAGCGTCCTTGGCGGGATCGATAGGGAATTTTTCCTGGCAGGAGGATTGCAGGCGGAGAATCTCACCGAAGCCATGGAAACGGTAAGACCATACGCAGTGGACTTAAGCTCCGGCATCGAGAGCGACCGGAAAAAAGATCCGGAGAAGATGCGCCGGATCATGGAACTGGTAGAACGGTATCGCCACCAACTTTGATGCTCATATCGGGGCGGGTCAAAAGGTCTTTCACCCACCTATGAGCAAGCTCATATGGGCTTAGACCTTTTGACCCTGGCATCAGTATAAATGAGAAATTAGAAATCAGAATGAAAATCAGAATGAAAATCAGGAATAAAAATAAGGAATAAAGAAAAGAGGATGAACACATGAGCAAAGGACGTTACGGAATCCACGGAGGACAATATATCTCCGAGACATTGATGAATGAACTGATTCATCTGGAGGAGTGCTATGAGCATTATAAAAAGGATCCGGAATTCAATGCGGAACTAAATAAGCTGTTGAATGAATATGCCGGTCGCCCCTCTCTGCTGTATTATGCGGAGAAGATGACGAAGGATCTGGGCGGCGCGAAAATCTATCTTAAGAGAGAGGATCTGAACCACACCGGTTCTCACAAGATCAACAATGCACTGGGACAGGCACTGCTGGCAAAGAAGATGGGGAAGACCCGTCTGATCGCAGAGACAGGTGCCGGACAGCATGGTGTGGCTACCGCAACGGCAGCAGCGTTCCTCGGTATGGAATGCGAAATTTTTATGGGAAAGGAAGATACTGACAGACAGGCGTTGAATGTCTATCGTATGGAACTCCTCGGAGCCAAGGTACATCCTGTAACTTCCGGTACCATGACCTTAAAGGATGCCGTTAATGAGACCATGAGAGAATGGTCTAACCGTGTGGCGGATACCCATTATGTATTGGGATCCGTTATGGGACCGCATCCTTTTCCTATGATCGTCAGAGATTTTCAGAGTGTCATCAGTGAAGAAGCAAAAGAGCAGATCCTGAAAGCGGAAGGAAAGCTTCCGGCAGCTGTAGTAGCCTGCGTGGGCGGCGGCAGCAATGCCATGGGTGCATTCTATAACTTTATTGAGGATAAAGACGTGGAGCTCATCGGCTGCGAGGCAGCAGGTAAGGGTGTGGATACGGCACTGACCGCAGCTACGATTGCGACAGGGTCCTTAGGAATCTTCCATGGCATGAAATCCTATTTCTGTCAGGATGAGTACGGACAGATCGCTCCCGTATATTCTATTTCCGCAGGACTGGATTATCCAGGCATCGGACCGGAGCATGCTTATCTGCATGACATCGGCAGAGCACAGTATGTGCCCATCACGGATGATGAGGCAGTGGATGCTTTTGAATATCTGGCAAGAACTGAGGGGATCATCTGCGCTATTGAGAGTGCCCATGCGGTAGCACAGGTGCGTAAGATCGCAAAGAATTACAGTCCGGATCAGAGCATTATCGTATGTCTGTCCGGAAGAGGTGACAAGGATGTGGCAGCCATTGCGAGATACCGTGGCGTGGATATTCATGACTGATGAAATCATTATATGAAATGTAGATAGAAGAAATGGAGACAGATACGATGAGTAAATTAGAAAAAGTATTTGATACACCGAATAAAAAAGCGTTCATCGGCTTCCTCACTGCAGGAGACCCGGATGCGGACAGCACTGTAAAATTCATTTTAGAGATGGAAAAGGCAGGGGCGGATCTTATAGAGATCGGTATCCCCTTTTCCGATCCCACGGCGGAAGGAGTGGTGATCCAGGAGGCAAATATCCGTTCTCTTAGCAACGGCATGACCACAGACAGTGTGTTCGAGATCGTGAAGAGAGTGCGGGAGCAGTCAGAGATCCCCCTGGCGTTTATGACTTATGTGAATCCCGTATTCCATTACGGATATGAGAAATTTTTTACCAAATGTCAGGAACTGGGTATCAGTGCCATCATTATTCCCGATGTGCCATATGAAGAGAAAGCAGAGGTGGAGGCTCCCGCCAAAGCCCATGGAGTGAAGGTGATCTCCATGATCGCCCCCACTTCCGAGAGCCGTATCCGCCAGATCGCATCGGAGGCAGAAGGCTTTATCTATGTGGTAAGTTCCATGGGTGTCACCGGCGTGCGCAGTGAGATCAAGACCGATCTGCCCGCCATCGTGGAAAGCATCCGCACTGTGACCGACGTTCCCTGTGCCATCGGCTTCGGCATCAGCACCCCCGAGCAGGCAAAGGCCATGGCAGCCATCTCTGACGGAGCTATCGTGGGAAGCGCCATCGTGAAGATCATTGCAAAGTACGGTAAAGACGCAGCTCCTTATATCGGGGAATATGTGAAGAGCATGAAAGAGGCCGTAGCGGAAGCGTAAAAAATTGGAAAGAACATAAGAAAATGACAGGAAGCCGGAGTGGTCAGAAGACTGCTCCGGTTTTTTGTGCCTGAAAATATATGTAATTATATAATTCTTTTTATAAATAATATTTCCATAACTTGACATAATATCAAAGAATAGATATACTATCAATTGATAGAAAAATAGACGGAGGTGTTTTATATATTTCTTAGTGTACAATCGAAAAAAAGAGAAGTAGTTGCTTTCTTGAAGGAATTAAAAGACTTGTTAGGACAAGATGATTTTGACATAAATACAGACATGATACTGATTCGAAAGAAAAAACAGGGGAAAGATCAAATATACTCTACTCCATATACAATGTTGGATCTCGACTATGATATAGATGATGTAATTGCCAGATTAAAGGAGCTAAAACTGGAAGAGTATTCAGAAACGAAGATAGACAGGGATGATGTGAATCCGCCATTATTGTTTGTGTTCGGAAAAGATATAAACAGTAAACTGGTATATGTGAAGTTAAAAATAAAGGGAGATCAGAGAAAGCATATTTTATGTGTATCGTTTCATTATGCAAAGGAGAGCATGACATTTCCCTATGCATAAATGTGAAATAATACTGGGAGGTAGGAAAAATGGAAAACTCTATATTAATAAGAAAAGTTCATATGAACTGTCCGTTGTGTGATAAAATGCATGAAATCGAAGAAAGAAAACGTACAACATCTATCACGATAAAGGGAGAAGAAGTATTCTACGAGGAGAGATTTTACTTTTGTGCAAATGCGGATGAAGATGAAAATGAATTTGAAACAGCTACAATGACAAATGAGAATCTTTTGAATGCAAGGAATGCATATCGTGTCAAGATGGGACTTCTTACATCAACAGAAATTGTTGCACTAAGAGAAAGCTATGGTCTGTCACAGGTAGATCTTGCAAAATTGCTAGGTTGGGGAGAAGCAACCATTTCCCGCTATGAAAGTAAGGCAATTCAGGATGAGGCCTATGATACCATGCTTCGACTGATAAAGGATAATCCTCTCCAGGCATTAGAGTTTTTAAAGAAGAATGCTGACAAATTTACGATGTCAAAACGTGTAGAAATCAGATCTCATATAGTGGATAAGCTGGATTCCTACGGAAAAGAATTTCTCACCAGACAAACATTTGAGAGTGAATATGCAAATTTTGAAGAACCTTCGGATTCTAATGGATTTACGATGTTAAATATTGATAAGATTGAGGCAATGATTTCCTATATTGCTGAGAAAACAGATAACCTGTTTAAAGTGAAATTGATGAAAATGCTTTGGTATTCGGATGTGCTGGCTTTTATTGAGAATGGATTTGCAATGACGGGCATGGTATACAGACATGAAGCTATGGGAGCGCTTCCGGTTGGACATTACAGTTTAATGAATCTGGAGAAACTGAATATTCAGGAAGAAATGAGCTATAACTGTGATACCATGCTTCATATCTACCCGACTGCCAATATGGACTATTCCGTATTGACTGACAGAGAAAAGGGCATTCTTGACAAGGTGATTACGAAGTTTAGTGCATACAGAGCAAAAGATATTGTAGAGTATATGCATAAGGAAAAGGCATATACTGAGACAAGACCGGGAGAAATCATCCCGTTTAGTCTGGCAAAAGAAATAAGAAAATTTTAATTGATTCCATGTGCATTTGTTCATGGAAATTTGATGAAGCAGTATGATAATTACAGGTTGGGGGATTGTAATATGAAGACAAGCAAAAAATATTGGCAAATGAAAAGCCTGACCGGAGTGATTTTAGCGTGTATATTTCTTACAGCCTGCGGCGGAGAAACGCAGGAAGCTGAGAGGAAAAGCACCGTGCAGAAAAGTGAAGCGGTAAGTGCCGACACCATCGAACAAACAGCCGAACAGACGCAGGAGACAATGCAGGAAGCGGAAGAGTTTGTGCAGACAGATACCATCCTGGAAAATTTGAAGGGGAATAGAGAACCACAGACGATTTTGCAGGAACTGTCTGAACTTCCATTAAGTATAGAAGAACTGAAGGACTATCCGGTGTATGTGTTAAGTGAGCAATTCGAAGAGCGCAGCGGGGCAGAACTGCTGACGGAATTCTATGAGCAGTCCACGCAGGGGAACCCGGCACAATTATTGATGGCAAATTACCTCTATAATGAAAAATGGATCCTTTCTTATGTTGAATTTGACGGAAGTACCTATTATATGCTTAGGGGCGATGTGGATGCCGGGACTGCAGAGGAAGACTATAGGGAAATGTATTTTCATTCCCTGAATATTATCGAAAAGAACGAAATAGAACCGGGAATGTCACTTATCATGATCGTATTTACCGATCAGGAAGATGTTTCCGATGAACAGGCGGAGCAATATGTGAAATGTTCGGAGGAGGGAAAACGGCCGGATGACATAGAAATATATTATTTCTTAAATCTGAGATACGGTCTTATGAGCGGTGATGATGAACTGAAAATACTGGATGAAGTGGAGAGAACAGCAGACAGAATGGCTGTGTACCGGATAGCAAAGGATTTCACGAATACATATTTTCAGGAGGAATACACAGACGAAGTTGAGATCATGGGCATCAAGGGACTTTCCGGGGTGGATACGGACAGCAAAGGTAACTGTACGGTGGAAGTAGAGTTCCGGCCAGTACAGGAGGACTCATTATCTTATCTGTTTATGACGTTTGGATATGATGAGCTGGGATGGACGATCAGCAGTTATGGAGTGGAAAAGTAGAGAACAGGAGAGAAGACAACTAACGCTGATACGGAAGAAAAAGATGAAAAATGCAGAAACTGAAATACGATTCATGTTGTATTTTCTCTTTCACTTGCATATAATAAAAATGTGACAGTGATCACACATTTTTTAATAAAAATGTGATTGGAATCACAAAAAACACAATAAAAATGTGAGGAAAAATATGGAGCGGGTTATTTTACAAAAGTTACTGGAATGGAAAAACTCAGCCTATCGTAAACCATTAATATTAAAGGGAGTTCGGCAGGTGGGGAAGACCTGGATTCTGAAAGAATTTGGCAGGCAGTATTATGAAAGCACAGCATATTTTAATTTTGATGAGAATGAGGAGTACAGGCAGTTTTTTGAAACGACCAAGGATGTAGAACGTATTTTGCAAAATTTGATGTTAGTCAGTGGACAGAAAATCGTACCGGAAAAAACACTTATTATCTTTGATGAAGTACAGGATTGCCCGAAAGTCATAAATTCCATGAAGTATTTCTGCGAGAATGCCCCGGAAT
>OQVS01000793.1_pt1 | contig 21915 bp, 19 predicted proteins | sample 1691601 | NCBI WGS metagenome assembly OQVS01 (sample SAMN03418268, study PRJEB22391) | human gut metagenome | biome: human-gut; feature: organic feature; material: feces | host: Homo sapiens | place: Tanzania | collected 2013-01
TTCGATGCCCTCAATGATATGGCTCTTCTGGAGGCTTCAGTTCGTGAGGACTTGATTACAGTAGAAGAAGAGGTAGAACTCGCTCAGCGCATCCGTAAAGGTGACCGTGCAGCGTTAGAGAAACTTACACGTGCCAATCTACGATTTGTAGTATCAGTAGCCAAGCAGTATCAGAACCAGGGATTGAGTCTTCCTGACTTGATTAACGAAGGAAATCTGGGACTGATAAAGGCAGCGGAGAAGTTTGACGAAACCCGTGGTTTCAAATTCATCAGTTACGCAGTATGGTGGATTCGTCAGTCTATTCTTCAGGCTTTGGCAGAGCAGTCGCGTATCGTACGCTTGCCGCTCAACCAGGTAGGCTCACTGAACAAAATCAGCAAGGCATTCTCTAAGTTTGAGCAAGAAAACGAACGCCGCCCGTCGCCCGAAGAACTGGCAGACGAACTGGAAATTCCGGTAGACAAGATTTCGGATACCATGAAGGTTTCAGGACGCCACATTTCTGTAGACGCACCTTTTGTGGAAGGTGAAGACAACAGTTTGCTGGATGTACTCGTAAACGACGACTCTCCTATGGCCGACCGTTCTCTGGTTAATGAATCACTTTCGAAGGAAATCGACCGAGCACTTTCTACGCTGACCGAAAGAGAAAAGGATATCATCCAGATGTTTTTCGGTATTAACACGCAAGAAATGACATTGGAAGAAATTGGCGACAAATTCGGGCTGACCCGTGAACGTGTGCGCCAGATTAAAGAAAAAGCTATACGCCGACTTAGACAAAATTCGCGTAGCAAGCTGCTCAAGTCTTATTTAGGGTAATAAGACAAGGTACGTTTCCGAAAAAGAAGACTGTATAGAAAGTTACTCCGTCGGGAGAAATAGATCTTTCTATACAGTCTTTTTCTTTATATACCATTCACATCTTGATTATACCTTTATTTTTGTTTGTTAATTTTAAGTCCCCTCCTTTTAAGGTTCATGCAAATTATCTATTTTTGCAAAAGATAGGTTGCATATAGGCATTACATCAAAACTGATTTGCCAAACGCCCTATTAACGTACACATTTATACGAAACAATAAATTAGACATGAAATATATCAAATTACTCTGCCTCGCATTGGCAGTATCAGTTATCGTTCCGGCTATCGCCAAAAAGCCGAAAGACAAAAACAAATATGGAGTGTACATGACCGGCGTTTCAGCTTCGTTTACTGATTCGTTGGTTTACTTTACCGGCATACAGTATGTAGACAGCGCCGCTGTTGGACCCAACGGACTATTGCAAGATAGATCTGTGTACAGCATTCAGCTTAAGGACTACATAGAGCACAACCTCGACGGAAAGAACCGTACTTGCTTTGTATACTATAACCAGAAAAAGAAAAAGCTCCAAAAGGAAGTCAGCAAAATGAAACTGAAATATCAGAAAAACAAATCCGTGCTTGTGCGCGATATAAATCCGGATTTCAAGTTCGAGAAACCTGACTTCGAATAACAGAAAACATTTATGGCAACACCTCAAAGAATACTGTTTTTCATCGGCATCTTACTTACAATGATGGGATGCTCCAAGAATGAAGTACCCGAACCTACTCCTACTCCAAACACGTCATCGAAGAGAGTGATAATGGCATACATGGTAGCCAACAACAACCTCGACAATGATATAATGAATAATGTGGAATGGATGTATCATGGATTATCGGAGGTTAAAGACACATGTACCTTATTAATATATTATAAGGGAAAAAGTTCAAATGCATACATAAAGAAGCCGGAGATTCTGAAATACAAAACAGACGGAAGAGGGAAAATAAACGGAGAACCTATTCTTACGGGGAGCAACTTGACAAGAAAAAACATTTTCAGTCAAGCGGAAGTAACAGAAGCCGTAAGCGGAATATCTACCGACCCGGCTGTGATGAAAGCCAACTTTGAGAAGATGCGCAGCATCGCTCCTTCCAAGAGCTACGGACTGATATTCGCATCGCACGCCTCAAGTTGGATGCCTGCTACGAAAACAGTCTCAACCCGATCGTTTGGAGTAGACGGAAGTTACGAAATCAACCTTCCAGAAATGGTTTCAGTGCTACAAAACAGCTTTCCAGCCAAGAACGTGGATTTCATTCTCTTCGACGCTTGCATGATGGGTACTGCCGAGGTATGTTACGAACTGAAAGACGCCACTCATTATTGTATAGCATCGGTAATGGAAAGTCCTATACAAGGATTCCCTTATAATAAATTCTTCTCTAAACTATATGATAAGGAGATTGATTACCAATATGTATGCGACGAGACAATCAACTTTAATAAAAGCGAAAACAGGTGGGGTACTTATGCGGTAGTAGACTGCTCGCAGATGGAACAACTTGCCGCAGCGACAAAGGTTCAGCTAATGGAGAACGCTGATTTACTGGCGAAGTTCGATTATGAGAGCGTACAGCAATATGGTGTTAATACATACGAGTACTTCTCGTTCGATATGGGCGACTTTATTAAGCAGCTAAACGGGGGGACGATTCCTGCTGATTATCAAACGGCTTTGGATAAGGCTATAGTTTACAAGACTTGCCTTGAGGCTACCTTTGGAGGCGTAACACCCGATAAAGATCTATTCAGTGGCATTGGCATGTACTTCCCTGGACGAGGCATTCAATACAAATGGGATAGTTATTACCCATCGGTAAAATGGTATAGCGCTGCTGGATGGAGTGAATTGATGAAGTAAATCACTTTACATATATAGCTATTAAAAAATCGTCTTCATAATCTTTCAATGATTGTGAAGACGATTTTTTGTTTATGTATTCGACGTGCGGATGGTGATTTTTACTGAATCTCTATAATTTCATTCTTCATAATAACCGTAATCAGATAATATACTTCTACGCCATCGGGTAATGTGTATTCTGGATTTTGCTCCTTAAACTGAGAGGTTATGTTTTCTTGAAAAGTGAATGGTATAATACCGACAGAACGTGAATCGGTGGAAACTTCTCCTGATACCGGTACTTCTAACACATGAGTTTCTCCGTCATAGGTGAATGTGAAGCGAGGCCGAGGCGTGGCTTTATTCCCTTCTTCAACAAGCGCATACTCGAATGTTCCTTCTACTGCCGATGCTTGTGCGTCTTTATAGACTAAGAGTTCACCGCCTTTTTCTATATCACTCATATCTTTAAAGATAAGTACGTACTTGCCGCCTGCTGTCATAGGTGCATAGTTTTGCATTGCCTGAGCTACCGACTCTTTTATGTCGGACTGCACCTGTCCATCTTTTATTGGCAATACACCTGTCTGCTTGGTGCAGCTAATTTCTTTCGCGCCAGTTCCGCAGGTAACCGGCAGCATGGCCTGATTGCCTTTCTCGTCTGTCAATGTCACTGTGGCTTTGCCGCTCTTGCCGCCTGCCGTAAGGAGTAAACGGTCGCCTTCTATAGCTACCTTTACCACTTCAGCGTCCGAAGACAATGCTTGGTAACCGCCCTTTCCGTAAGCTATACCTAAATTTTCAGTCTGGCTTGAAGAGTTGGTGTAAATAGTAACCGATGATACAAAGTTGGTACATGTACCTACCTGATCAATCAACTGATCGCCCGAATAGAATGCGATGTCAGCCTTATCATCATAACAAGCCGTAAGGCTTACGCTGAGCAGCATCAGCAACGACGCTAGAAACAAAAGTTTGTTCTTCTTCATCTTAATATGAATTTATATGTGTTTGTATATCTTCTACTAAGATGCAAAAATAGTATTTTATCGTACCCGCAAAATAAAAAGCCCTATTTTTCTTCGCAAAAAATAGGGCCATTTATTAATATGTCAATTCCTTAAATGGAACAGTATTACTTCAGCATCTTGCTGCGAGCGTAAGAACGATGTCCGTATATAATAATCACGATGAAGCAGATAAATGGCAACACGAACGATACGTTCACGGCAGGCATACCAAGCACTGTGTGCATGTCGATGATAGATGCCTGAAGAGGAGGCAACACCGAACCGCCAAGGATAGCCATAATCAGTCCCGCAGCACCGAATTTGGCATCGTCGCCAAGCTTGTTCAACGCTATACCGTAGATAGTGGGGAACATGAGCGACATACATGCCGATACGGCAACCAGGCAGTAGAGCCCCCAAATATTCTGGAAGAAGATAACGCCCATAGTAAAGCAGGCTCCGGCAATAGCGAGTATCTTCAACAGCATACCCGGATTGATGAAGCGAAGCATAAAGGTGCACACAAAGCGACTGATGCAGAATATCACCATAGCTACTATGTTATACTTCTGCGAAAGCACTTCGGCTTCTTGTTCTGCCATACCCTCCGCCATAAACAAGCGAGTTCCGTACTGAATGATGAATGTCCAGCACATAATCTGCACGCCTACATAGAAGAACTGTGCGATAACTCCCTCGCGGTAGTTTGGCTTAGAGAATATGCGCTTCAAGGTAGGAATGAAATCGATATTCTTGTTTACGTCGCCGCTCTTAGGCATCTTGGTAAGACGGATAACCACCACCATCAATACTATGACGATACCTATTATAAGATACGGTTCTATCAGCACCATCAAGTCGGAATCGCGAATAGCTTCGAACTCTTCCTGCGTCAGCTTACTGCGTTCTAACGTATCCATGGGGTGCAAGCGGTTCTGAATGAAATTCATCGCTACATACATACCCAGCAATGAGCCCATCGGGTTGAACGACTGCGCCAAGTTGAGTCGGCGGGTAGCCGTTTCTTCCGTTCCCATAGAAAGGATGTACGGGTTAGAACTTGTCTCCAAGAAAGAAAGTCCGCACGTAAGGATGAAGTAAGCCAACAAAAACGGTGCGTAACTTCCAGTCAGCATAGCCGGAAAGAACAAGAATGCACCGATGGCATACAGACCCAAGCCCAACAATACGCCAGCCTTGTACGTATACTTACGGATGAACATAGCGGCAGGGAAAGCCATGGCAAAGTAACCACCGTAAAATGCCACTTGCACCAAAGTACCCTCGGCTACAGTCATACGGAATATCTTAGAGAAAGCCTTCACCATAGGGTTGGTGATATCGTTTGCGAATCCCCACAGTGCAAAACAGCTTGTTATCAAGATAAACGGCAGGATATAGCAGACTCCGTCTTTGCACAATATGGACGGTTTCTTTGTATTTTTCATAAGATTAAGCATTAATGGATTAGTTACAGAATGTCATTTCGTCACGGCTTGCCACTTCGCCCTGAGCAATAGCCTGCACCAGCACGTTGCCTAAAGCAGTAGCTTCTACTGGTCCCGTACCTACAGGTATTCCTGTGGCTTCGGCAGTAAGTCGGTTCAGAAGTTTGTTTCGTCCGCCTCCGCCTATCACTACAATCTGCTCTACCGGTTGAGGCAGCAAGGTGTTCAGCAATTCAATACCTTCCTTATATCTACGGGCAAGCGACTGCAATGCGCAGCGCACATAATCGCCTTGCGATACAGGCACACTTACGCCTTGCTTTCTGCACGATTCGGCTATAGCCTTTACCATGCTCACAGGGTTCTGAAACGCCTCATCGTCTACATTGATGTAAGAATCTATGGCAGATTTCTCCGCTTCGGGCAACAGATAGTCGTATTCTACATTGGCTCCCTGCTCTTTCCACTCAGCCATCAGTCGCTGCAATATCCACAATCCGGTAATGTTCTGAAGGAAACGAATATTTCCTCCTACCCCACCTTCGTTTGTGAATTGTGCCAAGCGGGCCTGCTCCGTAAGGATAGGCTGATCGGCCTCAACACCGAGCAATGACCATGTACCCGAACTGAGGAATGCCTGACGGCCGCGTTCTTTCGCCAACAACGGAGTAGCGAACACTGCGCTTGCCGTATCGTGCGATGCCACCGCTACTACCTCAATAGGTTCTGTAGCACCTATCTCTTCCAGTATCTCCGGTTTTACGAAGCCTCTCGAAGTGCCGGGCATCACAATTTCGCCAAACAGATGTTCAGGCAAGCCCAAGGTACGCATCAACTCACGGTTCCAATCACGCTTACGTGCGTCGAGCAGTTCAGAAGTAGAGGCAATGCAATACTCATTGTTGGCAGTTCCCGTGAGGAAATAGCTGAACAAGTCGGGCATAAATAGCAGCTTGTCTGCCATAGCCAACGGTGAATACTCCTCTTTCTTCATGCTGCACAATTGGAACAGCGTATTAATACCCATAACCTGAGTGCCGCTTTCGGTATAATGCTTAGAGATATCTATCCGGCTGAATACCTCATCGGTCATACCATCAGTATAAGAGTCGCGATAGCAGATAGGGTTTCCCAAAAGATTCCCTTTCTTGTCTATAAAGCCGAAGTCCACTCCCCACGTATCAATGCCGATACTTTTAATGGAATAGCCTTTTGCCACCGCCTTGCGCAGTCCGTCTTTCATATCCTGAAACAAAGCTGGGAAATCCCAATACACATGCTTTCCGACCCGCACCTGACGATTCGAAAAGCGATGGATTTCTTCTAACTTAATAGTCCCTTTGTAGCAGGAACCAGCCATCACACGGCCGCTTCCTGCTCCAAAGTCGACTGCAATATACGTATGCGTCACTTGGTTTTCTTTCCTAATATATAAGTATCTAAGTCTTCTATCTCTTGAGCGGTAAATGTGTTATACTCGCCTCCGCTGAGCACTATGATGCGACATGCCATTTCGAAGAACATGGCGCGTTCGAATGCTTGGTCAAAGGTAGCTCCGCATACCACTTGTCCGTGCTTCAGCATCAAAGCAGAGTTATGCTCTTTCAGTGCTTCGATGATAGCCTGAGCCAACTCTGGAGAACCCGGACGATAGTAAGGCACTACAGGAATTTCACGACCTACATGGCAAGGAACTTCTGCTGTAACATTGAAATCGGTAGGCAATTTCTTCATGCAAGCTACGGCTGTGGCATAAGGCGACTGGAAGTGAAGCACTACATTAGCGTCGGGACGCTCACGCAGTACGCCCAAGTGGAATCCGTGTTCCATAGAAGGCTTTACTCCATTCAAAACTTCGCCCGACTCAAGTTTCAGTACAGATACCTTTTCGGGAGTAAGACTTGGAACCCATGAACCTGTGCCCGACATCAATACCTCGTCGCCAATGCGCCAAGACATATTGCCGCTGCTGCAAATAGTGAGACCTGCATCACCCACACGATGGCTCTGAGCCACGAATTCTGCTATTTGTTCTTTTGTAATCATGGCTATTCCTTATTTATACATCGGACCATAAGTTGTACAAGCTCTGTAGTCGGCACCTTCTTTATCCATGCCGAATGCGTTCCATGCTGCCGGACGGAAAATATCTTCGTCTGAAACATTATGCATACATACCGGAATACGGAGGATAGAAGCCAATGTAATGATATCGGCACCAATGTGTCCGTAAGCGATAGCTCCGTGGTTAGCGCCCCAGTTATTCATTACTGAGTAAACATCCTTAAACGCATCGTGTTTCGGGTCGAGACGAGGCACGAACCAAGTAGTAGGCCATGTCTTGTCTGTACGGCGATTCAATACATCGTGAATTTCAGGATCCAAATCTACAGTCCAACCTTCTGCCAACTGAATAACAGGACCTAAGTTCTTAACAATATTTACACGCATCATGGTAACAGGCATTCCACCTTTCGACAAGAAGTTAGAAGAGTAGCCTCCGCCACGGAAGTAGTCTCTGTCGGCTGGATACCAAGTAGTTTCTTTCAAGCATTTTTCTACATCTTCGTCTGTGATATCCCACGGCTGTTTCATTGTCGGCTTACCTTCGGCATCAGTCATAGCACCTGTAGCGTCGAGGGTAGTAGCTCCAGAGTTGATGAGGTGAATAAATCCGCCTGCTGCCAAGCCGGTAGCTTCTTTGCCGGTAACACGTTTCACTGCTTCTGGGCTCCAGTATGTACGGATATCAGAGAACATAACGCCTCTGTTAGTCAGCAAGTGACCGAACAACATGGCAACACCGTTCAGTGAGTCGTTTTCTGTAGCCAATACGTTAGCTTCGCGCACGCCGTTCCAGTCGAACGAAGTACACATCAATGATTCCGGGAAGTCGAAGTTAGGCTTGTAGTCAGTCCACTGACGCTGACCCTGCACACCGGCAGCGATAGCGTTATGACCGAGCGATTCTTCCTTAAAGCCAAGTTCCAACAATCTGGGGTTACCGTGCATCAAATCGTTGATGATAAGCATATTCTTCACTGTAAACTTCCAGTCCTCATCCTTCTGAGCACGAGTCTTAGCCTTTCCTTTTTCTTCGTTATAGTCATGGCCCTCATTGCAGATGCAATACTTTTCGGCCCAAGCCATGGCTTTCTTATATTCTTCTGGATCGTAGATACCTTCTTCTACACGACGCAAGATTTCCACCAAATCCACGTATTCAGTACGCATACCCAAATAATCCTGGAAGAAATCGGCATCAACAATACTTCCAGCGATACCCATACATGTGTTACCCATGCTAAGGTAGCTCTTTCCGCGCATAGTGGCAACAGCCTGAGCGGCACGTGCAAAGCGCAATATCTTTTCGGCTACGTCGGCCGGAATTGTATTATCATCGAGGTCTTGCACATCGTGTCCGTAGATACCGAATGCGGGCAATCCTTTCTGAGCGTGAGCGGCAAGCACGGCAGCCAAGTACACAGCACCCGGACGTTCTGTACCGTTGAATCCCCATACAGCCTTAGGATAATGAGGGTTCATATCCATTGTTTCAGATCCGTAGCACCAGCATGAAGTAACGGTAATGGTAGAGCCTACACCTTCGCGTTCGAATTTCTCTGCGCAAGCGGCACTTTCGGCTACACGACCAATTGTGCTGTCGGCAATGACACATTCTACTGGCGAGCCATCTCCGTTCTTCAAGTTAGAAGAAATCAGTTGGGCAACTGCTTTTGCCAAGTTCATTGTCTTATCTTCCAAGCTTTCGCGAACGCCACCTTGACGACCGTCGATGGTAGGACGGATACCAATTTTAGGGTACTTTTTCATAATTATTTAAGTTTTATAAGGTTATTGTATTAAAGAAAATATTAATTTCTCTCATTAAAATATTAAATCTCTCATTGCGTATTATGCTGTTTCGTGCCGCAATAAGCACTATGTTTCATAGGTTATAAAGAGCCTCTTTCGTGCACTTCTGTAGACAGATACTCGTGCACCGGCTTCCCAGTCAGAATGAATTCGGCAGCATCAAGCCCCATCTTGCGGTGATCTATACTCAGCGTGGTAATGCCTTTATCTATCACCTCGTAAGCAGGCGTATCGTTATAAGCTATCAAGCCGAAATCTTTTCCGCACTCCAGTCCGGCGGCTCTACTCTTCTTTATTATTTCCACCACTTCCGTCTGTCTGAAAGCGATGTAGACTTCATCGGGTTTGATTTCGTAATCAGCCACCTTGCGTTCGTACACCTGAGGAAAATGCAAAAATCGTACGTGATATCCTGACATATATAAGAATAGTCTTTCTTATCGAACTTTCCGAAATCCAGAAGCAACAGGCGCGACGAATCGATTCGATAGAGATAGTCTGAAAACTTCTCGTTATCGAAATTCATCACTACATATGTATTATATCGTCCGATGGATTCGCGCAATATCTTATTGAACAGACTCTCTTTATACTGATGGAACCAGAGGTCTACTTTATATTGCGAAGGAAGATTGCTCACGATGCTGTTATACAATACATCTTTAAAAGGAGAATATTCATCGAGCAACAAAAGGATGTTTTTATGACGGTTAACTACATAATATCCTTTTCCGGGATTTGAATCAATCAAATCTCGTTCTTTCAAATCGGCCAATGCCTTAAACGCCGTATCGCGCGACACTTTATAATCGCGGACCAAGTCGTTGATAGAAGGCAATCCGTCGCCTGGTTTATACTTTCCCATCGATATATCATTACTGATAAAATCGGCCAACTGCTTTACCTTCGTTGTTCTCTTTTTAAAAATGGTTTTCATATACTTTATTCTGTGTCTTCCTCAGGTTAAACTGTACTGAACTGTTCTGTTATTACAAAAGAAACAACTTTTCTCGTCATTTGCAACAACACAATTACAAAAAGACCAGTAAATCTTATATTAATACCACTATTTTCCATTTTAAGTGTTTCAGTCAACACAAGAAGAAAATTCAAACATCACAAACAAAAAGGCGACTTGTTAACAGAGAAACTCTATTCTTAGACTGAGTTTATATATACCTAGCCTAAGTTTATATATACTTAAGCTAAGTTTTTATATACTTAACCTAAGTATAGAGAATTGAATAAAAGAAAATGAAAAAAACATCCGTATGGGCATAAAAAAAGGCGACCCTTAAAACTAAGAATCGCCAATGAGAATCACTTAAATTACGTGGAGCATGCGAGACTCGAACTCGCCACCTCGACACTGCCAGTGTCGCACTCTAGCCAGATGAGCTAATGCCCCATAATTAACATCGGCAAAGGTACAATAAGTTTGGAAACAGCGAAACATTTAAACCGTTTTTTAGCTTTTCATTACCGAATGATTTACTATATTGAACGGAAAAGCTTAAATTTGCAAGACTATCAAGACATTATTATGCAAACAGACCTGATAAAAACGCTTGAAACGCCACTTTCACTGGCTCAAAACATAGGCATTGAAATGCTTAGCATAGAAGACGGACTGGTTAAAGCCTCTATGCCAGTGGACGAAAGGACGTCAAGGCCCTGCGAACCGAAAGACATACTAAACGGTGGGGCATCTTTGGCTCTGGCCGAAACGACAGCCGGATATGGTTCGCTGAAAATATGCTCCGATGAAGAAATGCCGGTAGGCATACAGATAAGTGCAAACCACCTGAGCATGGCTACCGTGGGACAAACGGTGTATGCCACAGGCACACTGATTCATAAAGGACGAACACAGCACGTATGGAACGTTGACATAACTACCGAAGATGGTAAACTGGTGTCGACAGCAAGAATAACTAACTTAATCGTAAAAAAGCGCGTATGACACTGCCCGAAATAAATTATTGCCAATTTATAGACCTACTAACCCAAAGCCATTTCTGCTTTGCCTTATATAGAATGCCGTGGACCGACGAGCCGATATTGGTATTGCAAAACGAGGCTGAGGCAGAAACATTATGCGGACTGGAAGAGTTGAACGGTAAAGAGGGCTTTGTATTCGCGCCCTTCGTAGCCGATGCCAAGCATCCGGTAGTATTGATACATTCTGATTACATGGCAACGGGATGGGAAGACATCTGTAATGCCCTGAGTCAATTCGAAGCAAGCCATGCCGAAGAATGGACGATGGACGAATATACCAATCTTCCCCTTGAACCCGATACCGACGAAGCCGAAAGAAAGTCGAGATACACCGATGCTTTCAATCGCTTTATCGCACCGCTTAGCGACAAGACTTACAGCAAGCTTGTACTTTCGCGCTGCGCCACACATGCGTTGCCTCAGGAGTTCTCGCCTATCCGCACATTCGTAAAAGCCTGCAACGCCTATCCGCGCATGATGATATCTCTATGCCATACTCCAGTAACGGGAACATGGATAGGCAGCACGCCCGAAATTATACTGAGCGGACAAGACACCCAATGGCATACTGTGGCATTGGCAGGCACAATGCCAATAGAAAACGAACAGATTCCTACGGAGTGGAGCGAGAAGAACCGTGAAGAGCAGGCTTACGTAAGCGAGTATCTGCGTGCTACCATAAGACAGTTCGGCAAGAGCATCACGGAAAAAGGTCCATATACGGCACGAGCCGGACAGCTTGTTCACCTGAAGACCGACTTTCACTTCAAGATGCAAGACACGTTGCACTTAGGAGATGTATTGAAGAGCCTTCACCCCACACCTGCCGTATGCGGAATACCTAAAGCCGACACGTATCAGTTTATCTGCAATGAAGAAGGATACGACCGACAGTATTACTCCGGCATAATAGGCAGATTAAACCCTGCCGCCGACACCCAGCTATATGTAAACCTGCGCTGTATGCGCATAGACAAGCACACGGCTACCTTGTTTGCCGGAAGCGGAATCCTTGCTTCATCTACAGCGGAATCGGAATGGGAAGAGACGTGCGAAAAGATGAAGACCATGCAGACCATTCTGTAATAATCAAAGAATAGAACATACATTATATATAGACGTTATGCTGAAAACAATGTATACCGACAAAAAGAATATACTGCAACTGGTGGTATTGCTCCGTGAACACGGAATTAAGCGCATAGTGCTGTGTCCCGGAAGCCGAGACATACCCATAGTGCAGACCTTGCTCAACATGAGCGAATTTACATGCTACCCAATGACCGACGAACGCAGCGCGGGATTTTTCGCCATCGGACTATCGCTAAGCACGGCTACTCCGGCTGCGGTGGTCTGCACATCGGGCACGGCATTACTGAATCTACATCCTGCCGTAGCGGAAGCGTTCTATCAGCAAGTGCCGTTGGTTGTTATCTCTGCCGACCGCCCCGGTGCATGGATAGGGCAGATGGACGGACAAACGCTGCCACAACCGGGAGTTTTCGGTACATTGACTAAGAAATCGGTCAACCTGCCCGAAATACATTCCGAAGAAGATGAGTGGTACTGCAACAGACTGATAAACGAGGCTCTGCTTGAGCTGAATCATCACGGAAAGGGTCCGGTGCATATCAATGTGCCCGTTAGCGAACCCTTCTTCTTGTTGCCCGAAAACCAACTTCCGCAGGTAAGAGTAATAACCCGATACCAAGGACTGAATGTGTACGACCGCGACTACCAGCCTCTCATAGACCGACTCAACAAGTATCAGCGAAGAATGATGGTGGCAGGACAGATGAATATGATTTACCTGTTCGACAAGCAATACACCAAGCAGCTGTATAAGCACTTTGTGTGGCTATCAGAGAGCATCGGAAATCAGACCGTACCCGGAATGCCTATCCGCAACATAGACCCATTGCTATGCTCCATGACTCCTGAAGAACAGGAGAAGATGAAGCCCGAACTGCTCATCACCTACGGCGGGCATGTTATATCGAAACGCTTAAAGCTGTTCCTCCGAAAGCATAAGCCAATAGAGCATTGGCACGTATCGCTCGACGGCGAAGTGGCAGACTTATTCGGCTCGCTCACCACAGTCATCGAAATGGACCCATTCGAATTTCTCGAAAAGATAGCATCACGCATGGAAAACCGTACGCCAACCTATCCGCAGATATGGGAAAGACGTTCCAAATCGTTACCGCAAGCCGGATTTGACTATTCAGAAATGAGTGTTATCGGTGGAGTGATTAAAGCCCTCCCCTCTCCGTGCGCACTGCATCTGGCCAACAGTTCCACTGTACGCTACGCACAGTTCTTCAATCTCCCTAACGATGTAGAAGTGTTATCCAACAGAGGCACCAACGGCATTGAAGGCTCGCTTTCTACAGCCATAGGTTATGCAGCAACATCTAACAAGCTGAACTTTATCCTTATAGGCGACCTGAGTTTCTTCTACGATATGAATGCTCTGTGGAACCACAACTACGGAAGCAACATACGCATCTTGATGCTGAACAATGGCGGCGGCGAGATATTCCACGCCTTGCCCGGACTGGAGATGAGCGACAATGCGGCACAATATATAACCGCTACTCATCAAGCATCGGCCAAAGCTTGGGCGGAGGATAGAGGTTTCGAATATTACGCCGTACATAACGAAGAGGAACTTAACGCCGCAATGCCTCGCTTTGCCGACCCATCGATAGGCTCACGTCCCATTCTGATGGAAGCGTTTACAGATAAAGACAGCGACGTGGAGATTCTGAAGAATTACTATCGCACATTAAAGAACAAACAGTAAAAACAATCATAAAGAATATATATCATGGCAGAAGAAATCAAGACCAGAGAATGGAAAACCATTAAAGAATACCAGGACATTCTTTTCGACTTCTATAATGGCATAGCCAAAATCACGATAAACCGTCCGCGCTATCGCAACGCGTTCACTCCTACCACTACTTCAGAAATTAGCGACGCCTTATATTATTGCCGCGAATGCCAAGACATCAATGTAGTGGTGCTTACCGGAGCCGGCGACAAGGCGTTTTGTTCGGGTGGCGACATGCACGTAAAAGGACACGGTGGATACGTAGGTACCGACGGAGTGCCTCGTCTTAATGTGCTCGATGTGCAGAAGCAAATCCGCTCTATCCCGAAACCCGTCATCGCTATGGTTAACGGATATGCCATCGGCGGCGGACACGTGCTTCACGTGGTGTGCGATTTGACCATCGCTTCAGAGAACGCCATCTTCGGACAGACGGGTCCTCGTGTAGGTAGTTTCGATGCCGGCTTCGGTTCGTCTTACTTGGCACGTATAGTAGGTCAGAAAAAAGCACGCGAAATTTGGTTCCTCTGTCGTAAGTACTCGGCACAAGAGGCCCTGGAAATGGGATTGGTTAATAAGGTAGTTCCGTTTGACAAGTTGGAAGACGAGGTTGTAGAATGGGCTGAAACCATGATGCAACACAGTCCGCTGGCTCTGCGTATGATAAAGGCCGGACTGAACGCCGAACTCGACGGACAAGCCGGAATACAAGAGTTGGCTGGCGACGCTACAATGTTGTATTACATGACGGAAGAAGCACAAGAAGGTGGACACGCTTTTCTTGAAAAACGTAAGCCCGACTGGAGCAAATTCCCTAAGATGCCGTAAGATGAGCTTAAAGATTTCAATAATACCACGGACACTGCACTTCAAGCAGCCGGCAGGTACATCACGAGGCGTATATCTCACCCGAAAGGTGTGGTATATACGCCTTGAAGATACCGTCAGCGGACAATTCGGTATAGGCGAATGCGCACCGCTACCCCAACTGAGTTGCGACGACATTCCGCAATACGAAGAGGTGCTTGCCGCACACTGCCGTGCCGTAGAGAAGAGTGGACAGATAGACTACGAAGCACTGAGAGACTATCCGTCTATGCTGTTCGGACTGGAAACGGCCATGGCGCATCTATACGCCGGAAGCCTTCGACTCTGGGATACTCCTTTCTCAAAGGGTGAAGAAGGAATCACAATAAACGGACTTATATGGATGGGGAAGTTTGAAGAGATGTATCAGCGCATCGAAGAAAAGTTGAAGGCTGGATTTCACTGCATCAAGCTAAAGATTGGGGCTATCGACTTTGAAAGCGAAATGCAGTTGCTTGAGCACATACGTCGGCATTTCACTCCGCAGCAGATTGAGTTGAGGGTAGATGCCAACGGAGCGTTCAGTACGCAAGATGCGCTCGACAAACTGAACCGTCTGAGCCAATACAGTCTGCACTCCATAGAACAACCGATACGTGCCGGACAGTGGGGAGCAATGGGACAACTATGCGCTTCATCGCCGCTGCCCATCGCCTTAGACGAAGAGTTGATAGGAGTAAACCGCACCGCAGATAAAGAGAGATTGCTCGATACCATCCGTCCGAAGTACATCATACTGAAGCCGTCGCTGCACGGAGGCATCAACGGAGCCGAAGAATGGATTCGCTTGGCAGAAGAAAGAGGCATAGGATATTGGATAACATCGGCACTCGAATCGAACGTGGGGCTTAATGCCATAGCGCAATGGTGTGCTACACTACCGCTTAACATGCCTCAGGGATTAGGAACAGGCATGCTGTTTACAGATAATATAGACTATCCGCTTTATATAGAAGGCGACCGCCTGTGGTTTAATTCCAAAGAACAAGAACCCGATTTTAATACATTAAGATGAGTAGATTCATAACCGACATAGCAGAACAAACCATCACCATAGAAGGACGTACATATACCGCTGCCGACGCCACTGCATCAGAGTCGCCAAGCATACTGCAAACAGCGATGAGAGAGCGATACGGAAAAGACAGCTTCATGGCCGACCTGTCTGATTTTCTTAGCGAATGGTTCAACGAAAAAGATACTATTACCGTATACTCTTCAGGCTCTACCGGCGCACCAAAAGAAATGCAGGTAGAGAAACAACGCATGATGAACAGCGCCGTAATGACAGTTTCGTTCCTCGACCTATACCGCAACGATACGGCACTGCTATGTATGCCGCTACGCTACATAGCCGGAAAGATGGTTGTGGTAAGAGCCCTCGTGGCAGGACTTAACCTGATAGTGGTAGAACCATGCGGACACCCTATGAGTAAGGTAAAAGAAGCTCCGGCATTTGCAGCTTTGATACCAATGCAGTTATACAATTCTATGCAGAATACAGAAGAAAAAGAAAAGCTGATGGGCGTAAAGCAACTCATCATCGGAGGAGGTCCGGTAGACGAAGCATTAAGTAAGGAACTTTGCGAGTTCCCAAATAAAGTATGGAGCACCTACGGAATGACAGAAACCTTGTCGCACATCGCCCTCCGCAGACTGAACGGCACAGATGCGTCAGAATGGTACACTCCGCTTGAAGGTATCACCGTAAGCGCATCGCAAGAAGGGGCGTTGCTGATAGACGCACCGCAACTAAACGCTGAACCTCTGCAGACAAATGACTTGGTAGAGTTTAACGCGGCACATCAGTTCCGCATCCTCGGCAGAAAAGATAATATCATCAATACCGGAGGGGTAAAGGTACAGATAGAGAAAGTAGAAGAGACACTGCGCCCCGTTCTACCCTATCCGTTCATAATCACTTCGGCTCCCGATGCCAAGTTCGGAGAATGCATCGTGATGATTATAGAGCTACACCCCGAAAATCATGACGATGTCAATTCTATCATAGAAAACGCCTTATCGGTTCTGCCTCCTTATTGGAGACCCAAACGCATAATCACAACCCGGTCGTTACCGCTTACCGAAACCGGAAAGCCCGACCGAGCACGTGCCAAACGCATCGCTGTCGACGACTAAAGTTCGTCGGCGCGAATGCCTAAGGCTTGCAATATGCCGAAGCCTATCATCTCAAAACGATAGGCTACCTCGCTTTTAGGCGGATTCATGCCGAATACGGTAACGCTGTCTTTACCATTTATCTCTTTAATATAAGTATTGAGTTTATCACCGTATTTATCTTCATCGGCTACCAGCATAAGGCGTTTCACGTCTTTCGACTCACCTGCCAACTGCATAGACTCAATGAACAATTCTTCGCAAGTAGCCATATCCGACGGTTGGAATGCGTAAAGCGAAAACTCGCCCAACTGACTCTTAAAAGCCACCTCGTGAAGTTCTTTCTCTAAAGCCGACGGAGCGCAGAAACGCATCTGTCCTCCTTGAGTCTTATCGTATACGAAAATCACTTGAATCTTATTATCCGCTACTTGAATACCGGCATCCAGAGCCAGACATTCTAATAATATAGGTAAATCGGCCTTAGGCAATTCTCTATTCACCAACGGGGCGAAATGGTTTATCATATCTACTCCTACTCTGTCAAGGTAAGAAGCGTCTATCAACATCACATTAGGAGCGAACGGTATCTTTTGTTCCATCATATTTTCAAGAGTGCATTTTTATAAATGAATATCAATGCAAATATAACATTATTATCGAATCGGCCGAAAATTAGCGTCGGCTTTTTAGCTTTTCTGACATTTTGAGCATATTAATGCCAAAATTACCACATTTAGACTTAACAATCTGACTTTTAGTCATATAATAGCCACAAAATTGCAGTGGCATTCCATTTGATTAATTGAAAGTGCAATTCGATAGACAACCGAAAGGCACGGACGGAAGCAAGTTCGGGCCCCCGAAAAGCGGAAGTCCGATGCCCGACGGTTGTTTTTCGTTTTGCTTTTTAAATTAAGAATTCACACAAAAACAGGAAGGAGACTATTATATGAACTTTAACAACTTTACAATCAAATCGCAGGAAGCAGTGCAAGAAGCGGTGAACTTGGTTCAGAGCCGCGGACAGCAAGCCATCGAGCCTGAGCATTTGCTTGCCGGTGTGCTGAAGGTGGGCGAAAACGTAACGAACTTCGTTTTCCAGAAGCTTGGCGTAAACGGACAGCAAATAGAAACTGTGCTCGACCGTCAAATTGCCTCTTTGCCTAAGGTTTCGGGAGGCGAGCCCTACTTGAGCCGCGACACTAACGAGGTATTGCAAAAAGCTGTAGAATACTCTAAAGGTTTGGGCGACGAGTATGTTTCACTTGAAGCTATTTTGTTGGCTCTGCTTAACGTAAAGAGTACTGTAGCTACCATTCTGAAAGATGCCGGAATGACCGACAAGGAACTCCGTGCAGCCATCAGCGAACTTAGACAAGGACAAAACGTAACTTCACAATCAAGCGAAGATACTTATCAGAGCCTTAACAAATATGCAGTGAACTTGATAGACGCTGCCCGCAACGGTAAACTCGACCCGGTAATTGGTCGTGACGAAGAGATTCGTCGTGTACTGCAGATATTGAGTCGTCGTACCAAGAACAACCCTATCTTGATAGGTGAACCGGGTACCGGTAAAACCGCCATCGTAGAAGGATTGGCACAACGTATATTGCGTGGCGATGTTCCAGAGAACTTGAAGAACAAACAACTTTATTCGCTCGACATGGGTGCGCTTGTAGCCGGTGCCAAGTATAAAGGCGAGTTTGAGGAACGTTTGAAATCAGTCATCAACGAAGTCACTAAGTCGGATGGAAACATCATCCTTTTCATCGATGAGATTCATACACTGGTAGGTGCAGGTAAAGGCGAAGGCGCTATGGATGCCGCCAACATCTTGAAACCGGCATTGGCTCGTGGCGAACTGAGAAGCATCGGTGCTACTACACTCGATGAGTATCAGAAGTATTTCGAAAAGGATAAGGCTTTGGAACGTCGATTCCAGACCGTTATGGTTGATGAGCCTGATACGGCAAGCTCTATCTCTATCTTGCGAGGACTGAAGGAGCGTTATGAGAACCACCATCAGGTGCGTATCAAAGACGAAGCCATAATCGCTGCGGTAGAATTGAGCAACCGTTACATCACCGATCGTTACTTGCCGGATAAAGCCATCGACTTGATGGATGAGGCCGCTGCCAAGTTGCGTATGGAGCGCGACTCACTGCCAGAAGAGATGGATGAAATAGAACGTAAGCTTAAACAGCTTGAGATAGAACGCGAGGCCATCAAGCGCGAAAAAGACGAAGCCAAGTTGGCGCAACTCAACAAAGAGATAGCCGATTTGAAGGAACAGGATGCATCGTACAAGGCTAAATGGCAAAGCGAAAAGGCACTGGTAAACAAGATTCAGGAGAACAAGAAGGAAATAGAACAACTGAAGTTCGAAGCCGACCGTGCTGAACGCGAAGGCAACTACGGACGTGTAGCCGAGATTCGTTACGGTAAGCTGCAGGCACTAGAAGCCGAAATCAAGAGCATACAAGACGACCTGAAGAAGAAACAGGGCGACAATGCCATGATTAAGGAAGAAGTTACCGCCGAAGACATTGCCGATGTAGTATCGCGCTGGACCGGAATACCGGTGAGCAAGATGCTGCAGAGCGAACGCGAAAAGTTACTTCATCTGGAAGATGAGTTGCACAAACGTGTGATAGGTCAGGATGAGGCGATAGAAGCCGTTGCCGATGCAGTGCGTCGTAGTCGTGCGGGACTGCAAGATCCGAAACGTCCTATCGGTTCGTTCATCTTCCTCGGTACTACTGGTGTAGGTAAGACAGAGCTTGCCAAGGCATTGGCAGAATACTTGTTCGATGACGAATCATTGATGACTCGTATCGATATGAGTGAATACCAAGAGAAGCATACCGTGTCACGTCTTATCGGAGCGCCTCCGGGATACGTTGGCTATGACGAAGGCGGACAACTTACCGAAGCCGTACGTCGTAAACCGTACTCAGTAGTACTGTTCGATGAGATAGAAAAGGCACATCCCGATGTGTTCAACATCCTCTTGCAGGTACTCGACGATGGACGATTGACCGACAACAAGGGTCGTACGGTAAACTTCAAGAATACCATCATCATCATGACTTCTAACTTGGGTAGCGCATACATCCAGAGTCAGTTCGAAAAGATTAATGACAAGAATCATGACGAGATAGTAGAAGAAACGAAGAAAGAGGTAATGAACATGCTGAAGAAGACCATCCGTCCGGAGTTCTTGAACCGTATAGACGAAACCATCATGTTCCAGCCGCTCAACAAGAGCCAGATAGAACAGATTGTTCGCTTACAAATAAACGGCATCAAGAAGATGTTGTCCGACAACGGTGTAACGCTTCAGATGACCGACGAAGCCGTAGACTTCCTCGCTACCGCCGGCTACGATCCGGAATTCGGTGCACGTCCTGTAAAACGTGCCATCCAGCGGTACTTGCTTAATGACTTATCGAAGAAGCTCCTTAGTCAGGAAGTAGACCGCACTAAACCGATTATCGTAGAGCGTGCAGGCGAAGGCTTGAAATTCAGAAATTAAACTGATAACTTCTCATAACAGAATCCCCGACACGGGAGGGAGAATAAAATCTCTCTCCTTGTGCCGGGGATTTTTTATATCAACACAGTCAACCAAAGATACAAAACTATCACCTCTTTTTTACATATGTATAATTCATTTACCCACACCAACAAAACATCAAAGCCTCATCATTCCAAAACGCACAGCATTTAGCTTTCATAAATCGGCCTCATAAGCTTTCTGGAGTGGATTAAAAAAACATTGCGATGTGCGAAAGAAAAGAATGCGAATCGCAGCACTGCAATATGCGAATGGACAAGTGAATCATTGCGATGATTTGATTGATTCACCGCAATGATTTCCCGTGTTTTTTAATATGCCTTTAGTGTTTATAAATCTTACTATACACCAAGCTTACGCTGGCTTAGTTTTATTCATCATCTCCAGCCTTAATAATATTATATCAAATCTTATATGTATGATACAGCATTCACGCATTGCTTTTGATGCAAAAAAAAGGAGATATGCCAACGGTTGGCGCACCTCCTTATAAAGTGAAAATCATCTGTTTATAATCTATTGCCGATGCAGAATTTTATCCAAAACAGGATAAATATCAGCTTCTGACTCGTAAGGAATAACCGTAAAATAAGAGTTCCCATTCAACATGGCCGATATATTTGATTTACTTTTGTCGTAAAAAACATATGCCGGGATACTATGTGCTTCGGCATAGGCCAACTCATAACCCACACCAAGAGATGGGCACGTACATTCAGCTATAACAAGGTCGCTTTCTTTGAGCCATTCTGTATCTCGCTCGTAAATATGCGTATCGATTTCTTTTGGCTGAGTTGTCAAACTCAAATTTGACATGCCAACATGCTCTGTAAGTACTATATCGGTCTGCTTAATGTAATCGATAATTCTGTGATATAATGTTGCGTCTATCCTACCGCCACGAATTGAACCTGCAAAATATACTTTCTTGTTCATATAACTCATTATGTTTATATCTGTTTGCTGCAAATTTAGATAATATCCTATAATATTAATAGTTCGTTAAAAATTCAACATATCGGCTAAGCGGCTTCTGTCACTATGCCAAATAGTTCTTTGATAAGTTTAGTATTAAAAGTTCTGTTCGGTTTCAGACCGGACTTGCTAAAAAATCTTTTGAGCATATAAATATTACCCAGACAGGCCTTTAGCAGTCCGATGGAAAGCGACGGATAGTACCGTTGGCGCATTACCTTAGCGATGTTTACCGAGGCCAGTGAAGCATTGAAAGCGAAGTCGAGTTTCCTCAAGTCTCTTGCCTGACAATCATTGAGTCCGGAAAACTGCTTGGAATCCCGAAAGCAAAACTCGATCTGGAATCGTGTACGGTAGTATTCGATGATGTCTTTGGCCGACATGTCAAGGTCGGTGGAGAAATATATTTTATGTCCTCCTGATTTTGGATAATGAACCACGACTTTGATGTTGCGTTTCATCGCCTTTGAATATGCCTTG
>OQVS01000797.1_pt1 | contig 21894 bp, 12 predicted proteins | sample 1691601 | NCBI WGS metagenome assembly OQVS01 (sample SAMN03418268, study PRJEB22391) | human gut metagenome | biome: human-gut; feature: organic feature; material: feces | host: Homo sapiens | place: Tanzania | collected 2013-01
TCCACACAAGAACGTACAACGAGTTTTTAGTTATTTATATTGGGAGTTTTGACACACCCTCTTTCAACTTGATTTTCTATTAGATTTTACCAAAATGATTTATATGCAATATTATATTAGTATATTGCCTTGTTTAGAATTCGTCGTCTTTGAACGGATTGTCTTTGTCCTCCTCGGTCACGCCGAAACCATCGTTCTTCTTGTCTCCTGAAGGAGTCCAACCAGACACTTCCATGATGCTTGTCGGCTCCATGTTTATGATTTCGATGGAAGGAGCTATATATTTCTTCTTCATAATTATCGTTTTTTTTACTTGATAACCACTTTCTTGTTGTTGATGATGTAGACGCCCTTCGGCAGGTTGTCGGTGTTGCTGCTGTTCATGCGCATGCCGCTTACGTTGTATACGGCGTTTACGTTCTTTGCAGTCTCCTCAATCACCTTGATGCCGGTAGACGGACCGTCGTTCTGTTCAACACGCATCTGCAGAGTCTCACCCGACGGAGTAGTCTCGCGCAGCCATGTGCGGTAGCTCTTTATGCTTGGATGCTCTACAGCTGTGTGAACCATGTTTCCTGAGCGATGCAGTATGTATGAGTCGGCAGGAACGACAGTCGGGTTCGTGTACGAACCGTAGTGCGTCATACCGCTTGTAAACTTTATGTCCTCCTGCTGAAGGTTTGGCAATCCTTCGTAGATGATACCAGTCACGGTATATACAAGACCGTTGATGTGCTTCGTATTCTCGCCGCCTACATTATATGTTCTGTTTACAGCTGTCGGCTCTTTTGTCGGCTTGATTATGTACGGCACGTTCTTTTCGATATGAAGATTATTCTCAGTCTGCGTTTCGAAGTATATCCACTTGTCCTGCAGACGGTTGAATCTTGCAATCTTAGCTTTTTCGCCGAATGCCGCCTTCACCTGGTCTGCAGTCATATCAACCGGCAGAATGAGCGAGTTCCACTTGCCAGTAGTGAATGTGCGGTGGAACACCATTGTAGCCTTGGTGAGGTTGCGTGAGTCGTCGAGTGTTTCGTCCTCATCGAGCACGAGGAACTCCTCAGGGCAGTCGGTTGATGTGCCGTCCTCGTTGATGTTGCTTGTGAGAGCGATGCCGCCAATCTGCAAGGTGTTAGCCACCTTTACCGGATTAACCTGCTCAATCTTCAGCTTATTGAAAGGCTTTGTTGTTACGAGCGATACGTAGCCCTTTCCTCCAGTTCCGATCACATCAGCGCCGAGCACCTTCCAGTCGGTCAGTACCTCCTGCGGCTCCTCTGCATCGTCGAGATATGTTGAAACCTTGAGCACCTTTATAAGGTCTACGCCCAATCCGAGTGTGAGCTGGTTGGTTGCCAAGACAATCTTCTGTCCCTGCTTGTTCTGTTCTGCTGCTGCAGCCCTCGTTACATTGTTCTGCTGCTGGTTTACGATCTTGCCGATGTTCACGGTTACGGCAGCATAATTTGCATCCACACCGAGCGGGAACGTCATGTATGTGTTCATGTCCTCGTCGATGAGGTTGCTAATATTGGTCAAGCCGCTGCCTATCGAAACGATATTTACAAAGTTTGTTTTCGCGAGGTCGATAGAGGCGTCGGTATTGTCTACAGACACTACCTCTGCGCCGTAGAGAGCGTTGTTTGTAGCGTTCTCCATTGTCTCGTCGCTCACATAAGCATAGTAAATGTTGAGCTTATCGAGGTCTGCGCCGAGCAGTCCACTGCTGTAGAGTACTATTTCGTCGAAGTCGGTGCCAGCCGGCACGTCGATGCTCAGACGTCCTTTCTCTGTCTTTTCAGAACCGATGAGACCAGCCGAGATAGCGTTCCAGTGGGTTGTTACGCCGCCCTTTACCTTATTGCCATTCTTGAGAAGCTGTATGTTGTACAACTTAAGAGCGTCAGCAGAGAGTCCGGTAGCTGTAGAAGAAACTACGAAGCCCACCTTCATTGCGTGGTCTGTAGCGACGTTCTTTGCCAGATTAGAGCCGTCTACCGACTTTACGCCGATGATGCCCATATTGGTTGCTATTTCAACGCCAGGATTTGTATAGGCGAAGTCGGTAAGCGTAGGTGTGAGAATTGCGTTTGCATTCTGTGTGTCACCGAATATCTGAATCAGCGAACCGCCCTTATTGTCGCTCAGAGCGTACTTGTCTGCTTCGTTCTTGTTGTTCACAAGCAGCGTTACGCCGTGCTCTGCAGGGTTATAGTAGGGTGCGTAGTGTATTGTTGTTGTCTCGGTGCAACCGTCTGCTGCTGTAGCCATGAACGTATAGTCGCCCGGCACGTAGATGTTTGTCACCTTGCCGGTCTGCTCGTCGAGCGAGATGTTAGAGTCGGCAGGCTGCGCAACGATGCTCCATGTGATGTTGTTCACATTATCGCTGTGCTGCAGCTGATACTCGTTCTCGCATCCGCATACGTCGCGGCTTGAGTTAGCCTCGATAGCGCAGTGGTGGGTAGCCAAATCGGGAGCCATGCGCACAAAGGCGTAGTACACGTTTGTTATACCCAATTTTACATCCAAACCACCGAAGAACAATTCAGCCTTTGAGAAAGGCTTTGTTGACTTTATCACCACTTCGGCTTCTTTCTTTCCAGAGATAACACCAAGTGAAAGAACATCTACGCTTACGATGAAGTGTTCTGTTTCTTTATTATTCTTAATCAGTAAGCCTTCCTTATCCTTGCTGTATAAAGTGATTTTTATATTCTTACCAACACCGAGGCTTGCCAAATCTGCTACATTGTATTTGAAACCAATCTCAGTGCCAGCAGGGAATACCTCCTGACCATCAGACGGAATAGCTTCTACATCCACTGGTATCGGAACCAGAGAAACAGCTGCAGGAACATAATTGGTAAGATCTGTATCTACAAGCTTATCATCTGCGCTCAGCGTGATATTTCCGCGGTTATAATCCTTAGCATATTTCGCGATGCCGTTATCCGTATTATTGGTGAGTGTGTACTCGCTTGCCTTGCCTACGAACGCATACTTTATTTTGATGGTCTTGAGAACCTCCACATTCACGCCGAACTGAACGAGCTTTATTTCGTTGAACTCGCCCGGAGCAGTTGCTACGTACGACTTGTTCACCATACCTTTGTCGGTAGGGATAGAAACGAGCGACAGATTGAGTCCGGTGATATTCTTACCCTGACTGATGGTCTGAAGGTCGCCAACGGGTACGCCGTCCTTAAGGAACTGTATCTTGTAGAACCCAGCTAAATCGAGTTTCAACACACTGGCGTCGCCATCACAGAATGTAAAGCCAGCCTCTGTACCAGCAGCGTAATAGTTCTTTTTGTCAATAATGCTGACAATCGGACTTCCTGCTACTACAGCTTCTACGGCTGAAGGGAATGAAACATAGTCGTCGAGGTTGTCGTTGCACAAGTTCTGAAGATCTTTCAAACCTGAAGCAACCGACACACCAGCGCCGACGCTGTTCACGGTGCAGCCCGGACCTACGAGGGCTCTACGATTTTTAAGATAATTAGTAGCTGAAGGGTCTGTATCCTGATATACAGTCTTTACTTTAGTACCCCTCCCATTCGAGTTTACAGCCACTGCAGGCGATGCCAACAAGAGGGCAGCTGCAATGACACACATTTTTAATGTCAATGACTTTAGATACTTCATGATTATGTTATAGTTACTAATATTTATTGCACTTATCCTGAAAATCAAATTCTACAGAAATCGTTGTCCTAAAATCTTTTTACCTGAGTAAAATCTGTTTCTGGGTGCAAAATTATCAAGCTTTTTCGAGCAACTGCGCGCTTGGTAGCCGTATGGTAGTCTTTAGGTAGATTTTTATAATGGCAAGAAGCGTATCTGTCGAACAATCAGCTGTTTATGCTGTTCGTAAAAAGACCAATAGTAGACATTAAATACAATAGGACTAAAAATTTTCTCTATATTATTATTTAAAATAAGAAGAAATTACATAACTTTGTAGCAGTTAATTCCCCAATACTGAAAAAAAAGCTATGAAACTATTATTTTTAGTGATAACTTTTTGCGCGCAAGCCTTTGGAGTAGTTAATTTTTCCCCCCCCCGTACTAAAACAAACTCTCTGTTTGCACGCCGACAACGATGAACTGTACGAACGTTTGGATTCTGTAATAGCTCATCGTACGGATTATTATGTCCAGAAGGATAAGAAGATAGAGCAGATAAAACTTGGCTCTGCATACGTCACCGACAAGAAAGCCAAGCTACAGATGTACGAGCGACTGGTGAACGAATACTCTCCGTACATCTACGACTCGGCTATGGTGTACACGCAGAAGGGTATCAACCTGGCAAGACAGACCAACGATTCTGATTGCTACAAGAAGTTTCAGATTATAAAGGCGCGTCTGCTCGTCTCACGCAGTTTCTACATAGAGGCGAAGGAGATACTCGACAATATCGAGGTGCCGCCAACCGACCGCCGACTCAACTACCTTTACAACTGTGCACAATGCGCGCTCTACTTCAATCTGAAACTCTCGACCCACGACACCGAGTACGGTCCGCGCTACGACCGGCTCTTCCATAAGTATATGGACAACGCTCTGCTGTATAGTCCGCAGAAAGACGCGCAGTATTACTATATGAAGGGTGTGCAGCTCGCCCATTCCAACGGCGGCGTCAAGGATATAGAGGCGTGCCTGAGCAAAGCCATGTCGCAGTTGAAGCCCGACAGTTGGCTGTACGGCAAGTCGGCATTCATTCTGGCGAAGGTCTACGGCAGACACCATCAGCCGGAGCTGCAGGAGCGCTACCTGCTGCTTGCTGCCATCAGCGACGTGATGTCGGCAACCAACGAGAACATGGCGTTGCAGGAGGTGGCTCTGAGGCTATACAAGCACGATGTGCGCAAAGCACAACGGTATATCAACGTCTCGCTGAACGACGCTAACGTGTTCAGCAGCCAACCACGACGCATAGATCTTTACTCCAACCTGCACACCATACTCTCTGCCTACAACCATGCGCTGGAAAACGCAGGCAAGTGGCACATCGTACTTATGTTATCCGTTATAGTGCTGTTGGTGGTGATAGTTGTAGAGACGATGCGCATCAAACGTAAAAACAACTTGATGCAGCAGAACGAGAAAATCCTGACGGCTCAGACCGAACAGCTGAGCGCCACCAACAGCAAGCAGAAGGAGGCTAACGAAGAACTTGAGAAATTGAACGACGAGCTTGAGCAGACCAACGCCAAGCGCGAGTATATGGCGAAAGCCTACATCAGTTTGTGCTATCTGTATATAGAGAAGCTGGAGAATCAGCGCAAGATGGTGATACGCAAGATAAAAGCCAACCAGCAGAAGGAGTTGCTGAGCATTCTCTCCTCGTCGAAGCGCACCGCCGAGGAGAACCAGACCTTCTTCTCGCAGTTCGACAGCATCTTTCTCTCGCTCTATCCCTCGTTCGTCACGGAGCTGAACACGCTGCTTACGCCCGAGGCGCAGGTAGAGCTGAAGGAGAACAACGAGCTGACACCCAGCCTGCGTGTGGCTGCGCTGATAAGGCTCGGCATCACGGAGAGTTCGATGATAGCTGGCATACTGTCCTACTCGCCGCAGACCATATACAACTATCGTTCGGCGCTGAAGAATGGCGCCATAGACAAGGATAGTTTTGAGGAAAATCTGCAGCGGTTGTGTATTACAGCATAGCTGAAACACGATTACCGCGTAGCAAAAACATCATTACAGCACAACGGTTATATTGTTACCAGTCCGCGGTAACAATATAACCGTTGTTGTTTAAAGGGATATACGTTGTAGTTTAAGTAGACAGCACGACTACTTCACTTGCACTTTGCTTGTGCTGACGCCGTCGGCAGACACCGCTTTCACGATATACATGCCGCGAGGCAGTCCGTGCAGAGCGTCGGCAATCGACGCGCCGCTCTTCTCCGCAACCTTGCTGCCTGCGAGGTTATACACCGTCAGACGTGCCTTTTCTGTAGTGCCAACAGTCTTTATAGCCGTCGTTGCGAGACCGTATGTCACGTCGTCGATGTAGTATGTGGCGGTGTTGTCGCATCCGCGGGTGCTGGTGAAGCGGAACGCCATAAAGAAGACGTCGGCGAGCTGCTGTCCGGTGAGGTCGATGCTGTACGGGAACCACTTTCCGCTCTCGTCCTTTGTGCATGGCATCTTACATTCTGCGAGCGGCTGCACGTAGAGCGATCCGTCAGCGATGTCGACGTAGCAGAGTTCGAGCAGGTCGGGCTGGTTGTCCTGCAGATAGTCGCCGCGCACCTTGAACGTGAATACCTTTGAGGCGGCGTTTTTGAAGTCGAGCGGCGGCGTCACGAGCATCATCTGTGCCGGTGTGCCGGTGCCGGTCTCCATCTTCGAGTCGTACGGCGTCACCTTAGCCACCTTCTCGTTAGGCGACTCCGAGTCGTAGTCGAGGAACGAGAATCCCCACCATGCGCGTGTTCCCTTGAGCGCCGAGTTGGTCCAGCCTTCGATGTCGAGCGGTTTGTTGCGCTCTATGTTGTCGAACTTCTCGTCGAGCACGCTGCGTGCATTCTCCTCGCTGAGCACGAGGTCTACGCCCTCCTTGGGTTCGTCTGGCGTTTCGCCGGTGGCAACGCCCTCTATAGCCACTTCCACGTCGTCCATGCCGAGTGCAGAGAAGACGATCGAGGTAGAGTAGGTGCCCTCCTTCTTAGGCTGGAACGTAACCTTCAGCGTATTCGTCATGTTGCGTATGAGCATGGTGTTGTTGAGCACGAACGCTCCCGGGTTCTTCAACTTCACGTAGGTGTAGTCGGGCATGTTTGCTGTTGTCACCTCTATGGTCTGCTCGCTCTTCTCGTTTATCTTCGCCGTGAACTGCTCCAGCTTCTGCGGGTTGAGCGTTATCGTCGGCGGGTTCTGCTCGTCGATAGCGTATGCGCTGAAGGCGATAGACTTGTCGTAGTCCTCTATGCTCGGGCAGGTGACGAGCACGTATGCTCTGTGTACAGCCACTTCAGTCGGTGTGTACGTAATGACGATGTCGGTTTCTGCCGATCCCTTCTCTATCTTTGTCTGCGAGAGTGCAAACTGGTCTGTGTTCTTGCCTGCCAGTTCGAAGAAGGTAGGCTGGGTCATGTTCTGCGTCGACACGTGCAGCGTAGCCACCTCTACGGTCTGTCCCAGCTTGCCGGCTGTCTGCTCTATCTTTTCGGGAGTGATGGTTATGGCAGGGTCGCCTGCCGGCTGCTGCTCGGCGATGTCCTCTATGCCGCGCGGACCGATGATGAGCGTCTTGCTCGATGTGAACAGTCCGGTGAGCGTGATGTCGGCTGTAGGAATATTCTTGCCGATGAGCGTTGTGCCCTTGAAGATGCGCACCTTTGCCTCCTCAGCACCGTCCGTTACCACCGGTTGCGCCATGCCTTCAGCGAAGACAGCGCCCTCTGCCACGTCCTTGAACTTAAGGTTCTTCACCCTCACGAGCTGCTGTATGTAGCTTGTGGGATTGGCCTTCAGCTGTGCGAGCGTAGCCTCTACGGGAGTGACGGCGTTGCCTTTCGACACTACTGTGCCGAGGTCGGCGCCGAGAGCCATTGCGCTGGTGGTGCCGAACGCACTCTGCACACCGAGGATGGTGCCCGTTATCTTGTCGCCCACCTCATAGTCGGTCTTGGTGAGCATCTCGTAGTCGTCGCCGAGAGCTATCGCCGCCGTCTTGTCCTGCAGGTAGAACACCGGTCGGCTTCCGCCGCGGTCGACGAACGTGAGCGTAGCCTCGCCCGTATATTTGTATGTCATTCCTGCTTCGGGATCCTCGTCGTAAAGCGCCTTGATAGAGCTTATCTCCGGTATGGAATAACCCGTCCATGAGAGCTTTATCTGCACATCGTCCGCTCCCTCGCTCTTCAGTGTCAGCACGGCGTGCTGCTCGCCGTCGGTATATGTCACCTTTATCTTCAGTTCGGCTCCGCCGGCGCTCATGGCGTCGTCAGCAGATATCGAGGCAGGCTCCACGCTCACAGCCTCAGAAGACGACTCTACGGTGATGTCGCCCTTGAGGTTCTCGCCCGTCACCTTCACCGTCTCCTCGTGTACGTCGCCGCTGTACACCTCGCCCAGCACGAAAGTCTTCTTCGAGACGCCCAGCTTCGGCGTTGTGTCAACACCAGACGCACCGAACAGTCCGGCGTATGTGTCGGAAACGCGCACCGAAGCCACGTACATCTCCGGCGAAGTGACAGAGGATGTGGTTCCCTGGCGCAGTTCGAGACCCTGCAGACCATAGCTGCCCAGTCCGCTGCCGGTCTTGTTCACGCCGTCGATTACGGCGCTTGCCTTGTCCAGCTTAGGCTCCTGCGAGAAGTCGGTAGGGTTGACGTACAGATAGATGTTGTCTTGTCGCGGATTGGCTGCGTTTATCTCGTATCGCAGCACGACGAGGTAGGTCTGGTTGAGCTTCAGCGGAGTGGTGGCGAACTCAGGGTTGGCAGCTCCGCGCTCTATGCCCACCAACACCTCGTCGGCGTTCGTGCTCTCGCCTATGTAGAGGCGTCCAAGCTCGGTAGGCGCAATGCCTTCGGCTATCTCTGACGCCTTCGTTCTGGGCACGAACGACATTACGTAGACCTTGCCCTTTGGTTGTGCCTCCACGTTGATGAGAGCAGAGAAGTATAGGTTGCCGCTCTTCACGCCGTCGGCGTTGTCGGTGAACTTCACCATGAGGTCTTCGCCCTGCTTTGCGGAGCCTATCTTCACGCACTTAGCCGGCGCGTTGTCGTTGTATCCGGCATATACCAATTGCTTGTCGAGCACCTGGATAGGGTCTTCGGCGTTCTTGCCGTAGCGCACCCATCCACCTTGCTCGTGCAGGTTGCCTGCAGGATAGTTGAAATCGTCTCTGAAACTCACTTGCGCTGCCACTGTCTCGGGCAGACAGCACAACAATACGAACAGCATTGAAATCAATGCATGCCATGTCTTAAAAGAATAGGGCTGTTTCATGTCATTGAATTTTTAGTGTTATTATTATAGGTTGTTTAAAATTTAATCAAGTTTTGCAAATTTACTATTTTTTTAGATATGTGAAGTGTTTTTGCGAATATAAATATCTAAAAGAATCGTATTTTGTAGGGTTTGATATAAAAATAACACTAAAAGCTATGGATAGGTGTCAATGTGTATACAAAAATAAGGCTGGAACAAGTTAGGGGGTGCACTTTTAGCTCGGTTGGTGCTGTTTTAGGGGGTGCACTTGTCTCAAGTGCACCGACCAAGCTACTGGTCTTATCTTTCTGCTATGCACTGCTGACTTTCATTTCCCATTGTAGCTGTTCTGTTTTTGCTCGGTTGGTGCAGTTTTATCTCGGTTGGTGCACTTGAGACAAGTGCACCCCCTAAGAAGTGCACCCCCTAAGAAGTGCACCCCCTAAGAAGTGCACCCCCTAAAGAAAGCTCCAATAAAGCTAAAGCTATACTCAGCTGCGCCCCGTCACTATCTTCTTTATTTCGAACAGTTTGTTGAGCGCTTCTACCGGCGTGAGGTTGTTGATGTCGAGACCGATGATCTCGTCGCGAATCTGGCAGAGCACGGGGTCGTCGAGCTGGAAGAGCGAGAGCTGCATGCCGTTGCTGTTCTGCTGACCGACAATCTTGTGAGTCTCCACGCCCACGCTGGCGTTGTCGGCCTCGAGCTGCTTCAGTATGTGCTCGGCACGCTTCACTACCGAGCGCGGCATACCCGCTATTTCAGCCACATGAATACCGAACGAGTGCTCCGATCCGCCGCGCATCAGCTTGCGCAGGAAGATAACCTTGCCGTCCAGTTCCTTCACCGACACGTTGTAGTTCTTTATGCGCTGAAAGTTCTTCTCCATCTCGTTCAGCTCATGGTAGTGGGTGGCGAAGAGCGTGCGTGCCTGCGCCTTCGGGTTCTGGTGAAGATACTCCACGATAGCCCAGGCGATGGAGATGCCGTCGTAGGTAGACGTGCCGCGGCCCAACTCGTCAAAGAGCACGAGCGAACGCGGCGTCACGTTGTTCAGGATGTTAGACGCTTCGGTCATCTCCACCATGAAGGTCGACTCGCCGAGCGATATGTTGTCGGACGCTCCGACGCGGGTGAATATCTTGTCGACGACACCCACATGAGCCGAGTCGGCAGGCACGAAGCAGCCCATCTGCGCCATGAGCGTGATGAGCGCCGTCTGGCGCAGCAGCGCCGACTTACCAGCCATGTTCGGACCGGTGATTATCATTATCTGCTGCTGCTCGGTGTCGAGCTCGATGTCGTTGGGCACGTACTCCTCGCCTACTGGCAGCTGCGTCTCGATGACCGGATGGCGTCCGGCGCTTATCTCAAGCACGTTGTCGTCCTCAACCACCGGGCGCACGTAGCGGTGCTCCTCGGCAGTCTTTGCGAACGAGAGCAGACAGTCGAGACGCGCCACGATGTTGGCGTCGGCCTGAATCTGCGGTATGTACGCCTGCATGTCCGTGACAAGCTCGGTGAAGAGACGGGTTTCGAGAGCCAGTATCTGCTCGTCTGCACCCATTATCTTCTGCTCGTACTGCTTCAGTTCCTCGGTGATGTAGCGCTCGGCGTTGGCAAGCGTCTGCTTGCGTATCCACTCCTGCGGCACCTGGTCCTTATACGTGTTGCGCACCTCAAGATAGTAGCCGAACACGTTGTTGTAGCCAACCTTCAGCGACTGTATGCCGGTCTTCTGCGCCTCCTCCTCCTGAATTTTCAGCAGATAGTCGCGACCGCCGCGCGAGATGGAGCGCAGTTCGTCAAGCTCGGGCGAGAAGCCCGCAGCTATCACGCCGCCCTTAGCCACAAGCTGCGGCGGATCCTGCTGCAGTTCGCGGTCGATGCGCTCGTACAGCGCTTCGCAGAGATTAATCTGGTCGCCGATAGAACGTATCTCGGCGTTGTCGTTGGTGAGGCACGCCGCCTTGATAGGCTTCAAAGCGCCGAGCGCATACTTCAGTTGCACCACCTCTCTGGGCGACACTCTGCCCACAGCCACCTTCGAGATGATGCGCTCTATGTCGCCAATGCGGTGCAGATGCTCGTCGACGGTCTGTCGGAAGTCGGGCTTGCGGAAGAACGTGTCCACCACGTCGAGGCGCTTGTTGATAGAAGCCACGTTGCGCAGCGGGAATATCGTCCAGCGGCGCAGCAGACGTCCGCCCATCGGCGTGCAGGTGCGGTCGATGACGGAGAGCAGCGACACGCCGTCGTCCTGCATCGACTGCAGCAGCTCCAGCGAGTGGATGGTGAAGCGGTCGAGGCGCACATAGCGGTCGGCGTCGATGCGAGCGAGCGACGTGATATGGCCAATCTGCGTGTGCTGCGTCATCTCAAGATACTGCAGGATGGCTCCAGCCGCTGTCACGCCCAGGTGCAGATGGTCTACGCCGAAGCCCTTCAGCGTTGTGGTGCCGAAGTGGGAGAGCAGCTTCTGTCTTGAACTCTGCTCGGTAAGCATCCAGTCGTCGAGTTCGAACACGCACCACTTCGAACCGAAGCGCTCCTCAAACTCGCGCTTCAGCTGTCGGTCGTAGAGCACCTCCTTAGGCTGAATGCTGCTCAGAAGTTTCTCTACGTAGTCGAACGTGCCCTCACCCGTGAGGAACTCGCCCGTAGAGATGTCGAGGAACGCCACGCCGCACGCTGTCTTAGCCATGCACACCGCCGCCAGGAAGTTGTTCTCCTTGTAGTTGAGCACGGTGTCGTCCATAGCCACGCCCGGCGTAACCAGCTCGGTGATGCCACGCTTCACGAGCGTCTTCGTGAGTTTCGGGTCTTCGAGCTGGTCGCATATCGCCACACGCTTTCCGGCACGTATCAGCTTGGGCAGATAAGTGTCGAGAGCGTGGTACGGAAAGCCCGCCATCTCGCACGCCGCAGCGCTCTGGTTCTTGCCGTTGGAGCGTCGCGTCAGCGTTATGCCGAGTATCTTAGACGCCTCTACAGCGTCGTCGGCGTATGTCTCGTAGAAGTCGCCGCAGCGGAACAGCAACAATGCGTCTGGGTGTTCTTTCTTAAACGTATAGAACTGTCGCATCATCGGCGTAAGTCCGTCGTCGTTCTTTTTCTGAGCCATGTGTTCTGAGTTTTTTATTTGTTTGTTGCGGCGTTTGGGAGCCGCAGAATGTTATAATAAATAAAAGGGTTCTGTTTTGTTTATACAGAACCCGTAATAGTTTTTTTATCGTCTTGTTTTACCGAACAAGTCGGAATGAGTGCCAGTTGTAAGCATAAGCAAGGTTAGCTCTTCATCATTTTGTTCCCATATTAGAAGCCAATCAGACTCTATATGAGCCTCCCATTCTCCGTTATGGTTTCCATGAAGAGTATGTGGTTTGTATTGTGGAGGTAAACTTCCATTTTCAACCAACAATTCAATGGCTTTTTTCAACTTAGCTATTGAGTAGCCACGTTTCTGACAAACCTTTAAAGCCTTGTCAAATCGTTTTGTGGTAGAGAACTTATACATTGGTACCTAAAACAGTGTCAAACATTTCGTCTACAGAGTTCCATTGTGTAACATTTCCTTTAGCTGCATCTTCACGAGCCATGTCCAATTCTGTTTTTTTTGATTTCAGAACAGATATAGACTTTACTCCATTCAACATTTTTATGGCATTTTTTAGCTTGCCTAACAATGCAGGATCAGAAACAGACACCAACAATTGCGGTTCGTCAAGTTTAATTGTATTACTCATAATCTGTTTTTATTAAAGTATCTAACGCAAAGCTACCATTATTTTCTGTTATATCCAAACATTTAGCAAGAAAACCTCAACTAAAAAACGAGTGCGAAGTTCACGCCCGCCTCTTTGCCGCTATAGAACGGAGCACCGAAAGCCACGGCTTTCTTCACGCCGCGCTTGTGCTCCTTGAAGAGCTTCGGATAGAGCCAGTAGGCGAACTTCGTTGAGAGCATGCCCACAGCCGCACCAGCCACGACGTCGTTCACCCAATGGCGGTTGTTGTGGATGCGCAGATAAGCCACGCCGGCAGCCAGCGCATAGCCCGTATAGCCTATCCACGGCTTCGAAGCGCGATACTCCTGCCAGAGAAACTCGGCGCACATGAACGAGATGGCGCTGTGACCAGAGGGGAAGGCGTCGTCGTCGGTGCCGTCAGGACGATGCTCCTTGAACGCCAGCTTAGCCGCTTTCGTGACGGCAACCATCGTAACAGCCGACATGCCGAGCATGATGGTGCGGTCGAGGAAGCTGTGCTGCGCCTTCACGCCGCAGACATCCAAGGCGTAAACCGCCGCTGCGGGCGCAAACCGCAGATAGTTGTCGACGCTCACCTTCTTGCTTTTCTCGTCAGAGAGCTTCTCCTGCGACCACTTGCGAAACTGCTTGCCCCACGCTGTTTTCACGCAGAGGGCGCCGCCAACGGCAGCCACGCCGGGCACAATCCATTCGGCAGGGCGCACGCGGTGGGTAGGGTCGTTGTATTCGGTAATGGTGACATACTCACGGCGCGGCATTATCTCAGCCGTTGTGGGGGCTGTGCCCACGCTGAACATAGTGTCGGCGTCGCAACCCGATGCCACAGCCTCTGTGTCGGGCTGCAGAATAGCGGCAGAATCGCATTCTATAACCACGTCTTGCGCCTGCGCAGCAGACGGAGTGAGCATAGCGAAGCAGACCAATAAGAGGTAGAAAAATCTCGAAAGAGTTGTGTTGTGTATCATAAGAGATTAAAATTTACACATTAATTTATATGCCTATAAGATGCAAAGGTACTGAAAAATAGCTTAAAAGTGAGTCATAATTTTATTTATTTGGATTTTTCTATGTACTTTTGTCGTATATGAAACAGAGAATATCACTACTTATTATATTCATCTTCTGCCATCTTGCGCTGATGGCGCAGGCAGGTTTGGATGTTTCCGGCGAGACCGACGGCGGCGACGGCACCGATCTGCCTGCCTTCGTGCCGCTCGTGAAGGTGGGCAAGGCTCTGTACGAGGGCGACAGCATACAGTATGTAGAGCTGAATCCGCTCGCGGTCTACCCGCAACTGGTTTTCAAGAACGACAAGCAGCGCCAGGCTTACAACCGCCTTGTGGCTAACGTGAAGAAGGTGCTGCCGATAGCGAAGGAGGTGAACCACATCATCATAGAGACGTACGACTTCCTGCAGACGCTGCCCAACAAGAAGGCGAAGGACGAGCATCTGAAGCGCGTGGAACGAGGCATCAGAGCCGAGTACACGCCGCGAATGAAGAAGCTGACCTACTCGCAGGGCAAACTGCTCATCAAACTGGTCTACCGCGAGTGCGACTCGTCGTCGTATCAGCTGGTGCAGGCGTTCCTCGGTCCGATACGTGCGGGTTTCTACCAGGCGTTCGCTGCGCTCTTCGGCGCTTCGCTCATGAAGAAGTACGACCCGAACGGCGCAGACCGATACACGGAGCGAATAGTAAGACAAGTGGAGGCAGGACAAATCTGAGTAATTATTAATTATTAATTTTTAATTATTAATTGGGAGGGGCTTGAGTTTTGAGTTTTGAATTTTGAATTTTGAATTGTCGGCTGCGCCGATTATGAATAGTTCAATTAGGAATTACAAATATCACCACCTCACCACCACACCACGACACCATAACAAATCTCACCACCTCACCACCTCAACACACCACACACACCATTAACAACATTATAATTTATGAAGAAGAACAAAGGATTGATTATCACCATCGTGGTGATAGCGTTAGTAGCTCTTTGGGGCATACCATCGTATAACGGACTTGTCGGAATGGACGAGAACGTAAGCAACCAGTGGGCTAACGTAGAGACGCAGTATCAGCGTCGCAGCGACCTTATCCCTAACCTCGTGAACACCGTGAAGGGATATGCTAAGCACGAGAGTCAGACGCTTGAGGCGGTTATGGCGGCACGCTCGCAGGCTACGCAGGTGAAGATAGACCCGTCTAACTGCACTCCGCAGCAGCTCGCGGCTTATCAGAAGGCGCAGGGCGACGTGACAACGGCGCTCGGCAAACTGCTTGCCATCACGGAGAACTATCCCGACCTGAAGGCTAACCAGAACTTCCTCGAACTGCAGTCGCAGCTCGAAGGCACGGAGAACCGCATCAACGTGGCTCGCAAGGACTTCAACGACTCTGCAAAGGAGTATAACACATCGCTCCGCCGCTTCCCGCGCAACATCATCGCTTCGATGTTCGGCTTCGAGAAGCGCAACTACTTCGAGGCTGAGGCTGGTGCAGAGAAGGCTCCGAAGGTGGAGTTTTAGGTTTTAATAGTTGACGAGTTGACAAGGAGATTACATCTTTTTAAGTTGACGAGTTGACAAGTCAACATGTAAACGGGTTAATAATAATATGAAAATAACACGAGTCATAAGCCTACTGATTCTCTCTCTCGTCGCAACGCTGACGTTTGCGGCGGGCGAGGCGAAGCAATACACGCTGCAGGACGTGCCCAACGTGCGTCTGAGCGACGTGCGCCAGTACGTTTCCGACCCGTCGCACATTCTCTCCGCTCCGGCACGCGACTCTATCAACGCCGTGCTCGGACGGCTCGAAGCCAGCACGGGCATCGAGACGGCTGTGGTGATGCTGCCCAGCATTGGCGAGGCAGACATCTTCAACTTCGGTCACGAGCTGTTCCGCCAGTGGGGCATAGGCAAGAAGAAGAGCGACAACGGACTGCTCATCCTCTTCGTCGCCGACCAGCGCAAGGTGCGCTTCACCGTGGGCTACGGCTTGGAGGGCACGATGACCGACGCCATGTCGAAGCGCATACAGATGCAGCGTATGGTGCCGCGCTTCAAGGCGGGCGACTGGGACGGCGGCATGGTAGACGGCGTGAGGGCTGCGGCGCAGGTGCTCGACGGCACGATGAAGCCCGAACCTGCTGACGAAGATGACGACATGACGGCGGCACTTATCGCGGTGGCGGTGATGGTGGGCTTGGCTATCTTCTTCATCGCTGTGCTCGGCGAGACGCAGCGCTGCCCCAACTGCCGCAAGAAGGGCGTGAAGCGCATGGCGCGACAGACGCTCCGACTCACTAACGGACGCCGCGTGCGCCGCACTACGTTCCTCTGTCCACACTGCGGACATACCTTCACTCGCGACGAGAACATCGACGACTCGGGCAACGCCGCCGCTTTCATAACCGGCGCAATGCTCGGCGGCATGGGACGACGCGGTGGTGGCTACGGCGGAGGCAACTTCGGCGGCAACTTCGGCGGCGGTTCGACGGGAGGCGGCGGCGCAACGTCGGGATGGTAATGAGTTTTGAATTTTGAGTTTTGAATTTTGAATTGTGCGCTTCGCGCATTTTGAATTTATGAGTTAGGAATTGTGAGTTGTGAATTCAAAACTCATAATTGAATAATTCATAATCGGCGCAGCCGACAATTCAAAACTCAAAACTCAAAACTCAAAATTGCCGCAGGCAACAACTCAAAACTCAAAATTCAAAATTGCCGCAGGTAACAATTCAAAATTCAAAACTCAAAATTCCTATGAAAATAACAATTATCAACGGACCGAACCTCAATCTGCTGGGCTCACGCGAGCCGAGCATCTACGGCAACACCTCTTTCGAACAGTATCTCAACCAGCTCTGCCGTCAGTATCCCGACGTGGATATCGACTACTATCAGAGCAACATCGAGGGCGTGCTCATCGACAAGCTGCAGGAAGCAGGCTTCGAGTCGGACGGCATCATCCTCAACGCCGGCGCATACACCCACACCTCCGTAGCGCTGCTCGACTGCATCCGCTCTATCAGCGCGCCGGTCATCGAAGTGCACATCAGCAACGTGCACAAGCGCGAGGAGTTCCGCCACAAGTCGATGATGGCGGCGGCGTGCCTCGGCGTGATAAGCGGCTTCGGCATGAACTCCTACCGACTGGCTCTCGAAGCGCTGCTCGACTGGACCGCAGAGCGCGACCCGATGAAGGAAGACTAAGCGGCGCCGTATAATAAACCAACTCATAGTGCGCGAACGCACGCTATAGCAGACAAACAAACATCATGACAGAAGAAATCGACAAATACGTACGCGAACACACCTCTACCGAGGGCGACTATCTCTATCGCCTCTATCGTGCCACAAACATACACACCATACACGGACGCATGGCGTCGGGACACCTTCAGGGCCGACTGCTGAAGATGCTCGTCGAGATGGTGCAGCCGCAGAACGTGCTCGAAGTGGGTACGTTCTCGGGCTACAGCGCCCTCTGCCTTGCCGAAGGACTGCCCGAAGGCGCGCATCTCTACACGTTCGAGATTAACGACGAAATGGAAGACTTCACCCGTCCGTGGATAGAAGGCTCGCCCTACGCCGACAAGATAAGCTTCATCATCGGCGACGCCAACGAGAAGGCGCCCCAGCTGGGCGTGACGTTCGACATGGCGTTCGTCGACGGCGACAAGCGCACGTATGTGGAGACATACGAGATGGTGCTCGCGCTGCTGCGACCAGGCGGATTCATACTCGCCGATAACACGCTTTGGGACGGACACGTCACCGACCCAGCCTACGACCACGACCAGCAGACGCTTGGCATACGCCGCTTCAACGACTATGTGGCTGCCGACGAACGTGTGGAGCAACTCATACTGCCAATGCGCGACGGACTGACGCTGATTCGCAAGAAATAGCGCACCTGCTTATCTGATATTTGCGTGTTTTAAAAGTAAAAAAGTAAAAGAGTAAAAAGCGCTGCCATCAGTAGGAGGCTACGGCAGGAATGCCGTAGCCTCCTACTATTTGCATCGTTATCTATTAAAAACCGTGTGATTAATATTTATTAACGCAGTTTGTTAATCTTAAATCCCATAATACCACTACTTTTGTAAGCAGAGAGTAACAAATAATTAACAAAAAGTAAGTTGCGTATGGAAAAATTTACACGACAAGCAGCAGTTGCATTGTTCTTCGGATTGTTTGCAACATCCACACAAGCAAAGGAATTCTCCTATCTTGAAACCTTCGACGACGAGACAACGTTCAGCGCAGGCGGCGCATTGCCCGACGGATGGCTCGGCGACGCATCGGCCGTTCCCGTTCAGCGCTACGAGGGATCGTATCTCGGATCGGGCAATCACTCCGGTTCGTATGTGCTCGGCACGATGGCGTCAAGCGCCATGGGTCGCGACAGCTGGGTATACACTCGCAAGCTGACGCTGAAGGCAGGCGTAGCATACACCGTGAGCTACTGGCTGCACATGCCGGGCGGCGTGGCTCCTGCTGCCTACAACAATAATGTGGCGCTCTACGTTGGCACCGACCAGACCCGCGAGGCTGCAACAACGCTCGTAGGCGAGACCGGCAAGACCGTTCTCAGCGAGTGGACACAGCAGACATATACCTTCACCCCCGAAGCCGACGGCGAGTATGCTTTCGCGATAAACATAACCAGTCAGCTCTACAACTCGGGCTACGTGGCACTCGACGACTTTGAGGTTACGGGCGACGAGCCGGGCGGCAGCACTGTTGACCCCGGCGACCCCGACAAGGTGGTTTGCGAACTGCCCTACTCGCAGTCGTTCGACAACGAGAATAAGGACTACGACGGCACCACATACGTGCCGAAGGGATGGCTCGCAACGGGTACGTCTACGTTCATCACAGCCAACACCGACGACCTCAAGGCTGCCGACGGCTCCTACTATCTCATAGCACCCGAGAGCCGCGTGCAGCGCGACGACCGCATCTATACGCCTTACTTCCACATGCAGGCAGGCGTAGAATACACAGCGTCGTTCTATCTCTACATGCCGGGCAACCTCGACTACGGACATGCCAGCGACTTCAGCTTCACCGTAGGCGACGAGCAGGACTCCGAGTTCCATACACCGCTGCTCACGCTCCCGCGCTACACCAACGAGGCATGGACAAAGCACACCGTGAAGTACACGCCTGAGGAAGAAGGCGACTACTGCTTCTCGTTCGCACTCGGCGGCGAGGACGCATACGCCGGCGAGGCGTGCATCGACCTCTTCACCGTTACATCGCCAGAGGCTAAGGCTAAGCCGAGAGCCGTGTTCTCGTTCAATGGTTATTTCGACCTTATGAACAGCAAGCTCATCACCTTCGAAGGCTCTAAGGTGCAGATGGTGAACCAGAGCACAGACGCCGACACTTATCTTTGGGAGGTGCCAGGCGCGCAGCCCGAGACTTCTACCGAGCCTAACCCGACATTCATGTTCCCGCAGGACGGCGACTACAACGTGAAGCTCACCGTAACCAACGAGCGCGGCGAAAGCTCTACATCCGAGAAGGTGAGCGTAGAGCTTGTAAGAGGTGAGAAAGCACAGCTGCCGATAGGCGTTTCCAACCCCAACGAAGACCAGCTCTGGACACGCAGCAAGGTGCCCTCGTTCGCTACAGCATCGTGCGACTGGGTGACGGGCGCTAACCATTACTACAAGCACTTCGCCGAGCGCTTCGACCTTCCGGCAGGAAACGAGTACGCCGTGACGAGCGTCACGCTCTATCTCTGCTACTACAACCTGGCAAGCCGCTGCTACAACGAGCAGGCTAACGAGCCCGTTAGCATCGTGCTCTACGGCGAGAAAGACGGCAAGCCAGACACTTCGAAGGAGTTCGGACGTTACACCTCTACAATGAAGGGACTCTTCGGCACACTCGGACTCTCTGAGGCTGAGATGCGCGGCATACAGTTCGACAAGCCTATCGTTGCCGACGGACCGTTCTACGTTGCCTTCGAATTCTCTGACGGACTCTGGTTCGACGAGCCTGATGCTAACCTCTCACGCACAGAAGTTGGCTTCGGCGGATTCACTCACCGCAGTAAGGTTACAACACTCTACGTTCAGCCTACAGCCGTTCCAGAGACATCTACCTTCGTTCCCGACGGTTCTTACTGTCCGGTTGACGCTCTCGACGCCGATTACAAGGGCGTAGGTCTCAACCTCGTGGCATGGGCAAACGTGAAGGGTTCTGAGACATCCGTAGCTCTCACCTCTGACGGCTCTGTAGCCTTTGACGCTCGTCTCGACGGCGATCTTCTTACCGTTAGCGGAACACACGCCGGCGAGACAGTTCTCGTAAGCGATGTCGCAGGCAAGACCGTAGCCACAGCGAAGGCTTCTGCTGAAAGCACAGCACTCAACTTGAGCAATGTTCCTGCCGGCCTCTACATCGTGAAGACCGACCTTGGAGCAAGAAAGTTTGTGAAGAAATAAAACTCTGACAATCACTCTTTTCATTGCTGACAATATACAGCAAAGCAATGATTAAATACAGTTTTAAACAAGGTTGTTTTAAACAACCTTGTTTAAAACGAATAAATTGTGTAAATTTGCATTATCTAACCGTTAATGCAAATTTTTTTATGGCAAATAAATTCGAATCTCCCTTTGTCTTTGGCGTACGTGTAGAAGGCGACACTTTCACCGATCGCCGTATAGAGACCGACCGTCTTAAAGCCAATTTCACTTACGGAGTGAACACCATACTTATTTCTCCGCGTCGTATGGGTAAGACTTCGCTTGTCGACCGCGTGTGCTCGCTTGTTGGTAGCGATGATATTCGTATTGCGCGTATAGATGCTTTTGGTACACGTTCGGAAGCCGACTTCATAAATGCGTTTGCCACAGCTGTTGTACGTGCTACTTCCTCCAAATGGGAGGAATGGATGGAGAACGCCAAGGTGTTTCTTAGCCGTTTTGTTCCTAAGATTAGTTTCGGCATGGATCCTTACAATGATTTCTCTGTATCGCTTGAGTACAATGCCAGCAACAACACAACCGAGGAGGTGTTGCGTCTGCCGGAGCTGATAGCACAGGAGAAGGGTTATAGAATAGTGGTGTGCATAGACGAGTTCCAGCAAATAGGAGAATACCCCGATTCGCTGACATTCCAGAAAAAGTTGCGTGGCGTATGGCAGTTGCAGTCGCATGTAAGCTATTGCTTGTATGGCAGCAAGAAACACATGATGGAGCGAATGTTCCAAAACAGCAGTTATCCTTTCTATCGCTTTGGCGACTTGTTCTATCTGGGCAAGATAAGCGAGGCCGATTGGACAGAGTTTATATGCCAGCGTTTTGAGGTTACTGGCAAGCATATCCCAGAGCAACTGGCGCAGTCGATATGCCGTGTCACAGACCGCTACTCTTCTTATGTGCAACAGCTCGCATGGCTTGTGTGGCTTCATACTGATGATACAGCGACTGAGACCGACCTGCAGAATGCTATAGACCGACTTCTTGATGCTTGTGAGCCGCTATTTATACAACAGACAGAAGATATGTCTTCATATCAAATGAACTTCCTTCATGCCATTGCCAATGGCGTTAACACGGGATTCACGCAATCTGCTGTTCTAAAGAAATACCAACTCGGAACTGCTGCCAACATCACCCGACTGAAGAAGTCGCTTACTGAAAAGGATATTATTACAACTGTTGCTCCAAAAACTCTGGCAATAAGCGATCCTATACTACAAATGTGGTTAAAGCGGAGGGTGTGGAGAGAACAATAACGCACAAAAAAGGCATGGCTCAATAAAAGCCATGCCTTTTTGTGTATTACTATCCGACTTGATGCTGAGTGTGTACATTCTATGATTATACGATCGGATGGCGAACGCAACCCGATTGGACGGCGAACGCAATCCGATTGGACGGCGAACGCAACCCGATTGGACGGCGAACGCAATCCGATCGAACAGTTTATTCTACTAAAACCTTCACGCTATGCACGCCGTCCGCCATATCAAGCGACACAACGTATAGTCCGTTGGGCAGAGAAATGCGCTCTGTTGCGCCGTTTGCGGTAGAGCGGTAAACTGTAGCGCCCGTAGCGTTGCAGACGCGTACAGCGCCTCTATAGCCCTCTACGACGATGTTTCCGTGCTCAGTCCTGATGGTTGC
>OQVS01000800.1_pt1 | contig 21870 bp, 19 predicted proteins | sample 1691601 | NCBI WGS metagenome assembly OQVS01 (sample SAMN03418268, study PRJEB22391) | human gut metagenome | biome: human-gut; feature: organic feature; material: feces | host: Homo sapiens | place: Tanzania | collected 2013-01
TGGTTAGTTTTTTCGGCAAGTTCTTGGAAAGTATTTCCGCCCAAATTGTACGTATAAAAGCCTTCAAAGAATTCTCTCTTGAACATTGGCGAGCGTATTATTGTATCGCCATTTTCCGAAAAAATCACAATTTGGTAATAATCATGTGCATAATAATGCGAATTGTACTTAAAATCGCCTTGTTGGTTGTAGAAAATAAAGCTCTCTTTATAACCCTCTATGTTATAATTGAACACAAAATCATACTTTTCGTTCCCTTCAGGCGGTGGCTGATTGGAAAAACCACCTTTGGCGAATATTTTGACATGATATACGCCCAAATTCTCCGTGCCAACGACAGATATTGTTGCCCTAGGTTTTGGACCCATATCTGCCAAAGCGTGTGGCAAACATAGAAGTATGCCCAACAAAATTGTCAGGCATATTACTATGATTTTACAAGATTTTTGAGCATAAGATTTTGTCATAGCTCACCCATTTGTCGTGATTATTGCAATACGAATTGCATTGTTGCTGGGTTGTGGTCGGAATACATAAAGTCGCTATCAATATTGCGTGTGTTGACAACTTTGATATTGTCAGACACAATAAAGCCATCGAGTACTGCAGTATAGTTTTTGCCCTTTACATAAGGCATATCGGTACTACGGCAAGTTGCAACATTGGTAGCAGCGGCGAATGAATATCCGTCTGCAAGGTCTTTATTTTGGAGTTGGAAAACCCATTCTGGCACTTCTTGTTCGGTTGGGAACAAAGTCATACTGTTGGCAATATCATGGTTGAAATCGCCACCTACAATGACATAGTTGCCAGCTTTTTTCTCTTCTTCTAGCACGCTGTTGAGGAGTGCAAGTTGTTTTTCTCTGATTTTTCCGCCCTCGTCATAAGCTGACATGTGAGAGTTGATAAGTGTGAGTTGTTTGCCATTTTGAACAGGAATGCGAGTTATCATAAAGCATCTGTCAAGGTCAAAGAACTTGGCAAAACCAGTATCGAGCGGATATTGTCTTCTTACATTGGACGAGATATTGTACTTGCTGAAAGTTGCCAATCCCGCATTGCTTTGACCGTGTGGATCATTGAATGGATAGAGCAAATATGCCGAATGATAGTTGACAGCGAATGCACTACCCCTATCTTTGCCGAACTCGTCAGCTAGCATAACGTATTGGTTGACGTGGTGCGAACGTGTAGAATCGGTGTCCACTTCTTGGAAAAGCATGAAGTCATAGTCGCCGTCGTTCTTGACAGAACTAATTGCGCCATTGGTATTGGTGAGCACTGTTTCTTTGTTTTTCGCCTTGCTACCGCTACCAGACACTTTTTTGCCGTTCTTCATTTTGCCCGAATCCATAAAGAAATCGAAGTCGTGCGAATATGCACCAAAGCCTATATTGTAAGTGACAACCGAATATTCTGCCCCTGCGACAAGCTCTTGGGTTTGGTTGCCAGTAGTTTCGATGATTTGGTTGTCAGGAATACGATCATATTGTGCAACTACATAAATAACATAACCCAAAACGGTCATGATAAACAATGCAAAAATGCTACACAACACAATCGCAGTAATTTTTACTGGTGTTAGTTTTTTACTCATAGTTTCCCCCATATATTATATATAAATAATTATATCATATAAATCATTATTGTCAATATCGACTTTTCTAGCCGTGCATAATTTTCGAACTGGTTATATTTATCAAAATAGATTGGTGATAAAGTTTTACGCAAATATTTTTCGGCTTGGAATATATGGCTTGGAATATATGGAATATCTATATCTTTGTATGTCCCAACATCCAAAACCGCCCAAAACAGCTGCAATTTGCCCTATTTTTGCGATGATAGAAAAGAAAAATAAAAAAATCAAAAAAAAATAAAAAAAGTTGTGAAAAACTCTTTACAAGTTGGAAAAAATTTGTTATATTAGTGTAGCACTGATGAGGAAGCTTAGCTCAGTTGGGAGAGCATCTGCCTTACAAGCAGAGGGTCATAGGTTCGAGCCCTATAGTTTCCACCATTGACACAATGTCAACGAACCTTGATGTTGTGTCAATATTTTTAAGAAAACATATTATATAATATGTGTGCGGGAGTGGCTCAGTGGTAGAGCGTTGCCTTGCCAAGGCAAATGTCGCGAGTTCGAATCTCGTCTCCCGCTCCATATATGGCACCATGGCCAAGTGGTAAGGCAAAGCTCTGCAAAAGCTTCACTCCCCAGTTCAAATCTGGGTGGTGCCTCCAATAAAAATAGCTCTTGCAAATGCAAGAGTTTTTTTATTCGCCGATGTGGTGGAATAGGCAGACACAAGGGACTTAAAATCCCTCGGGGGCAACCCCGTACCGGTTCAAGTCCGGTCACCGGCACCAGCAAAATGCACGAATACCCAACGTATTCGTGCATTTTTGCGTATATAAATATCCGCACTCGCTCCGCTCTCTCTGTTGCCTCTTGTCCACTGCTCTCGCCTCGCTCAAATACTTCGTGCTTGGCTCGTCTCGCTTGTGGTCACCGCACCAGCTTCGCATACAACAATCTCCCTGCGACTTCATTCTTTTTTATATTGATTTTCCGATAATCAATTTTCGCTCACCACTGTTGCCTCTTGTCCACTGCTCTCGCCTCGCTCAAATACTTCGTGCTTGGTTGCTTTTTATTTTTAATCGGTCTAGACATGGGCAAATTTTTTTGCTATACTAAATACATAAATAAGTCGTTGTAATACTACAACTAGGAGGCTTTATGTTTTACAATATTGGTGGAAAAATTAAAACTATGGCACAAGTTTTGTTTTTGATATTTACTTTTGGCTCTATCTTAGCAGGCTTTATCCTTTTTGCTTTTTCGCTCCCTATAGCGTTAGTTCTCATTTTTGCTGTGCCTATTGTTTCTTTTATATCTTCTATGTTGCTATACGGTTTTGGCGAACTCATAGACAAAGTCAGCGAAATTGAACGCAATACACGTGGCGAAAGCACTCAGTCCTCAGAGCAAGAAACTACCAATTCCGAGCAAAAATTCAAGTCAGCTTTGAACACTCCGATTGACAAATAATATGCTTTTCAGCACCAAAAACAAATAAATTTACACCACTTGTACACATTTTGCACAACTTGGTTATTCTTTGTATCTTTTCTTGCGGACCTTTGGCATTGTTTCTTGAAAGCTGACGTCCAGCAACATTTGAAGTTCTTCATCTGCCACACTGCCTAGGTCGGCTGTTATCCAGCTTGGCTTCTTGATATGATATGCAGGAAAATACCCACGCTCCCCAATCAAAGTACACGCCAGCATTTCACCGCATTTTAAGTTGACCATGTCCAAATTCTCATCGCCTTTGAGCCCAAGTTTGCACTTTGGCACGTCCATCACCACCGCAAACCACTTGCGATTGGCGCTGTGTCTAAAAACGGCATAGCCCGGATATCTCTGCCAAGGATAGTCAGGCTCTACGCCATATACATTTTGGATATATTGTTGCAATTCTTTTCTATTCATTGTCGCACCTGTTTGTCATCATTATAGCATTTTGGTCACCAAAATTCAATGCAAATATTTTCATCTTTCAACTAGTTTTGCACTTTTGCAATTCGCTCAAAAATTGGTATTGAAATATGCAAAAATCTATATTATAATAAAAAAAAGGAGCTTTTTATGATTACCCAACGACCAAATATGTTGCCGACACTCAACCAACAAGCCCAAATTAGACGCAAATATGGAATGTTCATTCATTTTGGAATCAACACTTTCAACGATACCGAGTGGTCCGACGGCAAACTCCCTATCACCAGCTACAACCCATCTAACATTGATGCCGACTCTTGGATAAAAAATGCTTACGAGTGCGGTATGAATTATGTCATTCTCATCACCAAACACCACGACGGATTTTGCTTGTGGAACACCAGGTACACCGACTATTCGGTCAGCCATTCTCCCAATCCGACAGACGTAGTTGGGGAAGTTGCCAAGGCTTGCCAAAAATACGGCGTCAAACTCGGCTTGTATTATTCGCTGTGGGATAGACACGAGCCTTGCTACAAAGACGATGAGCAATATATCCAATATATGCTGTCCCAACTCACAGAGCTCTTAGACGGCAGATATGGCGAAGTGGTAGAAGTTTGGTTCGACGGTGCATGGGATAAGAAAGCAAAACGCTGGGGGCTTGACAGATTGTACGACCTCATTCACACTCTCCAACCCAACTGCGTGTGCGGTGTCAACACGACAATCGGCAGTCGCTGGGGCAAATATCCAAAATTCAAATACTTGCCAGAGAAGTACAAAGAAGGTATGCCAATCAGATATTTTCCATCGGATTTTAGGCTGTGGGACCCATATTTTACAGCTCCCAACGACCCAAAACTCTACTCTCACAACGACGAGCTCTACTATTTGCCATTCGAGGCAACTATCTGCATTCGCAATATGCGCAACTGGTTTTGGGACCCTGCATACACCCAAGATGAGCTTGTTCCCGTCGATTTCATAGTCGACAAATACAAGTTCCTCATATCCCAAAACAACTTGCTGGTGGTCAATATTGCTCCAAACATTGATGGAAAACAAGAGCCTAGCGACATTGAACATATGTTGCTTGTCGCCGACAAACTCGGTATCAGGCGGAACGTAGAATAACACTTACATTCACATTTTATCACGAAAAAGGAAGGTATCTCTACCTTCCTTTTTTTTTGCTAGTTGATTGTCCACATTGTTTCAAACAATCTTTTTTATCCAATATTGGTTGCTTGCCGTTATTTTGCTTTGCGGGATATATTTTTGAGTATCATTCCAAGTCCCTTGAAGAAGTGACCGTTGAACATAGCCACCAAGCCTTCCGCCATATACGGATTGAGCGCGCCTTGGGAAGTGTAAGCGATATTTTTTACACGAGAATATCTCATAGTTTCCACCATCATAAGCAGTCCTGGATCGTCGCTCTTACAATGGAAAGTCATCTTCATTCCCAGTCTTGAAGCTTTGATAAAAAACCTTGCAAAACCGCTTGTTTGCTCCATTTCTTCGAAGGTATTGTCCATTGTAAATTCGCCTTTTTTCGGCAAAACATAGTCATCTTTGACCTCTCTGTCCAACAAAGTTTCGAATTGCTCTTTTGGAATAACATTGTCCGTTGGGTGATAATACCATTCAAGTTTTTGCTTGTCTTGTCCGCACTCTTCCAGCATGTCGCCTTGGATAGCAATCGTCGAAGTCAACCTAATATCTTGACTGCTACTGCCCACCATAATATCATAATCAGAGCCGACCACAACCCAGCCTTTCTCGCCCGTATAACTCGAGAAAGCGTCCTTATCCAACACGAGTTGAACATGCTTGCTCTCGCCCGCTTTCAAAGAGATTTTGTCGAAAGCTTTGAGCTCAATCTTTGGCACGAACAAGTTGTCGTTGCGTCTATGCACATAGCATTGCACGACTTCTTTGCCGTCCACTTTTCCTACGTTTTTTATACAAAAGTTGACTTTGACTTTGCCGTCATCATGGAAAGAATTTTCTACTTCAATTTCGCTGTATTCGAATTGGGTATAGCTCAATCCAAAGCCGAACGGATATGCCACAGGCACGCCACTTGTCGCAAAATATCTATATCCAACATAGATACTTTCTCGATATTCCACTTGCTTAAAGTCGCCCAACATATTGTGAAAACTTGAGATATCTTCGAGCTTTTCGGGATATGTTTCCGCAAGTTTTCCGCTAGGATTGACCAAGCCATAGAGCATATCAAAAGTTGCTTTGCCTACGTTTTGTCCACCCAAATGAGTGAGCAAAATTCCGCTTACGTCATCTTTGAACGGCATAGCAATTACCGACCCGCTCGCCAGCACGACTACTACCTTTGCACCGCTCTCGACAAGCGCTTTGATGAGCTCAAGATGAGCAAGTGGCATATTAATGTTTTTGCGGTCAAAGCCTTCCGCCTCGTATTGGTCGGTAAGTCCGGCAAATACCACGACTTTGTCAGCATTTTTCGCCATTTCTACTGCTTGATTTATCAGTTTTGGTTTGACCTTGGACGAGCGAGATATGTCATATCCAAGAGCATATTCGTATGCAATGTTTTCTCTATCCAGCACGTCAACAAAGCTTGTCAACGACGTCGGACAAATATGCGAACTGCCTGCGCCTTGATACCTTGGTTTGACAGCCATTTCGCCCACAACCAGCACTTTGTCTTGTCGGCTGAGTGGCAAAATATCGCCATCGTTTTTGAGCAAAACTCCGCCTTCGCTAGCAATCTCACCAGCCAAATCATTGTGCGCTTGGGCGTCATAAGTATAGCCATCTTCCCAATCTCTGCATTCCATCACGACGGACAAAATTCTGTCCACAGCTCTGTCGAGCACGCTCTCGTCCAGTTTGCCGTCTTTGACTGCTTGCACGATAAGCATATCGTTGAATCCGCCACTGCTTGGCATCTCCAATTCTAGTCCCGCATCCAAGCCTTTTGGGCGTTCGTTGGTAGCTCCCCAGTCGGACATAACAAACCCTTCAAAGCCCCACTCATCACGCAAAATATCATTGAGATATTTTTTGTTTTCGCAACAATATTCGCCGTTTACCTTGTTGTAAGAGCACATAAGCGTGCGAGGCTTGCCGTCCTTGACAGCATACTCGAATGATTTTAGATAAATCTCCCTAGTCGCTCTGTCGTCAATTTCGCTACTTACGGTCATACGGCGAGTTTCTTGATTGTTGGCAAAAAAGTGTTTGAGCGAAGTCCCAACGCCCTGACTTTGGACGCCTTTGATAAAACTCCCCGCCATCTTGCCCGACAGCAACGGATCTTCCGAATAATACTCGAAGTTTCTACCGCAAATGCTCGACCTTTTGATATTTGCGCCAGGTCCTAACACGACCGAAACTCGCTCTTGTTTGGCCTCTTCGCCTATCGCCCTGCCCATTTTTTCGATGAGCTGAGTGTTCCAAGTCGACGCACAACAAGACGCCGTCGGAAAACAAGTAGACAGCACCGATTTATGTATTTGTGCCTCGTGTTCCGTACCTTGCTTGCGCAATCCATGCGGACCGTCTGTCACCATAATCGCAGGTATGCCCACTCTGTCCACACTTTGGGTATGCCACATGTCACTGCCCGAACAAAGGCTAGCCTTTTCTTCGAGCGTCATTTTATCTATTATTTCTTTGTATTTCATATTCCCCCCCCTTGATTTTATTTTAACACATTTGCAACATTTTTCAAGAAAAAAGTTAAAAATTAACCAATTATTTTTACAAAAAAAACAGCAAAATACCCTCTATTTACTCGAAGAGTCTTAGTCCCCTCAGAGCGACAACCGCTCAGCATTGTGTCGCTCAGCTCCCCTTACCATAAGGGGCGCTCTTATTGCGGTTAAAAAATCTAAAAAACTCACAATTCCTCTAAAGAGTCTTACACAAATTTTCCTTTTTGCACAAAATGTAAGAAGTCCCCTATCTGCTCGAATATCTGCTCGAAAAAATCTTACAAATTATTCTTTTTGCACAAAATCAAAAAATACCCACAATTCACTCTACAAGACTTGCACATTTTTTTCATAAAAAAGCTCCCATATAGGGAGCGTCATTATTTGTAGGGAGCGTTATTATTTATGCCACACTGCCTCCAAGCGGTAAATTGGTTTACCAATACTGACAAAGTTGGATTCGTACTCAGTCATCACATTGTCCTCAACACCGCTGTTATGCAAGTCCAAACTAATATTGCCCAGCACAAAACCCTCTTTGGACAACTGCTCTATCGAGAACTCGAACAAGCCCATATTGTCAGTTTTTTGCTCAATTCTTGCGCCGTCTTTCATCAGTTGTTTGTACAACTTCAAGAATTTTGGGTGAGTGAGTCGGTGGTTGGCATAGGTATGCTTTGGATAAGGACAAGAAAAATTGAGGAACAATCTGTCCACAGTGTTTTCGTCCAAAAATAGTAGCAAGTTTTCCGCACTTCCGCAAATAAATCTCACATTGTCCAAGTTTTCGCTCTGTGCTCTCTCGACAGCACTAACTAGCACGTTCGGCACTTTTTCGAGGGCAATAAAGTTGACAGTTGGGTATTTTTTCGCCATTTCGCACACGAATTTTCCCTTGCCACAACCAAGTTCTAGATATAGCGGTCTGTCCACTCTATCTGCGAAAGCCTTGTCCAAATCTACCTTGACTTGGTCTTTTCTCTCTGGCTTATAATAAAAGTCCGCCCCCTCGACACTTACCAAATATTCTTTGACTCTGTCCAGTCTTTCGTCCAAATTTTTCTTTTTTCTAAGTCGCATTTTGTATTCCTATCGTTTATTTTTCTTATTTTTAATTATGATTGATTGTTATATTTGTATAATTGTTAGCACTATGCCAAAGAGATATTTTTTACCCTTTCCATAATCTTTTTCAGCTTGTCATCTTGCTCCAAAATCAGGCTGTTTTCGTCCAAAATTTTGTCCACAATCTTTTTGCATTCTTCCAGCATTTTTTTGTTCACTGCGCTTGCCAATCCGCCACCGCTCTGATTGAATCCAAAGAAATCGCCATAACCTCTTATCTCGCCATCAATCTCCGCAATCGCCATTCCGTCGGTATTGTCACGGATAGCAACAAGCCTTTCTTTTTCAGTTTTTCTGGACGTATGCAAAAAGCAATATGCTTTTTGCCCTTCCACTCTGCCCACTCGTCCACGCAACTGATGCAAGCCCGCCAAACCAAATCTATCACTATTGAGCACGGCAATACAGCTTGTTCGCTTGCTGTCAATGCCTACTTCCACAATGCTGGTAGCTATCAACACGTCTATATCGCCGTCATAAAAAGCTTGCATAATATCGCTCTTGTCTTGCTGTTTCATTTTGCCGTACAAAAGCCCCAACTTCACGTCTTTCAACTGGTCATTTTTCAATTCTTCATACAGCGTTTTTGCCGAATAAATCTCCATACCTTCGCTATCTTCGACCAGCGGACAAACTATATATGCTTGCTCTCCACACGCAACTCTTTCTTTGACAAAATTGTACAAGCCGTCTAGTTTGTCATCGCCTATTATGTAGGTAGAAATGTTGGACGAGCGATCTTGTCTTGCCTCCAATTGAGATATTTTGACGTCGCCATAAATGCTGATTGCCAACATTCTTGGTATTGGCGTTGCACTCATCACCAGTGTATCTACGCCGTAAGATTTTGTTTCGAGCTTGGACTTTTGTCGCACGCCGAACTTGTGCAATTCGTCTATGACAATGAACTTCAAATTGGCAAATTCTACCTTGTCACCGATGACTGCATGCGTACCAATGAGAATGTCTACCTTGCCACTTTTCACGTCTTTTTGTATGCGAGTTTTCTCTTTGGCAGGAGTCGATGACGTCAAAAGTTCGATATTCAGACCCGTCCAACCAAAGTATTCTTTGGCGGTGTTGAAGTGCTGATTCGCCAAGATTTCCGTCGGTGCCATCAATGCAGTTTGGTAACCGTTTTGGACGGCAAAAATCATACAAAGTAATGCAACAATCGTCTTTCCGCTACCCACGTCACCCACCAATAAATGATTGGCTTTCTTGTCGCCCTTCATATTGGCAATTATTTCATCAATCGCCACATTTTGTGACGGCGACAACTTGTACGGCAACTTGTCTATATACTCTTCGATGACGGCCTTTTCTTTGTCATATATGCCGATATTTTGCTGATTTTCAAGTCCTCTAGTGAGCAAATATGCCAAAATTTCGTACGTCAAATTCTCTTTTGCCACACGATTTTTGCCTACGTAAACGTCGCCCATATCCTTAGGAGCGTGCACCAGTTTCAACGCTTGTTGATAGCTGACTATTTGAGTTTTGTCCAACATAGACGGCATCTCCACCTTGGCTAGTGCGTCCGCCACAATCTTCCCAAAACTTGCTTGTTTTGCCTTGCCTTTGAGCGAATAAATTGGCACAATCCCCATCAATCTTTCGCCACTATCCACTCTCTCAAAGCTGGGATTGGACAAATACAATTTCTTCTTGTCTGCCACGACTTTGCCCCACACACGGTACTCCATATCTTTTTCAAGATTGTTCCTAAGATATGGCATATTGAACCAAGTCAACTTGACTTCTCCTGTGCTATCTTGGAGTTTGGCGCTGAACACATTGAAGACCGCACTCTTGCGATAAAGACTAGAAATGTTGGATATAGTGCCTTGGAGCAAAACATATTCGCCCACTTGCATATCCTCAATGCAAGTAGTTTTGGTCATATCAAAATATGTCTTCGGGAAAAATTCTAACACGTCTTCCGCCGAAAAAATGCCCAATTCATTGAGCTTTTTTGCAGTCTTTTCCCCCACGCCTTTCAAGTCCAAAATATCCATAGCTATATATTACAATATTGCAATTATTTTTTCAACAAAACTGCCTAGTTTGTCAAGTTTATTTGTTATATTCTTTGCATTTTTACAATTTTTCCAACCCGTCTATGCTCCGCACAAAAAATTGCAAAAAAAATATCCACCCCCGAAGGAGTGGATAAATTTTCAAGCTTATTTCTTTGTGTACTTGATAGGTCCGAACCAAAGGTTGCCATCTTTGTCAATGAAACCAGCTTTCATAGAAGATGTTTCTTTGTTTTCGTTTTCCCAAACGATGCTGATTGGTGTGTTTCCATTGTCAGTTTTCTTTTCGGTCTTGTATTTACCTTTGATTTCTGACTTAGAAGAGCCCACTGTAATTGTGTAAGTGATACCTCCGAAAGCAGACAACTTAACTTCACTTAGACCTGTAGGTCCAGTGTATGTACCAGCAGCACAACCAGCAAATACTAGTACACAGCTAATTAGCATTACTACAACGAGAGTAGCAACAATAATTTTCTTATTCATATTATAATCCTCCAAAGATTTTTTGATACTTTGATTATATCACTATCATATTAGATTATCAAGACAAATTTTACAAAAAATTGAACTTTCTCAAAATTTTTTGAACAAAGTAGATTTACTTCCAAATATACTCTTTTTTCTATCAAATATGTACCAGCTCGACAAGCTTTGCAAAAAAAAACAGGCGCATACAGCGCCCGCTTATTTGCTTTATTTACCTTATTTTATTCTACCGAGATAAAGTAGTAATAGTGCGGTTGACCACCATAATAACAAACTACTTCACAATCTTCGTACAACTCTTCGATTTGTGCTTTGAGCTCGTCCGCCTCTTCTTTGGTCACGTCTTCGCCATAGAACAAAGTAATCATCTCGCTGTCTTCGTCAACGATACGAGCAAGTAGCTCTTTGGTTGTAGTCGCCACGTCTTCGCCTTTGGCAACGATTGTTTTGCCGTCCAATCCAATAATGTCGCCCTCGGTAATATCAAATCCGTTCATATTGGTAGTTCTGACAGCTTTGGTCACTTGGGCACATTGCATATCTCTGAATGCTCTGGTCATATCTTTGGCGTTGGTTTGAAGGTCGAATTCTGGGTCGAAAGCCACTGCCGCGCTCACACCTTGCGCCACTTCTTTTGTAGGTACAACAACACAATTTTTCTTAGTAAGCTCGCAAGCTTTTTCTGCCGCAAGAATAATATTGCTGTTGTTTGGCAAAATCAAAATGTTGTCAGAATTTACTCTTTCGATAGCATTGAGAATATCCTCGACGCTTGGGTTCATAGTTTGACCGCCCTCGATAATTTCATCTACTGACAAATCTTGGAAAATCTTTGCAAGTCCGTCGCCAGCACAAATGGTGAGCATAGCGATTGGCTTTTTGTTGGCTTGTTTTGCCTTTTGCAAAGCTCGGTTTTGCTCTAACATATTTTCAATCTTGACTTTGTCAAGTTCTCCTAGTTGGAGAGCCCAGTACAAAGCTCTGTTTGGTTGATTGGTGTGAACGTGTACCTTTATGAGATGAATATCACCAATAGCAATAACGCAATCACCGATAGTCATAAGCTTGTCACGGAGCTTTTCAATATCTTCTTCGGTAACATGTTTCTTGATATTGATAACAAAGTACTCTGTACAATAAGCATATTTGATATTTTCAAGGTCGTGTTCGTCATCTCCAAAAGCCTCGAAAGTTGGGGTTGTAGTTGCGACAGACTCGTCGGCAATCTCAGGGATTTCTTCGCCTTTGAGCACTTTCAAATAGCCTTCGAGCACACAAATCAAGCCACGACCGCCCGCATCAACTACGCCCGCTTTGGCAAGCACAGGCAAAAGTTCTGGCGTCTTTTGCAAGATTTCTTCACCTTTTTGGATAATTTGCTCAAAGAAAGATATAAAAGAGGTATTTTTGGTGGCAATGCTCATCGCATTCTCAGAAATATATCTGATTACGGTCAAAATTGTGCCCTCTTTTGGCTTGGTAACAGCAAGATAAGCAATCTCTCTTGCACTGATGAAAGCCTTGGCAAAAGCCTTGGTATTTACTTGTTTTTCTTCGGATAACGTCTTACACAAACCTTTGATAATCTGGGACAAAATTACTCCCGAATTACCACGAGCGCCTTTGAGAGCCCCCCTAGAGTAAGCATTGAGCAAATCATTGGTATCATCAATAGTAGATGACTTTATTTCCTTTATGGCAGACGCCATAGTAAGCGACATATTGGTACCAGTATCCCCATCAGGCACTGGAAAAACGTTGAGCGAATCAACCATAGCCTTATTGGCATTGAGGTTCTTGAATCCGCCCTCAAACATTTCCGCCAACTTAGCAGTATCTAATATCTTCATAAATCTCCATTTATACTCTGACTCCGACAACGTTGACCACGACATTTTCAACGCGCATACCCGTGTACAATTCGACATTGTACTTAACGGTTTCGATAATAGAGTCAGTCACAGCTGAAATGTTGACGCCAGCACACAGCACAACAAACAGCTCAATATTTATTTTGTTTTTGACCGTAGTAACTTTGACACCTTTGCCAGCAATTTGTTTGTTAAACAAAGCCTTTATACTGTCTGTCAAAGTCCTAGACACAAGATCCAACACGCCATAGCAGTCCATACAAGCGTTGGACGCTGTCATTGCGATGGCAGAATCTGTGATAACAATTTTTCCATAATAATTCGAAGTTGTTACAGCCATATTTTCATTGTACACACAACTTGCAAGTTTTGCAAGTGTTTTTATTATTTTTAATATACTTACGAAATATTTTACGCAAATATTATAAAAAAAATAAAAATTTCGCCTCAATTCCCTTGATTTATTTCCAAGATGATGATAACATTACTAGTGCAAGATTTCGAGAGGAGGTATGCAGTATGTCAAGAGTATGTGCAATTTGCGGTAAAGGTCAACAAAGTGGTAACTTGGTGAGCCACTCTAATCGTAAATATAGAAGATCTTGGGGAGCAAACGTTCAAAAAGTTAAGGTAGTTAAAGAAAACGGAGCTACCGAGAGTATGTATGTATGCACCAGATGTTTGCGTAGTGGCAGCGTTGAGCGTGCATAATAAGTAAACGAACAAACTAAGACACCTATCTAGGTGTCTTTTTTATTTATCTATCAGCTCTTTATTTTGTCTAACCCACTTTGTCTTATCTAAACTCTCTTCACCTTATCTTCTCTACTTTTATTTTACCTACTCGCTTTTATCTTTTCTACTCACTCTTTTTATCTTCACTAGAGCCTTTTATTTTGTCCACTCCACTATGATTTGCTTTATGATATGACTTTGATTTCAAGTCCAAATTTCTTCTACTTTTCATAACAGACAAAAAAAAATACCGACCATTTGGTCGGCATAATTTTTACGCTTTGTTTCTCTTGCGTGCGGCTTCGGCTTTCTTCTTACGCTTTACGCTTGGCTTTTCGTAAGCTTCACGTTTACGCAACTCGCCAATGATACCATCTCTAGCACATTTACGCTTAAATCTTCTGATTGCGCTGTCCAAAGATTCGTTTTCACCTACTTTGACTGTTGACATTCCTACTCGCCTCCTTTCCACGCTTGGTATTATTTCTATTACATATTATCTTATTCTCGGCTGATTGTCAAACATTTTACACATATTTGTTGATTAGTTCATCTTTTCGCCAAGTTGCTCGCCACCCAACAAATGGATATGCAAGTGCATCACGCTTTGGCAACCGAATTTGCCCTTGTTGGACACAATGCGGTAGCCGTCGTCAAGTCCCATCTCTTTGGCAATTTCGCCCAATTTCTTTATCATTCTGCCCACTACCATAGCACGCTTGTCATCAAGCTCTCCAATGTCCGCAAAATGCTCTTTTGGAATGGCTAGCAAATGCACCTTGGCTTGGGGATTGACGTCATTGATGACGATAAATTCATCGTTCTCGAACACTCTTGGGCTAGGAATTTCCCCTGCCACAATCTTACAAAAAATACAATCCATAATTCACTCCTTTACTATTTGGCAAACAAGTTCGCCGTTTTTTATTTGTTTTCCCACTGCTCTGACAAGACTGCCTTCTTCGGCATCTTCCACCAAACAGCGGATATATTCTCGGCTGTATCCAGCCATCATATCGCCTTGTTTTTCTTCGACAAGAATCTCGACTTCTCTGCCCAAAAACTCCGCCAAATACTTATCTTTGCTAGCTTTGCCAATCTCAATCATCTTGTCACGCCTTGCTTTGGCAACTTCGCCACCTATCTGTTCAAGTCTACTTGCCACAGTTCCTTTACGTGGCGAATAAACAAAGACGTGCACTTGTCCAAAGCCCACGCTGTCGACGAATTGTTCGCTCTCCACAGCTTGCTCGTCGCTCTCTGCCGGGAAAGCGCAAATCACGTCGGTAGTAATGCCTGCGAGCGGATAAAACTCCCTGATAAGCTCAACTCTCGACATATACTCGGCGTTGGTATATTTGCGATTCATACGTTTGAGCACGCCGTTGCTACCGCTTTGCAAACTCAAATGGAATTGGGGACAAAAAGCATAAAGCTGGGTGCAAACTTCGAGCAATTCTCGAGTCACCACGCCCACTTCGAGCGAGCCTAGTCTTATGCGACATTTGACGCCCCTGAGCTGTCCTAAAAGCTCTACAAGCGAACTTCCCGTATCTTTGCCATACGACGATATATCGATGCCTGTAAGCACGATTTCTTTGCAATTTTCCGCCAAACTCATACATTCGTCAACGACTGACTGAGCATCTCTAGAACGATTCCTACCACGCAAATATGGTATCAAACAATACGAGCAAAAATTGTTGCAACCGTCTTGAATTTTGACATAAGCACGGGTACGCTCAACGATTGTATGGAAGTTGTTTTCATACTTGGTAGGCAACTCGTCCACCAACACGCCCTCGTCTTCCAGCTTGTCCACCAGTGACGCTTTGTTCGCCACCCCTGACACGTAAGTTACGCCTTGTTTGTGTGCAAATTGCTCGGCATCATTTTGAGATGCACAACCGCAAACAATAACTTTTCCATTGGGATTGAAACTCAAACACCTGCCCACACATTGGCGAGATTTCCGCTCCGCCTCGTTGGTTACGGCGCAAGTATTGAGAATATAAACGTCGGCGTATTCTAGCTCTTCCACCACTTCATATCCACGACGTCTAAGCTCGCCCACCAAGCTGTCGCATTCGTATTGGTTGACCTTGCAACCAAGATTGTACACCACTATTTTCATTGGCTGAGCTCTCCTTTTTCGTAAAGTACCAAACTTGTTGCCACTATGGTGGCAGTTTCGCATCTCAAAATGCGTTTTCCAAGGCTTACAACTTGTGCGCCTATGCTCTTTGCTTTGTCCACTTCCGACTGGTCAAAACCGCCCTCGCTACCCACAATGATAGCAATTTTGCTTGCTTTGTCCAGTCCTTTTACTTCGCCTATTTTTCCGCAAGTTGCATTCTCATACGGCAAAATAATCGTGTCACAATCTTTGATTTTGCACAGCATTTCGTCGAACTCTAACAAGTCGTCTACCTTGACTTTTTCCGCTCTGCCACATTGTTTGCTAGCTTCGACGGATATGCGAGAGAGTCTGTCGCTGTTGAACTTGCTCTCGGCTACGAATTGCGACCTAAATGGCAAAATTTCACTCACGCCCAGCTCCACTGCCTTTTGGACAATAAAGTCAAGTTTGTCGCCTTTTGGCAAGGCTTGACAAAGCACGATTTGCACCTTTGGCATACTTTCGTTGACGATGACTTCGTCGATATGCGCCACAGCTTGCGACTTGTCAATGCTGGTGATTGTGCACATATAATCCAGTCCGTCCCCCATACAAACGACAGCCTTGTAGCCTACCTTGTATCTCAACACTTTGGTAAGGTGCAACAGCTCTTCACCGCATATAAAAATTTCATCTTCGCACTTATCGCTTGGACTTACAAAAAATCTTTTGATATCCATATCACACTTTCATCCTAAAAGCTATCCATTCGCCGTTGCATTTTCGCTCGGCAATCTTATAATCTTTGCTCTCAAAAGCCTTGATTACGTCGTTTTCTCTATCTTTGATAATGCCAGATATAACCACGTCGCCGTCATCTGTCACATAATTTTTGAGATTGTCACTCAGCATTATGAGAATATCGGCGGTAATGTTGGCAAGCACAACGTCATATTTTTTGTTGGTTTTGTCCAACAAGTTGGCATTGTCCACATACATTTTGTCAGCAACGTTGTTGGCTATCACATTTTCTTTGGCAACTTTGACAGCATTGTCGTCTATGTCATAGCCGTCTACTTCCCTAGCCCCCAATTTCGCTGCGCAAATTCCCAAAATTCCACTGCCTGTGCCCACGTCAACCACACTCTTTCCGTCCAAACCAATGCTTTGCATAAGCTCTACGCACATGCTTGTAGTTTCGTGTTGACCAGACCCAAAAGCCGATCCCGCATCAATGCGCACCAAGTACCCGTTGTCTTCCATATCTATCCAACTAGGACAAATGGTAATCTTGCCCAATTCCACTGGTTGCTGGGTGGCCTTCCAATTCTCTATCCAATCTTCGTCGTCTACCATAGATTTTTGAATGTCGAGAGAGCCTAGCTCGAATGGAGAATTTTCTCTAAGAAAGTCCAATCGGGTGGCAAGTTCCGCCATTTTTTCTTGCTCTTCTTCCAATGTAAAATAGCCTTTAACAAGCACTTTTTCGTCCATATTGAGAACTTCGTCGGACACATAATCCCACAAAACTTGATTTGGGTCGAGATTGTCGAAATCCTCTCTATCATAAATACCCACACCCTTTGAGCCCAGCTCTTCGAAAATGAATGCTACAAGTTCACTTGCTATTGAAGTTGTTTCTATTGTAATTTCTCTAAGTTTCATAACTAAATTATAAAGCAAAACGCTATTATTTTCAAGTTTTTATTGCAAAAATACCTACTCTTTGTATAAATGTGCTAGATAGCTATTTTTATAACAAAAGAGCTGGTCAGTTGTCTGGTCAGCTCCTATGTTTTTCTATTTTTTATTGTATTTTTTGATTTGCGGATATTGGGAGTCAGAGAGCGATTCTTCGAACTCTTTTAGCAATTTGATTTGCTTAGAAGACAATCCCTTTGGAGTTTCCACTTTGACTGTTATATACAAGTCGCCGTAAGAATCTTTGCGGAGCATCTTCATACCATATCCACGCAATCTTATCTTTGTGCCCGATTGGGTTGATGGTGGCACTTTGATAGTTGCCATACCTTTCATAGTCTTGATTTGCTTTTCTACGCCGTTCGCCGCATCGAAAAATCCTATTGGCAATTCGGTGTACAAGTCCGAGCCTACTCTGCGGAATTCTGGACTATCTACCACGTAAAGCACGAGTACCAAGTTGCCTTTTGGACCGCCGTTGCGACCACAATTACCTTCGCCACGGATAGTCATATTGATACCGCTGTCCACACCGGCAGGAATGTTTACACTCACAGAAGCCGCCTTGCGTACATAGCCTGCGCCACGACAAGTGTTACATTTTTCTTCCACAATCTTGCCCTTACCGCCACAATGCGAACATACTATTTGGACTACTTGTTGACCAAAAATTGTGTTTTGAGTTTTTCTCACCACACCAGAGCCGTTGCAATATGGACAAGTCTTGACAGACGAGCCTTTCTTTGCGCCACTACCGCTACAATCTGGACAAACCTCGTCACGAGTAATGTTGATAGTTTTCTTGACGCCGTTGTAAGCCTCTTCGAAAGTAAGTGTAACCTTGACTTGAATATCATCGCCTGCTTGTGGAGCATTCGGATTATTTCTTCCGCCAAAACCGCCCCCGCCAAAGAATGAGCTAAGTATATCCTCGAACCCGCCAAAACCGCCAGAGCCACCGCCAAAGCCTTCAAAGCCTTGTGGTCCGTCCTCACTGCCGTATTGGTCATAGTTGGAACGCTTTGTTTCATCGCTCAACACTTCGTATGCGTGGTTGATTTCTTTGAATTTTTCTTCGGCATCTTTCTTTTCTTGTTCGGATGCGTTGGCGAATCTATCTGGGTGCAATTTGATAGCTAACTTTCGATAAGCCGACTTGATTTCAGCTTGGCTAGCACCTTTGGACACACCCAAAACTTCGTATAAATCTTTTGCCATATTTTCTCCAAAAACCTAGCCTATCACTGGGATAGGCTAGTCGTTTGATTAGTTGTTTTGATCGTCGCCGTCAATGATAATATCATCTGGATTGACAGTGCCGTCAGCACTTGCACCTTGTTGTGCTTGCGCTTGCTCTTGGGCAGCTTGGTAAAGCTTGGTGAAGATAGGAGCGTTTGCTTTGCTCATCTCGTCGATGATTGCTCTTGTCTTCTCTGCATCGTCAGCTGTTGCGAGCTCTTCTTTAGCTTTCTTCAAAGCCTCGTTCAAAGTGTTCTTGTCTTCTTCGGTAAGCTTGTCGCCAGCCTCTTCCATAGCCTTTTCGGTTGCGAAAATCATTTGGTCAGCGTCATTCTTAGCGTCTACAAGGTCTTTACGCTTTTTGTCTTCTTCAGCGTACTTTTCAGCCTCTTTGATAGCCTTGTCGATATCGTCATCGCTTAGGTTAGAAGAAGAAGTGATTGTTACGCTTTGTTTCTTGCCAGTGCCCTTGTCCACAGCAGTTACGTTTACGATACCGTTGGCATCAATATCGAATGTAACTTCGATTTGTGGAATTCCACGTGGAGCTGGTGGGATACCATCGAGTTGGAATCTTCCAAGCTCTTTGTTGTCGTTCGCCATAGAACGCTCACCTTGGAGCACTCTGATATCTACTGCGGTTTGGTTGTTGGCAGCAGTTGAGAATACTTGTGATTTGCTTGTAGGAATGGTTGTATTTCTGTCGATAAGTTTAGTAAATACACCGCCCATTGTTTCGATACCCAAAGAAAGTGGAGTTACGTCGAGGAGCACAACGTCCTTTACGTCGCCAGCAAGTACACCACCTTGGATAGCTGCACCCAAAGCTACGCACTCATCAGGGTTGATGCCCTTGAATGGCTCTTTGCCTGTCACGTTCTTAACAGCCTCAACGACAGCAGGAATACGAGTAGAACCACCTACAAGGATAACCTTTGCAAGGTCAGATGCGCTAAGTTTTGCATCAGCCAAAGCCTTCTTCAAAGGAACCATTGTTCTTGATACAAGGCTAGATGTCATAGCGTCGAATTTTGCTCTTGTAAGGTCAATGTCAATGTGCTTTGGACCTTCGGCTGTCATTGTGATAAATGGCAAGTTGATATTGGTCTTTGTCACGCCTGAGAGCTCGATTTTAGCTTTTTCAGCAGCCTCTTTGATTCTTTGCATTGTAGCTGGATCGTTAGGGAGTTTGATACCCTCTTGTTTCTCGAACTCAGATACGATATAGTCAGCCACGACTTTATCAAAGTCATCACCGCCGAGTTGAGTGTCGCCATTGGTTGACAAAACTTCAAATACGCCGTCTTCAATTTCGAGAATTGATACGTCGAACGTACCACCACCAAGGTCATAAATCAAAACTTTTTGTCCCTTGTTTTCTGCCTTATCCAAGCCGTAAGCTAGTGCAGCTGCGGTTGGCTCGTTGATGATACGGAGCACTTCAAGACCTGCGATTTTACCTGCGTCTTTGGTTGCTTGTCTTTGACTATCTGAGAAGTAAGCTGGAACAGTGATAACTGCTTGGCTTACCTTTTCGCCCAAGAAAGACTCGGCGTCTTCTTTGAGTTTGCTCAAAATCATAGCGCTGATTTCTTGTGGGCTGTAAGATTTGTTGTCGATATTTACTTTATAATCAGATCCCATGTGTCTTTTGATAGAACTGATTGTACGAGTAGCATTGGCTACTGCTTGACGCTTAGCTACTTGACCTACAAGTCTTTCGCCGTCTTTTGCAAAACCAACTACAGATGGGGTTGTTCTAGCTCCTTCTTTGTTGGCAATAACTGTTGCCTCACCGCCTTCCATAACGGCTACGCACGAATTGGTTGTACCCAAATCTATACCAATAATTTTTCCCATATTCTATTCTCCTTTTCGAAAATTTTTTACTATTTATTTAGCCACAACTACCATACTATGTCTTAGTACAATGTTGTTGCGTTTGTATCCTTTTTTGAGTTCGCCCACTACCTTTCCAGCGTTCGCCTCGTCGTCAACCGATTGGACAGCATCGTGAAAATTCGGGTTGAATTCTTCTCCCATTGCCTTGATTTCTTCTACGTTGTATTTGGCTAGCACGTCAAGGAATGTCTTTTTGGTCAGCTCTATGCCCTTACGTTGAGCCTCGTCCTTTTGCGCCATAATTGCCATATCCAAAAAGTCGGCTACTTGGAGCATATCTTCTATCACGCTGTCCACTCCGTCATTATATCTTTGGGTGGAGAGCGTTGCGTTACGCTTTTTGTAGTTGTCGAAGTCTGCTTGAAGTCTAAGATATTGACCGCTCAAAACTTCGTATTTGTCATCTTGTTTGGTTTCTTCTTGTTCGCCTGAGAACTCAAAGCTTTGTGCTTGATCTTCCATCATTTCTTCTTTTTTTGTTTCTTTCTTTGCCATTTTCAATCCTTCTTGTTTTTGTCATTGTCTTGGAACACGATACCCAATTCTTTGAGTACGCCCAGCACCTTTTTGTAGTCCATTCTTTCTGGTCCAAGTATGCCCACGTGCCCCACTTCTTTGCCGTTGATATTGTATTTTGCACACACGAGCGCCATATTTTCCAGCTCTTTGGCATCATCGCTACCAATCTTGATTGAGTATTCGATATCGCCCTCGCCTTCTAGCAAGCCGTGCAACTTTTCTTTGTGAGATATCACTGACATAAAGTTCTTGATATTGTCCACTTCTTTGCCTTCTGGATACTCGAAAATCTTTTCCGTGCCTTCCACATAGAGTTGGTCTTCGGTCGAATGCTTAAAGTCCATCACGAATTCGATAACTTGCTCGAACAAACTGCGAAAATCTTCTAACTCTTTGTCCAAGCACCTGTCGTTGTTGGTGACTTCGGCAAGCGTCTTCCCTACAAATGCCTTGCGGAGCAATCCGCTCGCAACGTCGATATAATTCTCTTGCGTGTCGATAGGCAGGTCAATTTGCTTGTTCTTGACAACGCCGTTGTCGGTGACGATGAGCACCAAAGCTGTGTTGTCATACATATCAATCATCTTGATTTCTTTGATGGTGATATTGTCCGCGCTTGTTATCATCAACATTGAGGTGTAGTTGGTAATGTCGCTGATTATCTTTGCGCTGTCCTTGACTATCTCTTGCACCGAGTCGAATTTTTGGGATACGACTTGTTTGATATTTTCGCTAGATATGTCTTGATTGCCCAGCAAATTCTCAACATAATATTTGTACGCCTTGGACGATGGAACTCTGCCCGAACTGATATGCGGTTGGATAAGAAATCCCATCTCTTCCAGCATCGACAACTCACTTCTGCAGGTCGTGCTGCCCGAAACGTGAACGGCAAGGTAATCATGTATGCAGACAA
>OQVS01000801.1_pt1 | contig 21865 bp, 17 predicted proteins | sample 1691601 | NCBI WGS metagenome assembly OQVS01 (sample SAMN03418268, study PRJEB22391) | human gut metagenome | biome: human-gut; feature: organic feature; material: feces | host: Homo sapiens | place: Tanzania | collected 2013-01
ATCCTGTGATGAGACTATCCTTTGCAAATTCAAGTATTTCTATGATAACATCAATTATACCCTGTATCTGATTTTGAGTGAGATTTCGGCTTGCATCGCTTTCCGCAATCTGCGAAGCAATATAAGCGCGGAAGCCGTCACTCTTGATCGTATCCATATTGGTCGGAATAATTCCGAGCGCAAAAGCCGACAAAATTACTCCGAGGGTTTTAAGGGCATTGCCTGCATTGAGTTTTTTCCCGATATACTGACCCGCTATAAATACAAGGCCGTCCTCATATTTTTGGGCATAGTTTTCTTGACTTACAAAAATGTCCTTTGCAAGCCTCGACATCAGTGAATCTAACATTGCGCCGACCGAGCGGGAATCCTCCTCGCTGTAGAAATTCGAGCTTGATTTTTTACCGGTATCCTCCATCAATGTATCAAATGTCTTGCAAACATTCTCGTAATAGCTCGAATAATTCGCACAGTTTTCAGCCGACGGCAAATAATACTCCACGCCATAGCGTGTGAAACCCCAGTCCTTCATAACGAACTTGGGAACATAGTCGTTCGGGTTCATTATATTCATAATATTGCCGTATGCAGCACCGTCAACGCCGTCCTTTTTTGTGCACTGCGGCGCCTCAAAGGTGTAAACATAAATGTCATTCTTCGCAATTCCGACCGTCTTTATGCTGTCGGCATTTTTGAGACACTTCGTATAGCTTCCGTCGTCAAGCTCTCCGCCGACAAGGTTCGCTATTGAGCCTCCCCTGCTGTAGCCGGGAATCAGAAGCTTAACTCTGCCCTCAAGATTTTCCGTTGTGAAATAATCGTTGATATAATTAAGAATAATCTCCTTGCCGATATCAAATCCAAGGTGATTGTCACCGTTGCCGACTCTAAGATTTCCGCCCCACTCCATGCCATAGTTTCCGCTTCTTATTGCAGCAATGACGATCGTGCATTTCTCGCCCGAAAGCGTGACGGTTTTCTTTGCCATCTCGACCGCCGCTGTATCGTAGCCCTCGGTTTCATAGCCATATGCCTTAGTCTCATAGCCGCAGTTTTTAAGCATGGCTTCAATATGCTCGTCCGTGTCGCTTGTGTTGAAGGAATTAAAGGTTGCCATCGAGACATTCAAGGCGAGCAGGGCAAGCTTGTGATTATATTCAAAAGAGTTCCCCGTGAACCATTCATCATCGTATTCATAAGGATAATAAAGGCTCTCGTCAAACCAATCACACTGATAAACACCGGTTGCTTTTTTCTCCGCCTTTGCCATGGACGGCATTGATGAAAGAGCGACGACAACCGTGAGCAATGCTGCTATTATTTTATTCCGGCTTTTCAAGTCATGCTTTCCCCATTTCATACATATAAATCTCTGCTGATATAATATCATATTATATTTTAAAAATAAATACATTTTGCCCAATTTGTAAAAAATTTACAATTAAGCAAAACCGCCGACACACTCGCCGACGGTTGCCTATCCCATGTTTATTTCATATCTGCCGTTTTTCAAAATTCTGACAAGATCATCGTTTGTGTTTATCTTTTCCTCCGTAATGATTCCCGATACATTTCCCCTCTGACTTTCACGGTGATAGTCCGCACCGCCTGTCACGATTTGAAATTTCTCTTTCTTCGCCCATGCCTGCGCCTTTTGGTTAAGATCCTTGTCCTTATCCTTGCCGTTGAAAATCTCACATCCGTCAATATACTTCGAATTTGCTCTGTGAATATACGGTCGGAACGGATGCGCCTGAACGATTATCGCTCCGCTTTCCTTTACAAGCTCATAAAATCTGCGCGGGCCTTTGAAAAGCATATTACCGTTTTTTCTTAGAAAATCCTCATCAATTCCGTAAACGAGATAGTCGTTCGTCGTTGCAAAATATCTTATCTCCATTCCGAGCAGAACCGTGAAGTCATCGCCTGCGGCTTCAAGGGCACAGTGATAGCCTTTGAGATATTTGTCAACGTCGATCTGCCTTTTAAAAGCACTGTCCGTTCCGAAAGTCAGAAACGAATAATGATCCGTAATCACAAGACCGCTGTAACCTATTGACTTGTAGAATTCAACCGTGTCCTTTGCCAAAGCCGCCGCACATTCGCTCGTTTCGGCAGTATGGCAATGCAACTCGTATTTGTATTTCATCGGGTTTCCTTCTTTAATCGGTAATTATCGGGCTTTTATTTTCTCATGCACAACAACATGAGGTGCACAATGCGCTTCTTTGGTTTCTCTCTCAAAAATCGCCTCCCCTCGCTTGACAAGGGGAGGTAAATGCTTTTATTTAACTCTCTTCATAATATCGGCAAACACGTCTGTAAGCGTCTGCGCCGCAGAATATCCCATCGAATTTGTTTCGTGATAATGATTCCTGTCAAAACGGTCTCTGCCGCTTGAAAGATACGGCTGCGTCTTGTGGAGAATAAAATCATTCGGAGCGACAACGTAGCCCGTCATATCATTTGTTACACCGAAGATAAGCAAATCCTTATCTTCTGCGATGTCAACGAGCGGAGTCGGATCAATTTCGGGACCTCTGCCCGTTGCCGAATCCTCTGCCGAATCATATCCGCCGTAAGCAACCTCGGGGAAAACCTCGCCGGGCATAAGGAGAATCTGCTGTGAGCCGATCTTCATGTATGTCATTTCGGAAATGAGAGCAATTCCGAGATCGCCCTTCTTTGCAGGAACAATCTTTGAGCTCATAACCTTAAGCATTGCGAGGAATGCAAGCACAGCGTTATCCGCATAGTAATAGAACGGTTGCTGAACAACGGTAATTTCCGGCTTCATCTTCTCGTCGTTGTCGATTGAAAGAGCGGCCTTTCCGAGAGTCTCACCCTGAAGCTCGGTCCTCTTCCATCTATCCTCAATATCCGGATAGCCCGGGTCGACAGCGCCGATAGCACCGATACCGTAAAGGACATTGACATCCTTTTCCTTGTAAATCGTCTGCCTGAGGAAGTAAGGATAGTCAGCACTGCAAAGAGTGTTGGAGCCGCCGAGTGTGTTCGGATGAGCGGCATAGTTGAGAAGCCACGTTTCCTTGCTGCCGTCATCGGGAACAAAGCGAATCCTTGTCAATGTATCATGAAGAACTACCGGAGGACGCTTATCATACTGAGCGTCGGGAACATGAGTTGTTCCAATATAAAGATCGCCCTTCTTGCGATTGTCATAAGCCTCAAGGCATACTTCCTTGACGGTCTTAAAAATCTTCTGCATATATGTATCGACCTTGCCGCTCTTCGGAAGCTTGCCCCAATAGCCTACGGTATCAAATCCTCCGTGGGTATGCGAGCAGCAAACATTGATCGCCTTGCACTTTGCCTTGCTCGAAAACTCTTCAAGGCTCGCTCTGATTATGCTTACCTCAAAATTGGTAAGGCCGATAATGTCGGCGCAGACCATCATTACGCCGCCCTCATCGCCGCAGCCGATCCACATTGCGCTTATTGTAATCGGGTCATGGAAGCCTGTCATTTTCTGAGCCATCTTATGTCCCGCTATGTAATAGGTCTTGGACTCAAAATCGTCCGGCATCGTCTCTTTCATTGCAAAGCCGACATCAAACTTATCGTCTGTTTTATTAGAGATTTTTACAGGCTGAACCTTCGGCAAATCCTCGGGATAACCTTTCTTGGCAAGTCTTTTACCCTTGCTTTTTGTAATTTTCTTCACGGCGCTTGCCGCAAGATCTGCTATATCCATATATTTGACCTCCTTGAAACGCTCTTTTGTTTCTATATAATTATATCACGACACATAGATATAAACAAGTTAATTTTTTATGAATTTGTATAGACAAAACAAACTGTTGCATGAAAATATATTGTGTGATATACTTAATGAAGTTTAAACCTTGGAGGAGTATAAATGAAAGTATGCAAGTATTGCAGCAGTGAGTGTGATGACACCGAGAAGGTCTGTCATTCGTGCGGAGCGTCGGAATTCAGCAACAAGTGCCGTAACTGCGGTACGGTTTTTGATTCGGTTTTCTGCCCGAATTGCGGTGTTAAGGTCGGACAAAAGCCGCAGACGTGTCCTAAATGCGGAAACGAATATTATACAAACGCCTGTCCGAATTGCGGATACAACGGTTCGGTTCAAAACGCGCATCAGACGACAAACGCATTTCAGACAGCACCTGCAGCTAATAGCTTTAATAACAACAGGAACAATAAAAGCAAGACCTCAATAGGAACAATACTGTTATGGATTTTTTTCCTGCCGGTCATGGTTATCGTAACCATATGGAAATCCGAAAAGCTGGATAAGAAATGGAAAATCATACTGACTGTTATTATTTTGGCTTTCTACTTAGTCGCCGGAGCAGTAAACAACGATACGACATCAACAACGGCATTCATTGCCGGTCTCGGATTTTGAAATTAAATAAACTGTTACAAATTAAATTTTAGCTATTCTGTCGGCGACAGTATCGGCTGCAACAGTTTAATTAAGATACTGAATAATGGGAGGAATTTTTTATGAGACTCAAAAAATACATTGCAGAGTTTTTAGGCACGGCAATTCTTGTGCTTTTCGGCTGCGGAACGGCGGTTTTCAGCGGCGGACTTTCCGGCGGAACAGATAACGGCACGCTCGGTGTTGTCGCAATCGCCCTTGCGTTCGGCCTTTCAATCGTAGCCGGTGCATATTCAATCGGCCATGTTTCGGGTTGTCATGTCAACCCCGCCGTTTCACTTGCCATGTTTATCAATGGCAAGCTTGACATAATCGACCTTATCGGCTACATTGTCTCTCAGGTTGCCGGTGCATTTGCAGGCAGCGGCTTGCTTATGCTCATTACCAAGGAGACTGCTGCAGACGGCTTGGGTTCAAACGGCTACGGCGATCTCAGCAGTGTCGGTATATCCATGACGGGTGCAATTATCGTTGAAATTATCCTGACATTTGTCTTTGTTCTGACTGTTCTCGGTGTTACCTCAAGCGAAAAGTATTCCTCGGTTGCAGGTATCGTTATCGGTCTGACGCTCACCTTTGTACACATCATCGGAATCCCTCTCACAGGTACCTCGGTCAATCCTGCCAGAAGCCTTGCTCCGGCAGTTCTGGATGGCGGTATCGCTCTCAATCAAGTATGGGTATTTCTTGTTGCTCCGCTTGCCGGCGCGGCATTGGCTGGTATTATTTTTAAATTTCTCTTCAATCCTAAAGAGATCTGACGTATTTAATATATCATATGAAAGCTCTGCGCTCCCCTTGAATTTCGAGGGGAGTTGTTATTTTTACGGCGAATCGGATAAAAATAAAGCGATACCGCATTGTCAGCTCTCTTCCCCTCCCTTTTTGTTGATTTCATGTCCGGAATGTGATAGAATAGCTTCGGTGATTTTATGCTTAAGAAAAACGATGAAATATATTTGACTGTCAAAAGCTGTACCGTACAGGGCAGCGGCGTCTGCGACCATGACGGAATGACGGTCTTTGTTCGAGGAGCGGTAACAGGCGACCGCGTGCTTGCTCATATTATCAAGGTCAAAAAGGCTTATGCCGTCGGCATTATTAAAAAGCTTGTGCAGCGTTCACCGATGAGAGCAAAGAATTTCTGCCCTATTGCGGAAAAATGCGGCGGATGCTGCTTTGCTCATATAAAATATGAATCGGAGCTCGAAATCAAAGCACAGCAGGTTGCCGACAATTTTAAGCGTCTCGGCAAGCTCGATATTACGCCGGCTCCGATCATTCCGTCGCCCTCTGCTGAGCGATACAGGAACAAAGCACAGTACCCCGTCGGTTCGGACGGAAGATTTGCGACGATAGGTTTTTATGCGCCGATGACACACAGAATAATCGACTGTGCCGATTGTCTTTTACAGCCGAAAGAATTTTCGGAAATAACCGATATTTTCCGCAACTGGATCCGTGAAAAAAAGATAAGCGTTTACAATGAAGCCGACGGATCGGGAATTATTCGTCATATTTATATTCGCAAGGCGGTCGTCACAGGTCAGATAATGGTCTGCATCGTCGCCAATTCAGACAGTATTCCTCATGCGGAAGCTCTGATTGAACAGCTCAAGGAAATTGACGGCTTGGCAAGCGTTATTCTGAATATAAACCGCGATAAGACAAATGTTGTGCTCGGCAAGGAATGTAAAACACTTTTCGGGAGCGATTACATCACCGACGAGCTTTGCGGCTTAAAATTCAATCTCTCTCCCCTTTCGTTTTATCAGGTCAATCACGACGGAGCGGAAATTCTATACAACAAAGCTAAAGAATATGCCGCACTCACGGGCAGTGAAACGCTCGTTGACCTTTACTGCGGAACGGGTACGATCGGACTGACCATGGCAAAGGATGTCAAAAGCTTAATCGGTGTCGAGATCATTCCGCAGGCTATTGAAAACGCAAAAGAAAATGCAAGGCTTAACGGCATTGATAATGCGGAATTTATTTGCGCCGATGCGGCACAAGCGGCGGCAACTCTGCTTGAAAGAGGAGTAAAACCCGATATTGTCATTCTTGACCCTCCGAGAAAGGGCTGTGACGAAGCATTGATAAAAACCGTCGCCGAGATGTCACCCGAGAGAGTGGTTTATGTCTCCTGTGACAGCGCAACCCTCGCCCGTGACTGCCAACGCTTTGCCGCCCTCGGCTACCGAACGCTCGCCGCCACCCCCGTCGATATGTTCCCCCACACGGCACATGTGGAGACTGTTGCGTTATTGGTCAGGAACATATCAACCAAAGAACACGTTATTTAGAGGTTAGACCGGAAGAGCTTGAGCTTGGCCCGTTAAAGACCCACGGGACTTACGAAGAGATTAAATCCTACGTTCTTAATAAGCACGGCTTAAAGGTATCAACTCTCAACATTTCACAGGTTAAACGCAAGTGCGGAATTGAGGTTGGAAAGAATTATAATTTGCCTAAAAATGAAGAAGGTAGGCAGCCACAGTGTCCGGAAAATAAGGAGAGAGCAATTGTGGAGGCATTGGAGCATTTTAAGATGATTCAGAAGAAATAAAAGAGTTTGATAAATCGCAGTTTATATAGCTGTAAATGTTTTTTCTTACAATGGAAAAGGAGATGATGGATAAATGAGAATTGGAGCGTATCAATTTGCGGTATCTGGAGATGTAAATGAGAATTATAATGAAATAGAAAAAGCGATACATTTAGCAAAACATAAAGATGTTCAATTACTAATATTTCCAGAATGTTCATTAACAGGATATCCACCTAGAGATATATCAAATTCATCATGTGTTGATTTTAACCTTGTGCAGTCAATTTGTGATAGACTTCAATCGGTAGCTGACCAAAATGATATTTCTTTTATTGTCGGAACCATATTTAAAGAAAAAGAAATATATAATAGAGCATTACTATTTCAGCCTAATAAACAAATCAAGTCTTATGACAAGCGTGCTTTATGGGGATGGGATAATGATAATTTCGCAAAAGGGAATAGTGACGGAATATTTGAGATAAATGGAGTTGTATTTGGGCTTAGAATTTGTTTTGAAATAAGATTTCCTGAATTTTTCAGAGAATTGTATAAAAGAAATACAGACATAAATGTGGTTTTATTTTATGATGTAGCGGATATGGATGATAAGGAACGATATAGTATGATTAGAGGACATCTGCAAACTCGTGCAGTTGAAAATGTTACTACTACTATTTCAGTAAATGCTACTTCGCCTTTTCAAACGGCACCGACAATGATTTTTGGAAAATCTGGTCAATGTATTAAAGAATGTATTAGGAATAAATCTGAACTATTGATTTATGATTTTGAAAAGACAATTAATGATTTCGGGGAAAATGGAAGATTATTCATATCTGATTTATTGATTAAGTAGAATATAATTAGTATTGTACTAAGAAAATATTTGATAACTTCCTGTTTGACAAGGAGGTTCTTTACATGAAAAAGAGTATATCAAGGAGTATCGGTTTGATAATGCTGATTATAGCATCGGATTTTTTATAATATCGCTTATTTTTCAACATACCTTCGTAAATAATATATACCCGAATATCTTATATTAAATTAACAATTAGTCCTTATAGCCTATATTCCAAATACACCTCCTTATTTAAGGAGACCTATTGAGCAAAGCAAATCTCCGCAGATTGCTCTACGGAGATTTTGTGTTATTAAATTAGTACCAAATCCAGCCAAAGAGGACAATGGTAATAATCCACTGCCACCATGTCAAGGACACGCTGACCTTGCAGGTATCTTTTACAACGTTGCCGTTGGAATCGGTTACGGTGCAGGTTATTGTCGCAGTACCCGAGCCACGCTTTGTCGCAGTCACCTTACCGTTCTCGTCAACGGTCGCAATCTTTGCGTTCGAGGTCGAATACTCAACCTTATACTTTGCTCCATCGTCAGCCTTGATAGTCGGCTTGAGCGTCGTTGATTTTTTGTAGTTCAGTGAAATATCGTTGATCGAAACGGACTTGACATTCTTCGGTATCGGCGAAAACCTTGCCGTAAGAGTTGAATCCTCCGAAACCATGAACCTATACACAAGATCATTTGAAACAAGCTTTTCGCCGCTGTACCAACCGTCAAATTGATATCCGTCGGCCGGTGTTACAACAAGTTGAACGAACTCGCCCTTATGGAACACTCCTCCACCGCTGACCGTACCGTTTTCATTCTCGGCAGCCGCCGTCACCGTATATGTTTGTGCGGTTTCGTAGTCAACAACCTCCGACATCGGAATTTCTTCATCATCATTGCCGTAGACATGTGATTTAATAGTATCGTCATCTTTTTCTTCAAGTATGCCGGTGTATGTTTTTCCGTCCGACAAAGGCATACCGTAGTAGTTTTTACTTATTGTTTTCTCTCCTGTTGTGGCATCAACCTCTGCAAATGAGCAGTTCAGCGTGCCATCATCATAGCCTGTGAATTCAAATCTGAATTCTTCGTCCTCAGGCAGGCAGAAGCATTTTTCGCCGTTGTCGTTTACATAAACGCTGATTCCGTTTTCAATATACTGAACCTCATTGTTTATGATTGAACCGCAGAGATTTCCGTCAGAGTCATAAACCTTGACATTGACAGGGCAGTTTACCGTTGCAACTCTGTACTTTTCTCCGCCTGTAAGCATTTTTGAAAGAGCGGTATTTGCCTCGCTGAAATCTCCGTTCAGGGTTTTGAGCCATGCGAGCGTTGTTTCGGTATAGTGAGGAAGGAACAGCTGACTGCCGTTTTTGATTGCCGTGAGCAAATAATTCGGATGGAAAGCAAACTCTACAAGCACTCTGCTCAATGAATCTGCAATTTCGGTCGCTTCTGTTCTTGTCATGCCCGCATCAGCAAAATAGATCGTCAATGCTTCTATTATAAGATTTTTGAGAACATTACTGTTAATTAATACATTGTCAAGAATGTACTTTACCGATAGCTGATCATAAAGATAGTCCCAAAATCCTCTCTGCTGAAGGATTTCATCGTATTTAATATTTCCCATCAGCTTATAAACAGCCTTTGTCAGACCGTTTTGATAATTGGCGGTGTAGTATTCGGGAGACTTTAATCCGTCGGCAAGATATTTAACAAAATTATCCCAAAATACGCCCTGAGAAATTGATTTGTTTTCGACAATTGAAACATCAACATGGGTAATTGAAATAAGCTTGTATTTCAACTTAATCTCATAGAATGTAAAGTCTTCTTTATACGATTTGTCACCCTTGCCTGTATATATCAGGTCAAAATTATTGCTTACTTTTTTAACAAGATTGCTGTATGCCTTGGGATTGTAGGTTTCCTTTGACGGAAGATAGCAGTCCTTGCCGTATCTTACATAGTTCCATGCCGCAGGAGCAACACGCGGAACGGGGTCAATTCTGTTTACGATATTAAAGATATTGTTATATGTCGCATTTTTTGCGTTTTTATCTCTTGTGTTTCTCGGAGTTTCAAAGCAATACGCAAAAACATCGTCGGTATCGTAATTATAATCGCTTAAATCATAGCAAGCGCTTGTGCCGTCAAGAGTTTTATTATTCACATCGGCGGCAAGAAGGTTTGCCGTTGCGGCGGCACGGGAATAGCCCGTTATCCAAAACTTTATGTTCTCATTAAGCGTAACGCCGTCCTGATTTATGAACCTGATGATATTGTCGCAGACCTGCTGTTTTGCAACATTAAAGCCTGCATGGTTTGTGTCCGTGCCGACATTGAAGTTACCTGCCCATTCGCCCTCATATCCTCCGCCGCGAACGGCAACGGCAATTATCGAGGTATTGCCGATATTTTTATTTGAAACAACGCAGGCAATTGAATTCATTGTCGGGCTTTTCTGATATCCGTAGCAGCTCACAGCTTCTCCGCCGTCGTTTCCGAAGCCTATGGTTTTGAGCATCGTTTTTGCTGATTCGGGATCATTAAACGGCGCTCCGTCCCCTACCATCGCCGAGGTCGCAAAGCAGCATGATGTTATTGCGAGCTTATGATTATAGACGTAGGAGGACTGCTCGAAAAATGCGTCGGTATACTCAAAATTGCATTTCATCGCTACCTCATTGTTAATCATCTCAAAGGTTTCACCCTCCGGGATTGTAGATTTTGGATTGAATTTAAAAGCCGGAACGACGCCGACGCCAGTGGCATTGATTTTAAGACAGTCGTAGTAGTAATAGCTGCTCACCCATTTGTAACTCATAACATCTCCTCCTATACAATTGATAGAATAGTAGGGGGAGCGCAGCCACCACCAAGAAGTTCCGCCATAACTTGATTCTACATATAAACCCTGACATTTTGCATAATCAGTGCCCTTCATCTGTCGCGCTGTATCATAAGCTGTTCTGTCAGAATTGAAGTCGTATGCGCTGTTTGTTGCGTCATAATATGAGATGGGAAAGATTTTGTCGTATGTATCTGCACTGTCATATGTGCTTGAATATTTACTCTTATTTTCAAGATGTGATGTTCCGATTTGTTCCTTTTCTTCTGAAGAAAATGCCGTGTTATAAAAGCTGTTGTTGAGCCACTGACGGAGTGTGCTTGTCACCCAATCGGAAGCGTAATTTGTACAACCTTTACTGTTGTAATATTGGCTGCCGTTATAATAAATAAAATTTTGATAAGCCTGCGAATCAATAATCTTATTGCACATTACATAGCCCTCGCTCGGGTCAAGGACTCGCCATGTGAGGGGTTCATATTTGAAGTAATATACGTGATAAGAATTTGAAGAAGATAACGTATAACCTGTATATTTTGGTCTGTATTGATTTATTTTAACCGCACGGTATTTACTGCCATTGTAAGTGATATCCTTATATAACATCATATCTTTAACAGGCTTCATGTTGCCGTCGCACCAATCACCTGTACCTGCGTAGTAGTTATAGTCTACCCAAGAAATGCTCTTGCCTGTGGCTTCTATCTTTGCAATGAGATTGCTATCCGTAACCTTGCTCTGCGGATACGAACCGTAGGTAATAATATCCCCTACGCTGTATGAGCTGATATCCTTTGCACTCGCCTTTGGTGCAAGGTCTATCCCACCCATCGGCGCAATGCCGACAAGCATGACCGCTACTAACACCGTTGATAAAATTCTTTTTACTGTTCTTTTCATTGGCTTTCCTCCTATAAAAATCCACCCAAAGGAAATAATCCGTTGGGTGGAAATGCAGCATATTAACCTAATTTCTTTCCCAATAACACAATTATATCACTTAGGAAAATATTGTCAAGAATTGTATATATATTACATCACTTTTCAAAACTAATGCAACCGTTTTATAATCAATCCGAACTGTTGGTTTTTTCAAGCTGCGGTTGACCGTATTCTCATTCATTGCTGTACTTTTTTATATTCGCATATATCTGTTTTTTAAAGAGCTTTACGAAAAAATTCCGATCGACAATCCGATAGATAGAATCCCATACGATGTGAAAAAGATCTCCTGTAAAAAGGCATCTTTCTCAAAAGAGGTGGGATTAAAATCTGAGGTGCTGTTTTATTCTTCCGAATCCTTTTCAAACGCTTCTGCAACATCGGCCAAAAGCTTACGAATCGGGAGATGCTGCGGGCAAGTCTTTTCACATTTGCCGCACTTTATGCAGTCAGACGCTTTGCGACCTTCCGAGGTGTGAACGTCGTTATAATAATAGTCTGCGTTCCAGTCGTGATATATCTGCTTTGCATTCATATCGGCAAACAAATCGGGGATTGAAATATGCTTCGGGCAGCCGTCCGTACAATAGCGGCAGGCGGTACACGGTATCAGATTTTTGCCTTTGAATATTTTCTGAACCTTTTCAACGGCCGAAAGCTCTGTTTTGTCAAGCGGTTTAAAATCCTTCATAAAGCTGATGTTATCCTCCATCTGCTCCATGTTGCTCATGCCGGAGAGAACAGTCATTATGCCCGGAAAGCCTGCGGCAAAGCGAAGCGCATAGCTCGCATAGCTTCCGCCGTGTAGCCCGTCAAAGACAGACCTTGCCTCATCGGGCAAATTGACGAGATTTCCGCCCTTTACAGGCTCCATAACAATTACAGGCTTATTGAATTTTCTGCAAACCTCATAGCAGGCTCGGCTCTGAACTCCCGGGTCGTCATAGTCAACGTAATTGAACTGAATCTGAACTACCTCAATCTTCGGATATTCGGTCAATATCTGTTCGAGCACCTCCGCCTTGTCATGGAAAGAAATTCCGACATGGCGCACCTTGCCCTCCGCCTTCAGCTCAAAAGCAGTCTCATATGCCCTGCATGATTTGAATTTTTTGTATATCTCGGCATTTTGCGAATGCATAAGATAAAAATCAAAGCAGTCAACACCGCAAGCGGCAAGCTGACTTTCAAAAAACGGACGGATATCATCTTCTTTTTTAAAAAAGTTACCCGTCAGCTTATCGGTTAAAATATAGCTCTCACGGGGATAACGGTCAACAAGACATTCTTTGACCGCCGTTTCACTCTTGCCCTGAATGTAGCCGTGGGCGGTATCAAAATAATTAAAGCCTGCGTTCAAGAACGCATCAACCATTTCCTTGGTCTCTTCAATATTAACTTCTTCGCCCTTCATCGGCAGTCTCATCAATCCAAATCCGAAATTTTTCTTGATTTTATCCATTTGCGGTTACTCCCTTCCTCTTCTAATATGTTCATTATATCACACATGGATTCTAAGTTCAACAATGCCGATTTTCTCTTGCTTAATGACGGTTTTTATGATAAAGTATAATCAGAAAACGAAAGGAAAAGCACTATGGATATTAAATTTAACAACCCGATTTCCGAGGCTTGGCATGCCGACCCGGAAGCAAGAATTTACAACGGAAAATATTATATTTACGTTACAAGAAGCCTTCCTTATGAGCAACAGCTCAACCAGGATATGTTTGTTTCCGACGATCTTGAGCATTGGGAAAAAATAGAATCAATTATTGATATGTCGGACTTCTCTTGGGTAAAAAAAGCCGTTTGGGCGCCGACAATTATCGAAAAGAACGGAAAATATTATTACATATTCGCCTCAAACGATATCCATGAGGATAATGAAGGCGGCGGCCTTGAAATTGCCGTTTCCGATTCGCCGACGGGTCCTTTTAAAGGCTACCTCGGCAAATCACTGATAGGTACAATAATCAACGGTGCTCAGCCGATCGACGCTCATCTTTTCAAAGATGATGACGGCACGGTTTATCTTTACTACGGCGGCTGGAAACACTGCAACGTGTGTAAAATGAACGAGGAAATGACAGGCTTTGTTCCGTTTGATGACGGAGAAACATTCAAAGAAATTACTCCGTACGATTACGTTGAAGGACCTTGCATGATGAAAAAAGACGGCAAATATTATTTCATGTATTCCTGCGGAAGCTGGGGCAAAGGAACATACCGTGTGGACTATTCAATTTCCGACAGCCCTCTTGGTCCTTTTGAGAGTCTCGGAACAATTCTTTCCTCGCAGCCCGGAGTTGCCGAAGGTCCCGGACACAACGGCTATTTTCTGCTTGATGACGGCGAGATGCTTATGGTGTACCACCGTCGCCGTGAGGACGTTAAAGACCGTGATGCAAGATTTCTTTGCATTGATAGGGTTGAATTTGACGGCGATAAAATCAAGCCGATAAAAATGACCTGAGGAGCAATTCCATGGAACCGAGGAAGCTTATTGAAACGCTTGCCGTCGCCGAGCGGCTCAAGGACGCAACAAGGCATTGCTATACCTCCGGCGGACGCAGAGAAAGCGTTGCCGAACATTCGTGGCGAATGACTCTTATGGCTTATTTTGTCAGTGATGAATTTCCCGAAGCGGATTTCGAAAGGATATTTAAAATGTGCCTCATACATGACCTTGGCGAAGCATTCACCGGAGATATCCCCACATTCGAGAAAACCGCAGAAAATGAAAAGCAGGAAGAAATGCTTCTTTTTGATTGGGTAAAATCTCTGCCCGAACCGTTTTGCACGGAACTGGCGGCGCTTTACAGTGAAATGGCGGAAAGGAAAACGCTTGAAGCGAAAATTTACAAGGCTATGGACAGCCTGGAAGCTCTTATTCAGCATAATGAGAGTGACATTTCAACATGGCTTCCGCTTGAATACGACCTGCAAATGACATATGGAAACGACAAAACGGACTTTTCGGAATACATGAAGTCCTTGCGGGAGCTTGTACGAAACGACAGCGTTGAGAAAATTGAACGGAGGAAAAAGCATGAATAAAGAAATGCGATGGCTAAACTGGGCAATTGAACTGCAAAGCCTTGCACAGGCAGGCTTGACATACAGCAAGGATGCTTACGACATTGAAAGATTTGAGCGAATCCGTGAAATCTCTGCGGAAATTGTTGCCCATAAATCGGATATTCCGATTGACAAGGTGAAAAATCTTTTCTGCAACGAAACAGGTTATCAAACCCCGAAGCTCGACACAAGAGCTGCGATTTTCAATGACCGAAAAATTCTTCTTGTCAGAGAGAACAACGGCAAATGGTCGCTTCCGGGCGGTTGGGTCGATGTCAATATCTCCGTCGGTGAAAATACCGTCAAGGAAGTCAAGGAAGAATCGGGGCTCGATGTCAGGGCAAAAAGAATTATCGCTGTACAGGACAGGAACAAACACAATCTTCCCCAATACGCTTACGGAATTTGCAAAATTTTTGTCCTTTGCTCACTTATCGGCGGACATTTTGAAAGCAATATTGAAACGACCGGTTTTGATTATTTCTCTATTGATGATCTGCCGCCACTTGCTGAGGAAAAGAGCAATGCTGAACAGATCAAAATGTGCTTTGATGCATATAAAAATGATAATTGGCAGGTACAATTTGATTAAGAAAAAACCATCTGATCTCGCAGGGAATCAGATGATTTTTTTAATTATATATATCGGGCAGGACGGCATAAACCAGCTTGCTTATCTTTTTCCAAAATATTCCTTATCCTTATATGTTTTGTTCCAGCGGTCAACTGTGAACGGATGAATTCCGTAACGGTGGATCATATCAATAAATCTTTTTTTAAGAATACACAGGCCGTTCGCATCGACCAAAGCATCGCAAAGAATTATCATCTTATCGTAATCGTCATATTCAATGCCATTAAGGAATGCCTTTATAAAATCATACTGCTCAGCGGCGATATCCTTTTTGCCGATATCTGCGTCAATATCTTTCACGGGTAAAATGCACATTCAGCTTGTATTCTTAATGATAAACAAGTTTGAAACTTTTCAAATATTCGGTTAATATATCAATCGAGCGGAGATTTTCTCCCAGTCAAACGGTTTGTCCCGTCAATATTTTTATCTGAAGTGCTCATTTTTCTCCTTTTAAATAAATCAAGCCCACCGGCTATGCGATGGGCTTAAACAATTTATATTTCGGGAATAACAACCTCAACTTCTTTGCCAAGCTCTGCCGACTTAATGATATGGTCGATAATTGCCTGGTTGTAGAGAATCTGGCTTGACGGAATCGGAGCGGGATCGCCGTTAGCAATTGCATCAAGGAATGAGCGGCACTTCTTATAGAAAAGTCCCTTGCCGCTGTTCTCAATAAGGGGAACGACTGTCTGAACCTGCTCGCCCGCAACGTCGTGATAAATCGTCATCGGACCGGACATCTCTCCGTTCCAACACTCTGTTGACGGAATTCTGAGCGCACCCTCCGTACCGAAGATAATTGTGTCACCCGGTGTGTCGGGATGCATAGCCCATGCAATACGGAAATCAAGAACGATACCGCCGTCAAGACGTACAAATGCTGCTGCGAAATCCTCAACATTAAATCTTGCCGCATCCTTCGGGTTGTTGTACTTCGGGTTTGTACCGAAGAAGTTTGAGGTATAGCCCGTAACTGTGAGCGGCTTCGGATAACCGATAGCGTTGAGAACAACATCAAGTGAATAGCAGCCGATATCGCCCATTGCACCGATACCTGCGGTCTTTTTCTCGATGAATGTGCTGTTCGGGATACCGCGACGGCGTCCGCCGCCTGTCTGAATGTAATATATCTTGCCAAGCTCGCCCGACTGAACGATCTTCTTAACCATCTTCATGTTCTCATCGTTACGGGGCTGGAAGCCGATAGAAAGGATCTTTCCGCTCTCCTTCTCAGCCTTGCAGATTTCAACCGCTTCCTCTGTCGTAACGCACATCGGCTTTTCAAGAAGAACGTTTACGCCGTGCTTGAGTGAATAAATAGTACACTCGGCGTGCGTCATGTTGTATGTGCAAACGCTTACGGCATCAAGCTCAGGCTCGTTGTCGATAAGCTCCTCGTGATTCTTGTAGAAATGTACATTGTCAAGGCGTCCGTCCTTGTTATACCTTGCGGCAAACTTCTCAGCCTTGCCCGGAATGAGGTCAGCCATGGCAACAATGTCAACATCGTCCATGTCGAGATAGCTCTCGATATGTGCCTCTGCGATCCAGCCTGTGCCGATAATGCCTACCTTGAATCTTCTGCCCGTTGAGACCTTCTCTTCCTCAACGGCCTGGGTGAATTGGTTCAATACTGCGTCAGACATATTTAATCTCCTTTATTTGTTAATTTCTTTAATGTAATCAATGCTCATTTTTGCACACTCAAGCGGAGTCTTGTCAAGAGCGGGCTGATCCTGCTCAACAACAACCCACGATGTACCGGCTTTCTTGCAAGCTTCAAGAATTTCGGGGAAATTCTGAACGCCGTAGCCGCAGGGACGGAAGCCGAATGCTTCTTCCTCCTCGGCGTCCTGCGCACCGTCGTCAATGCCGATAAGCTGATAGAGCTTTGCCGGCTTGCCCTTTCCGCTCATGTGGAAATCCTTGAGGTGAACAACGGGTGCTCTGCCCGAATACTTTTCAACATACTTTGCCGGATCCTCGCCGCCGACATTGACCCAGCAGGTGTCAAGCTCGGTCTGAAGCTCATCCGGAGTAAGCGTCGAATAGAGAAGATCGAGGCCGTAAACATCGCCGACCTTTTTGAACTCGAAGTCGTGATTATGATAAAGGAATGTGATACCGTACTTTTTACCTATAGCGGCAAAGCGCTTGATTCCCTCAACAGTATCGTCAAAAAGCTCTGCGCCGGGACGTCTTTCCTCAACGGCATACGGAATTGCTATATACTTACAGCCGATCTCGGCATAAGTTGCAATTGTTTTTTCGGGGTCTGCATCAAGCTCGTCATACGGAACGTGAGCGGAGATCGGCTCAACGCCTACCTCGGCGCAAATTTTTTTAACCTCTTCTGCCGAATGATCAAAAAGTCCTGCGAACTCGACTCCGTCATAGCCCATGTCCTTAACCTTTTTTATTGTACCTGCAAAATCCTCCGCCATAGCGTCGCGGACGGAGTAAAGCTGCAAAGCAACAGGAAAACTCATAGTAAACCTCCTAAGATGTGTTTTGTTTATTCTATCACATAGCAAAAATTATTACAATAAATTTTGATAAATTTATTTAAAAACATACAAAAGACAGATTATAATCGCTCCGTAAAGTGCGCCGAGAAACATGAGCCACTTGTCTTTGAGAATAACGCTGATGGGATCGCCGTCGGAATCGCCCTCAACGGTCAGACTGTATTTCATACAAATGATAATAACAAGCGGAATCGTGAACGCAATCTTATTGGAATAAATCGCAATCGTTCCCGAATTGACGCACCAAAGAGAATAGAACACTATGCCCAATCCCAGCGTCATATACATATTTTTATCGAGGAAATCCTTGTTATAATATTTCAGCACCTTCCTTGTATTCTTCTCGCTGTTTACGATTTCGCCTCGGCGCTTTCCGAGACCCATATAGAATGAAAACGCCATTACCGTAAGATAAAGCCAGCTTGAAACCGGGATTTCGGTGATCACGGAACCGTAAAGGATACGAATAAGGTATCCCGAAACAAGAATCAGAATATCCAGAAGCACAACATTTTTCAGTCCGAAGCTGTAGCCGAGATTGAGCACAAGATACAGCGCGATCAACAGCCAGCCGTAAAGATTTTTTTCGCAGACAAACCAGTTTATCGCAACGGAAGCGACAAGTAAAAAGCACGCAAGCACAGCCGCACTTTTCTTTTGAATTTTCCCCGAAGCAATAGGTCTTGTGCATTTGGTCGGGTGGTGTCTGTCCTTTTCGGCATCACAAATATCATTGATTATATAAACAACGGAGCTGACAAAGCTGAACACGACAAAACCGCCGATAACGTGCAAAAGCCTATCCTTTTGAAGCAGGCTTCCGCCGAAAATTATCGGAAGAAAAAGCAATATGTTTTTTATGTAATGCTTTGGCCTTATGAGCCTGATATATTCTTTAAGCTTCATTTTTATGCTCCTTGAGGGTTGCGACCGACTGAATAAGAATTGCCGCCGCCATTATAATATACGGTAAAATCGGGAAATGATACCTCGGTCCACCGACCAAAAGCATCGTTACTCCGATTGCACCGGCTACGGTAAATATAAACGGCATAAGCTTCGCCGCTCTGCGCTTGACGATCAGGAACACAACACACGCAAACGCAAGAACAAGCGTTATCATGTAAACCGCCTGCGTCCAGATAACGATTATATCCGCCGACGAAAGCTTCCCCTCGGATTGACCCGTCATTCTGCCGATAAGTCCTCTGTAGAACGCACCGCCGTTGCCTGCCGTTGCATCGTTATAGAAGGTGCCGAGCGAATATCCCTCGGAATAGAGCGTGACAAGCATTTTTTTCGGCATGAGCTTAATATAATCGCCCGGGTTTTCCTTTATCCATTTCATAGCTTCGGATTTATAAAAAGCGTCCTTCTCCTTGAAGGTCATTTCGCTTTTCTGTTTCTCGGAAAGATAGCCTGCTCCGCCCTCGCCGAAAACCTCAAACTTCGATGTTCCGTCTGCGCCCTCCGAAGCGCCCATAATGAGATTGTAGCCGCCCGTCGTTGCCTGGTATGCAAAATATCCGCAATTAAAGTAAGCTATGCCGCCGATGACACAAACCGTTACCGCTGCGCCGAGAACAAGGCAAAGATATTGTCTCAGCTTAGCTCTCTGCGTTGCAAGAAGCCAAATTCCCGCTATCAGAAAAACCACACCGAGCGGCCTTGTCCAGTTTGCAAGAGCAAAAAAGATTCCCGAAATCAGGCAAGTGTATATTTTCCCCGTCATCAGCAATGCCGTTGCGCCGAAGGCAAAAGCCATAAAAATCAGCTCCGTCCTCGCCTGTGCAACCTCACCCCAAAATGTGCCCGTAGAGCAGAAAATAACCGTGAACCAATATTGAATTTCCGTATCGCCGAATATTTTTCTGATTATATATATGCAAGAAATCAAAATCGCATAAATGCAAATAATATTGACAAGTTTTATCGCTTCAATTGATCCCGTAAGCCTTATCGAAAGTATCAAAAGATTGATAAGACCGTTGCCGAAGATATATGTGTCGTGAATATTGAGCGATGACGGATACCAAACGCCGTTCTTTACCGCATTAGTCGCAAGCTCAAAATATCGCTGAGAGTCAGAAGCAAGCACGACCTTATGAGTCAGCAAAACATAAATCTGTATTCCGAGCATTACAGCCATCGCGATAATGCTCAGAATTTTTAAAACCGATTTATATTTCCTGCCGCCCGACGAAAAAATATTCAGCGGTTCGGCAGCTCTGACATCAAAGATTTGTCTGAAGAACATACACTCACCCAATCATAGCATTTAAGGCTTGCGTCGCAATTTTTGCGGCATTGATTTATTTTTCCTCTTTTTTCTTATGGAAAAGAATTTTATCAACCGGGAAATAGATGAAGAACTGTATTGCCGAGCAAGCCATCGTTGAAATATTTGCGGCAAGCTGAGCAGACAGGCCGAATGAACCGATGAGCCAGCCCTGAATTGTCGGAGCAAGCCATGCCGAGAAGCAGATGAGCGCAACCGTAAAAACAATATAAATCGGCAGAGTAATTGCAATGTTGCTCGACGAGCCGAAGGTCTTTTCACGGTTTACAAAGAATGCGACGATCTGTGCGAGAATATTTGCAATATTGAAAGCAAGGAAATATCCGAAGCCCTTGCCCTCGCCGACATAGCTGAAAACAAACCATGTGAAATCCTGATTCATTATCGCCTTTATCTGCGGCAAAAGCATGATAAGATTCAAAGAGGCGAATTGAACTATGCAAGCCAACAGGCTTACAACTATGAATTTAACAAACTGCCAAAGAGTAACGATTCCCGAGCCCTTCTGCTCTGCGGATTTATCAATGTTTTTTAATCCCATAATACAACTTCCTTTCATGTAACCGGAGGTTATCAAAAAATTACCGCCGACAGTCGGTTCCGCCGTATGCGTACCTTTTTCTGTCAGCGGTAGTTTTAGTATACCATCTGTTGCGAATTATTTCAATAGCACAGCGTTATTTAACGGGTATCATAAGCATCATTTTTTCACCGATTTCATCCGAGGTCAACTCGTTTTCACTCATAATATCCTCTACGGTCGTGTTATATTTTCTTGCGATGTCCCAAATCTTTTCACCGCCGTTGCAGAAACAGATAACAAGCGATGAGTGCCTCTTTTTTAACTCGGAATTTTCCACTGTCTTGAGACTTACAAGAGTGCGACATTCACTCGTCTCGGTTATATCGGCGCTGATATTCATTTCCGCTTTGAATTCAGCCCGACCGTCGCTTGTCAGTGTACAGCTATAGCCTGTTAAGAAAAGCTTCGGGTCACAGTGCAGATTGCCGCCTTTGGCATCAATGGACCGTGAATATTCAAATTCGGCTTCTCTCTCGCAGAAGGTCGGTGTTCCCTCGCCGTCAATGAGAATAAATTTCAACGGAATTTTTCCCGTAACCGTCATTTTGTCTGCATCGAAACGGCTTTTTGCTTCGGGCGACTGTGCAATGGCGGCATAAATCCTCTGCGGATTCATTGAGGAAAGATCGACGCTTTCACGGCAAATAATACTGTCATTAAGATTTTGTAAAATCTGAGTAAATGTCTCTGTTTTATACTTTGCATCTATCTCCTTTTGCGTTGAATAAGAATCGGTTATAACACAAATATCCTCCGTTTTATATGCCGTCACAACAGCGCAAATATCACAGCCGAGATTGAGATATTTATACTCGCCGTCGTTGTCGGTCTTCGGCTCGGCCTGAACCTGATCAACATTAAAGCCGACATTTACCTTGCAGCTATCGTCAATACTTTCGATATCGATTATCTCGCTGAAAGGCAGGTTATAATTAACGCAAACGCTTTCGTTTTCACCCGTTGCCGAGCAATACATAACCTTGAGAACAGCCTCACCCTTGAGAAGTATTTTACCTTTAATTATTTTAGTCTCGGACAAAACAGGAGAAGCACAGGCAAAGCAGTACGACAACGACCTCAAGGCTATGCAGGACGAAATG
>OQVS01000802.1_pt1 | contig 21835 bp, 16 predicted proteins | sample 1691601 | NCBI WGS metagenome assembly OQVS01 (sample SAMN03418268, study PRJEB22391) | human gut metagenome | biome: human-gut; feature: organic feature; material: feces | host: Homo sapiens | place: Tanzania | collected 2013-01
TAAGAGATTCCGATGATTCTATCCAACCCCGTGGGATGGGTTCGTGATGGAGACATACTATTTATTTACTTATTATATTAAGGTATAAGGAGATTAAATGAGAATAATGAAATTACTGCTATGCGTCGTGGGATGCATGGTAGCAAGTGGTGTACTATATGCGCAGAAGCAGCATGTAGGTAGTTTGGATAGTATTCATACTATTAAGGAAGTTGTTGTAGTGGGTAATAATACTCCGAGTGTGATTCCGGCACAGGTGATGACAGGTGATGAACTGCAGCGGCTCAACTCGATGAGTGTGGCCGATGCCCTGCGTTTCTTCTCGGGTGTGCAACTCAAGGATTATGGTGGTGTGGGTGGTATCAAGACCATCAACATCCGTTCTATGGGTACCAATCATGTGGGCGTGTTCTATGATGGTATAGAACTCTCCAATGCACAAAATGGACAGGTGGATTTGGGAATGTATTCACTCGATAATATGCAGACAATCTCGCTTTATAATGGACAGAAAAGCCAGATATTTCAAGCTGCCAAGGAATTTGCTTCGGCAGGTTCGGTGTATCTGCAGACTCGTGTTCCAGAATTTGAAGAAGGTAAGGCTTATCATCTGAAAGCGAAATTCAAGACTGGTTCTTTCGATCTGGTGAATCCATCGCTGCTTGTCGAACTGAATCTCTCTGATAGGGTGAAAGTTTCCTTCAATGGCGAATGGCTCAGCAGCAGTGGTAAGTATAAGTTCCGTTACCGTAGAAAGGCAGTAAAAACCGATGAAATCATGTATGATACAACGGCTGTAAGAGAGAATGGTGATATTCGTGCCACCCGACTGGAGGGAGCCTTATTTGGTGACGTTAAGGGAGGTGACTGGATGCTGAAAGCATATAATTATACCTCAGAACGTGGTGTGCCAGGGGCTATCGTTAATAATGTATGGCGGCGAGGCGAGCGTATCAGCGACAATAATTCTTTCATACAAGGTTATATTCATAAGCGCTTTTCTCCCCATTACCAAACGAAGTTAATGGCGAAATACTTTTACTTTCTCACCAAGTATGTCAACAAGGATACCACGGTAATGCTGATAGATAATGTGTATCGCCAGAAGGAGTTCTATCTGTCCACTCTGCATCAGTATGATCTTTGCTCTTGGTGGAAGGTGTCAGGTGCTTATGATTTCCAGTGGAACAACATGGATGCTGATATGTATGGATTTGTGCATCCTACTCGCTGGAATCATATCGTGTCTTTAGCCACAGCAATAGCCTGGGGTGGATTCAAGATGCAGGGGAGTGTGGTTTATAATTATGTACATGATGTAACAAGGGATGCAGAGGCACCAGCCGATAAGAATACCTGGTCGCCGGCAGTGTTTCTCTATTATAAGCCGTTCCAAAACATAGGTTTCTCTTTGAGGGCCTTCTATAAGAAGAGTTTCCGGATGCCAACCTTCAACGACCTCTATTATGCAGAGATGGGCAACTCTAAACTTAACCCGGAATATACCACCCAGTATGATGTGGGATTTGCATATTTCAGTCCTCGTATGAAGGGAATATTGTATGAGTGGGCTGTGCAGGTGGATGGGTATCGTAATTTTGTGAGTGATAAGATTGTGGCTTATCCTAAGGGAGCACAGTTCCGTTGGACGATGCTCAACCTGGGCAAAGTGCATATCAATGGACTCGATGCCAAGGTAAGTGCAACTCTCCGACCATTGCGCAAACTTTATGTTACTACTCGTCTGCAATATACTTACCAGCAGGCCATTGATGTAACCAATCCTGCCGATACCTATTATCGCGACCAGATACCATATATTCCATGGAACAGTGGTTCGGCTGTGGTACAGATGGATTACGGAACTTGGGGTTTGAACTATAGTTTTATTTATACCGGTGAGAGATATAACCAGCAGGAGAATATCATCTATAATCATACACAGCCATGGTATACTCACGACCTCTCTCTGCAGAAAAGTTTCAATTGGAAGGATTACAAGGCTCGTGTGGCATTAGAGGTGAATAATCTCTTCAGCCAGGACTATGATGTGATACTCAATTATCCGATGCCTAAGCGCAACTATCGCCTTACGTTGACGTTTGAGATGTAATAATGGTGGCACGCATCAAAAAAAATAAAAACATGATGAAAAAGCTATTGCTATATTTACTAATAGGTACATGTTTGGTAAGCTGCCGCGAAGATGAAGTGGTGGTTCCTACTGAGTACGAAATTATCCCCGAGGAGGTGAAGCCGGGACAGAAAATTATCGGCATGTACCTGCTCAACGAGGGCAACATGGGTAGCAACAAGAGTACGCTAGATTATGTTGATTTCTCACAGGGGTATTATGTACGTAATCTCTATGCTGAGCGCAATCCTCATGTTATCAAGGAATTGGGTGATGTGGGCAATGACATTCAGATATATGGTTCCCGAATTTATGCCGTCATCAATTGCTCTAATAAAATAGAGGTGCTGGATGCTCGAACAGCTCATCGCATCGGGCAGGTTAATATCCCAAATGTGCGCTATGTGCGTTTCCACAAGGGGTATGCCTATGCCACTTCTTATGTAGGACCGGTGCAGCTCAATAACCCTGATGCGGTTCAAGGAGCAGTCTATAAGATAGATACGCTTTCGCTGAAGCCCGTGGCTAAATGTACGGTGGGATTCCAGCCCGATGAACTTTGTGTGTTGGGACAGTATATCTATGTGGCAAATTCAGGAGGATATATGGCTCCCAATTATGACAAGACCGTGTCGGTGATAGAAATAGAGGGATTCAAGCAAGTAGAGAAAATTCCAGTGGGTATCAATCTCCATCATATTAAAGCTGATAAGTACGGCAAACTTTGGGTAACTTCCCGGGGAGATTACCAGAACATCCACTCCAATCTCTATGTGTTAGTTAGAAAGAAAGGACGCAACGAGATGGAGGTAACTGATACGCTAAACATACCTTGCAGCAACTTCTGCATCAGTGGCGATTCGCTCTATTATTATGCCACGGAGTGGAACAACTATACACAGAAGAATACCATCACGTATGGTATCGTCAATGTAAAGACCCTGAAGAAAGTGAGCGACTCGTTTATTACCGATGGGTCGGAAAAAGACATTACCATCCCCTATGGTATCAATATCCATCCGGAAACACATGACATCTACGTAACAGATGCCAAAAACTATGTTTCGAGTGGGGTGTTGCACTGCTATAATCGGTATGGAGTGAAAAAGTGGAGTGTGAGGACAGGGGATATTCCTGCCCACATGTGTTTTCTTATAAAATAATGGAAGACGATGAAGATAAGATTATGTGATATATTGATCAGTTTGTTGCTGGGGATGGGATTGTCGAGTTGCCATCAGGACTTGGAAAACGTCTCATCGGGGCTCAATGACTACTATTACATTGAGCGCATGCGTAAACTCCGACTTTCGCCAGCCTATGAGGGCAAGAGCTATCGATGGACGGTGCAGACTTCAGATGGGCGGGATTCCCTGCTTAGTACGGATCGGGATTATGTGTTTCTTGCCGAAAAAGAAGGCACTTACAGGCTTACTTTCTCCCTCGATGATGGGGAGCGTGGATATAAGTATACCTTCCCCGTACAGGTGGTGCATGAGGATACCGAGTATAGTCCCTATACAGCTAGGGTATATGAGTACCGGCCTGCACCAGGGCAGTTTGTCAATACGATGCCTCTTTATGAACAGGGCGATAATGAGGAGGCAATGCGCCAAAAAGCAGAAAATGACCTGACCAACGATGTGATGATTTCGCTGGGATCTTATGGAGGGTATGTAATCTTTGGGTTCGATCATACAGTTGTCAATGTGCCAGGGCAGAAAGACTTCTTTATTAAAGGAAATGCTTTCTATAGTGACATTCCTGCTTATAAGAATATGAAAGGAGGTTCGGCAGAACCAGGCATCGTGATGGTGGCGTTCGACCGCAACTGTAATGGCAAGGCGGATGATGATGAGTGGTACGAGTTGGCTGGCAGTGAATATTACAAGCCGGCAACGCTCAAAAACTATGAGATAACGTATCGCCGTCCGGATGATTTCCATAAACCGGTCCCTGATGTAACGGGGATGCTGACCGATACCTTGTATATCCCTTGGACGGATAATCGTGGTGAAAGTGGCTATGTAGCAAAGAACTCATTCCACACGCAGAGTTATTACCCGGAGTGGATTAAGGCTGATGAGATGAAGTTTGAGGGAACTTTGTTGCCGCAGAATGGTGTGGACGAAAGTCATATAGGAACCTATTATGTACTTTATTCCTATCCGTGGGGATATGTTGATAATCATCCCAATGTGGAACAAAACCTCTGTTCCTTTGATATTTCCTGGGCTGTAGATAAGCAGGGAAATCCTGTGCATCTGCCAGGGGTTGATTTCATCAGGGTCTATACGGGAGTGAGACAGTATTGCGGATGGGTTGGAGAAACTTCCACGGAGGTGGCGAGAGCACAAGACTTGCATGTGGAAGTGAAATCGTCTTTACCTGCTGATCCATTAGGGGAGTAGATGATTGGTGATAAGAGAATAAATAGTTAATTATTATAAGTTTAATTTTAAGGTAATAAGTATGAAGAAGAAACTTTACTTTCTTTTATTGATGCTCTTGTGCACAACGATTGCGTTTGCACAAGTCTGCGTTCAGGGGGTACCTCGCAATTTGCATAAAAATGCCAAGGGTATAACTCGAAGTGTTAATGCAAGCGTGGATTTCGACAAAATCCAATATTGGGTAGGTACAGGTGATAAAAAATCTGCGTTAGTTGTTAAATGGAATGATGGCAAGGATGACAATAAATGTCTTGTATGGGGGTATCGCTGGAATGAAAAGACTACAGGTGCTCAGATGCTATTGGATGTAGCGGCTGCAGATCCTCGTTTCTATTTGCTGGTAAATGGTGGTACACAGTATGGTGTGGCTATTGGCGGTTATGGGTTTGATCTTAATGATAATGGTAACATTTTGTTGGTTAATGGAGATCATACGTTTGAACTTACTGATGGCGTCTATGATTGTGGTAGCTATAGCTTTGATGATTTTACTTCTAATGATAACGAAGACCATTGGCAGTCAGGTTGGTACAATGGTTATTGGAGCTATTGGGTAGCGAGTGCTGACGGCCATGAGTTTACTTATTCGAATGAGGGTGCTTCATCCCGTGAGTTAGCTGACGGAAGTATTGACGGTTGGTCTTTTGTGGCAGATATGTCTAATTGGGGTAGTGCAGATATGTCTGGTGACTTGGAATATGTAACAACTCCTACTAAAAAAGCAGACTATACCAAGGGAACATTTATTGTTAATGAAGACTGGTATGGTCATCAGAACTCTACTATCAACTTCTTGACTAATGATGGTGAGTGGGTTTACCGTGTTGTTCAGAAAGAGAATCCTGGTGTAGAATTGGGATGTACTGCTCAATATGGCCAGATTTATGGCGATAAGTTCTATGTGATGTCAAAGCAGGAAAAAGACCCTGGTGCTTCTGTTGTAGGTGGCCGTGTTAACATTCTTAATGCCCAGACTATGAAAATGGAGAAGCAGATTCAGACCATATCTATTGGTGATAATGGTACAAGCAATGCTGATGGTCGTGCTTTCCTTGGTGTAGATGAGCATAAAGGCTATGTGGGAACAAGCAACGGTATCTTTATTCTCGATCTCGATAAGCAGGAAATTACTGGTAGTATAGAGGGAACCACAAATGGTGGAGGCAGTGCCTATGAACAGCTTTATAGCGGACAGATTGGTAGTATGATTCGTGTTAATGATCGTGTCTTCGCTGTACATCAGAAAAGTGGTCTTCTTGTTATTGACGCCAATACCGACAAGGTTGAGAAGGCTATTGCTTCACCTGAAGGATGGTGTTTTGGTTCTGTAGTTCTTTCTAAAGATGGAAACCTCTGGTTGAGTTTAGCTGACACATCGGGTTCTGGACAGGCTGATAACAGAATAGTAAAGCTTAATCCTAACACTTTGGAGCAGACCATCATTGATTTGCCAGAAGGTATCTATGGACCAGCTAACTCTTGGTATGCTTGGACTCCTGATTGTTTCTGCGCAAGCAATCAGCAGAACGTACTCTACTGGAATGGTGGTAGTAATTCTTGGTTTAGTAACTATACTATCTATAAGTATGACATAGACTCTAATAAGTTCTCTAAGTATCTTGACTATACAGATGCGGCTGATGGCTTCTATATCTACGGTTGCTCATTCCGTGTTGATCCTGTAAGTGACGATGCATATGTTAGTTTATTCAAAGGCTATGGTGATCGTACCTATGTGGTTCGCAAGTATGATGCAGAGGGTAAGCAGCTTGCTGAATATCCAATGATTTCTAACTATTGGTTCCCATCATTACCTGTATTCCCTGACAATGTGGCTCCTGTGATTGCTAATCCTGTAGGAGATTTGACTTTGGCAGCTGATAAGACTGCTACTATTGATCTGAAAAATCTTGCCACTGATGCAGACAACTTTGATGCAGCTATTGTTAAGAGTGTGAAAACTGTCAGCGATGTAGCTGTGTTGGATGCAAAGATGCAGAATGGTTCACTTATCATCACCCCAAAGAAGGAGGGTGAAGCAGCAGTAACTATCAAGGTAAACTCTAATGGTAAGTTAGCTGAAACTACATTCGTAGTAACCGTAACTCCTGCTACTGGTATTAATGGTATTTCTGCAGATGGTACAGTTGAGGTGGCTCGATTCTCTGCTGATGGCAAGCGCATCTCTGCTCCTCAGAAGGGTCTCAACATCATCCGCATGAGCGATGGTTCTACACGCAAGGTTGTTGTAAAGTAATTCCGCTTTCTATCTATCAGTAGAATATTTGAAAAATAAAATAAGCCCAGAGCAAATTGCCCTGGGCTTTTTCGGTTCTTATCGTTTTCGATTTTTTCTTTTTCATTTCCGAATCTTTATTCCTCCATCAACTTGCGGTAGCGGCCCTTCTTGATCTCTGTATCGCCAAGGCGGCGTGCTTTGTTGATCTCTCCAAAGCACGGAGAGTGTTCCGAAAAAATGTCGTAATTTTGCTTCCACAATTGGTTTGCTGCAAGTTTAGGTGCTTGCTATCCTAAAAGTATGTAGCAAGAAATAGTTTTAGGAGTTTATTCCTAAAACTTCTTAAAAGCATGCTCTTTTTGTAAGTGTATTCCTAAAAAACATGTATATTTGCAGAGTGATACATAAAACCGTTAAAAATGAAGAGAATAGAGCGACAAGCATATCTGCAAAAGCTAATATCCTTCAAGGATAAAAAGCTGATCAAGGTAATAACAGGCATTCGCCGTTGTGGAAAGTCAACCATCATGGAGATTTTTCGTGATTGGCTAAAGTCTCATGGTGTTATGCCAGAACAAATCATCTATCTCAATTTTGAGGATTATGACTATTATGAGTTGCGAGATCCTCAAAAACTATATGCTTATATCAAACCCCTGATACTTCAAGATAAGATGACTTATATTTTTTTTGACGAGATACAGCATGTTAGGGATTTTCCAGACATTATTAATAGTCTCAATTTGAAATCAATGGTTGACCTTTATGTGACAGGTTCTAATGCCTATATGCTTTCGAGCGAGATAGCAACACTCTTGTCTGGTAGATATGTGGAGATAGCGATGCTTCCTTTATCTTTCAAGGAATATGTGGAAGGTATCGGAGGTACGGATGACCTTTCGCAAACATATATGGAATATGTGAGCAAGAGTAGTTTTCCATATACATTGGAATTGGATACTGCTAGTGAGATAAGCGACTACTTGAATGCTGTTTACAATACGATTGTGGTTAAGGATATCATGAGTCGTAACAAACTTTCTGATGTTATGATGCTGGAGAGCGTGATTCGTTTTACGGCAGATAATATTGGTAATATCCTTTCTACAAAACGTATTGCTGATTTGATGACAGCAGATGGGCGAAAGATAGACCAGAAGACAGTGGAAAAATACCTATCAGCCTTTTGCGAGTCTTTCTTCCTGTATGAGTGTAAACGATATAATATCAAGGGCAAGCAACTGCTCAAGACTTTGGAAAAATATTATCTTGTTGATATCGGGTTGCGACGTATGTTGCTTGGCTCTCGCTCCTTTGATGCTGGACGTATTTTGGAGAATATCGTCTATCTTGAACTCTTGCGTCGACAAAAGAAAGTATATATAGGTAAGACGGACAACTTAGAGGTGGATTTTGTGGCTATCGATGAGAATGGCATCACCTATTACCAAGTGGCTGCAACGGTGAGAGATGAGAATACCTTAAAGCGTGAGTTGGCTTCATTGCAACAAATCAAGGATCAATATCCTAAGTTTATACTGACGCTCGATGAGGACCCAACAGCTGATTATGACGGAATAAAGCGAATCAATGCGTTAAAGTGGTTGATGGGAGAAGTTTAGCCTGCTTTATTCATCGGATTTGCCAGCGATAATTTTTATGAAAAAAGCTGCATAGAAACCAAAAAGAGGGTGAGTCTTGTACTTATGACACACCCTCTTTTCTATTTTTTTTGTTTCCGAAACGATTATTCTTTTCGTTTCCGAGTTCTTGTTTTCCCGAAGCTTTATTCCTCCATCAACTTGCGATAGCGACCCTTCTTGATTTCTGTATCGCCAAGACGGCGCGCCTTGTTGATTTCATACTCTGAATAGCTGCCCTCGAAGAAGAAGACCTCACCATTGCCCTCGAAGGCAAGGATGTGGGTACAGATACGATCAAGGAACCAGCGGTCGTGGCTGATAACCACAGCACAACCGGCAAATGCTTCCAGACCTTCCTCCAAAGCACGCAGCGTGTTCACGTCGATATCGTTGGTAGGCTCATCGAGGAGCAAAACGTTACCTTCCTGCTTCAATGCCAACGCCAACTGCAGACGGTTACGCTCACCACCCGAGAGTACGCTGCAGAGCTTGCTTTGGTCGGTGCCCGAGAAGTTGAAGCGGCTGATGTAAGCACGTGCATTCACATCTCTGCCACCCAGACGCAAGGTCTCATTGCCCTGAGAAATCACCTCGTAAACGGTCTTCTGAGGGTCGATGTCCTTGTGCTGCTGGTCAACATAAGCCAGCTTCACGGTCTCACCCACCTCGAATGTACCGCCGTCTGCCTGATCCAAGCCCATGATGAGGCGGAAGAGGGTAGTCTTGCCGGCACCGTTAGGACCAATCACACCTACGATGCCGTTAGGAGGAAGCATGAAGTTGAGGTCGTTGAAGAGAACTTTCTCGCCGAACGCCTTCTTTACATGCTGAGCCTCAATCACCTTGTTACCCAGACGAGGACCGTTAGGGATGAAGATTTCCAGCTTCTCCTCGCGCTCCTTCTGCTCCTGGTTGAGCATCTGCTCGTAAGAGTTCAGACGAGCCTTACCCTTAGCCTGACGGGCCTTAGGTGCCATGCGAACCCATTCCAACTCGCGCTCCAATGTCTTGCGGCGCTTAGAGGCAGTCTTCTCCTCCTGAATCATTCGCTTGGTCTTCTGGTCGAGCCATGAAGAGTAGTTGCCCTTCCATGGAATACCCTCGCCACGGTCCAGCTCCAGAATCCACTCGCTCACGTCATCAAGGAAATAGCGGTCGTGGGTTACGGCGATGACGGTTCCCTCATACTGTTGCAGGTGCTGCTCCAACCAGTCGATGCTCTCAGCATCCAGGTGGTTGGTAGGCTCATCGAGTAGGAGCACATCCGGTTTCTGCAAGAGTAGGCGGCAGAGAGCCACACGGCGGCGCTCACCACCAGAGAGGTTGGTTACCGGCCAATCGCCAGGAGGACAGTGCAGGGCATCCATCGCACGCTCCAGTTTGGAGTCGATGTTCCAGGCATCGGTAGCATCAATGATGTCCTGCACCTCAGCCTGTCGCTGCATCAGCTTGTCCATTTTATCTGGGTCTCCGTAATATTCTTCGAGACCGAACTTATTGTTGATGTCCTCGTACTCAGCGAGTGCATCATAAATCTTCTGTACACCCTCCATCACGTTCTCCTTCACGGTCTTGTTTTCGTCGAGCGGAGGGTCCTGTGGCAAGTAGCCCACAGAGTAACCTGGGCTCCATACCACCTCGCCTTGTGTAGGCTGTTCCAATCCAGCGATGATTTTCATCAAGGTAGATTTACCTGCACCGTTCAGACCGATGATGCCTATTTTTGCTCCGTAGAAGAACGATAGGTAGATGTTCTTCAGAATCTGTTTCTGGTTTTGTGGGATAATCTTAGATACGCCCACCATTGAGAAGATGATCTTCTTGTCGTCAACTGTTGCCATATAATAATTTAAAAATGTGTTATGCCAATCGGATGCTCATCGGGCTCACGGTGATGAGTCGCTTCTTGTAGAGATCTCCGATGGCACGCTTAAATACTTTCTTGCTTACGTGGAATCGCTCGTAGATATCGTCTGCCTCGCTCTTGTCGCCCAGATTGCATTCCCCGTCATTGTCGAGCAGGTACTGGTAGAGGGTTTCAGCGAAATCGGCAGTCTGTTCCATGCCGGTCTTCTGCAGGGTAACGTCTATCTTTCCGTCTGGGCGTACTCGTCCGATGTAGCCCTTTAGTTTGTCGCCTGTATGGATATACTGGAATATCTGGCTCTTGTAGAGCAGACCGGAGTACTGGTTATCGATGATGACCTTGAATCCGAGGTCGGTTTTCTGCCAGATGAGCAGATCCACTTCCTCTCCGTGCTTGTAGTGAGGATGGTCTTCCTTCAGGTATCTTTCCACCTTGGCTGAGGCTACGATGCGGTAACTCTCCTCATCGATATGGATATGAACGATGTAGGAATTGCCCAATACCATGCGCTTCTTCTGTTCGCGGAATGGGCAGAAGATGTCCTTCATCAGTCCCCAACCGAGGAAAGCACCATATTCGTTGACCCATTTCACTTCGAGATAGGCGAAGTCGCCCACTTTGGCAAGAGGGGTTTCGGTGGTGGCGATGATACGCTCTTCCTGGTCGAGATAGATGAAAACGTCAATCTCGTCGCCAATGGAAAGTCCCTCCGGTACGTAGCGGGTAGGAAGGAGGATTTCTCCCTCATCGCCTCCGTCGAGGTACATGCCGAAATCTACTTTCTTTACAACTCTGAGGCGGTTGTAATCGCCGAGCTTTATCTTGTTTGCCATGTTTTCTTGTTTACTTCTTTTCTTGGATTCTTATTCCTTTTTGTGAATTCTGTTTCCTTTCTGCGAATGCGAATTCTATGATCTTAGATTACATCCTCCTGTTCACTCTTTTTCTGAACAATATCTTCCTGGACTTTTTCTTCCTGAATGTCCTTTGCAGGAATCTTGTCTTCAGCAGAATTAGACTCTACGGTTTTCTCGATCATTCCGTCTTTCAGGTGAATGGTGCGGTCGGTGATGGCAGCAAGCCCCTCATCGTGGGTTACGATAACGAAGGTCTGTCCGAACTTGTCACGCAGATCGAAGAACAGTTGGTGCAGTTCTGCCTTGTTTTTGGTATCGAGGCTTCCTGATGGTTCATCGGCCAGGATGACGGCAGGATTGTTGACCAATGCTCGGGCCACAGCCACACGCTGTTTCTCGCCACCGGAGAGTTCGGCAGGCTTGTGGTTGGCTCTATCGCTCAGACCCATGAACGCCAGCAGTTCCTCAGCGCGTTCCTTTGCCTGTTTGCGACTCTTGCCGGCAATGAAGGCAGGAATCATGATGTTCTCCAATGCGGTGAACTCAGGCAGGAGCTGGTGAAACTGGAACACAAAGCCCAGATGCTGGTTGCGGAAATCGCTCAGTTTCTTGGTGGAGAGCATGCTCACATCAATGCCGTCGATGATGATATTTCCTGCGTCAGGCTTATCGAGGGTTCCGATGATCTGGAGCAGCGTGGTTTTGCCGGCTCCGCTGGGACCGACAATGCTTACCACCTCGCCCTTGTCGATGTGCAGGTCGATGCCCTTAAGTACCTGCAGCGAGCCGAAGCTTTTGGTTATGCCTTTGATATCTATCATTTTTCTTTTCTTTTCGTTTGTATCAGTAGGCAAAGTTAAGCAAAATAATTGGAAATGCCTAATAGTTGAAGACAAAATAACTAAGTTTTTCTTAAAAATGTTTGGAATGTAGGGTTTCGGGAGAAATGTTTACATTATTTAGTGCGGAAAATGTGCTCATTTCGAATAAAAGTAGTAACTTTGCATTTAAATAGTTTCTGATTTTGATATTTTACCAGATATGATAGATAGACCGACGATAGAAAGAATTATGGATTCCACCAAGATAGAAGAGGTGGTAGGAGAATTCGTGACCCTTAAGAAACGAGGGGTCAACTACATCGGCTTGTGCCCTTTCCACAACGACTCCCATCCGTCTTTCTCTGTATCACCGACCCGTGGCATCTGTCATTGTTTCACCTGTGGCAAGGGTGGTAATGCCATCAACTTCCTCATGGAACTGGAACAGATGACCTATCCCGATGCCTTGCGCTGGCTTGCCAAGAAATATCATATCGAAATCAAGGAACGAGAACTGACCAACGAGGAAAAGCAGCGGGAGAGCGAAAGGGAATCTATGTTCATCGTCAACGAGTGGGCTGCCAAGTATTTCCAGGATATCCTTCAGAATGATGTGGACGGTCGTGCCATCGGTATGCAGTATTTCAGAAGCCGCGGTTTCAGAGATGACATCATCCGAAAATTCCAGCTCGGCTTTTCGCTCAATAGTCGTACTGCTCTCGGCGAGGCGGCTGTGAAACAGGGTTATAATCCGAAGTATCTGGTCAAGACGGGTGTGCTCATCGCCTCTGATAATGAACCGGGAAAGTATTTCGACCGATTCTCAGGCCGTGCCATCTTCCCATGGTTTAGTGTGAGTGGCAAGGTGGTGGCTTTCGGCGGACGTGTGCTCGATAGCCGTACCAAGGGTGTGAGCCAGAAATATGTCAACTCGCCCGACAGTGAAATTTATCACAAGGAACGTGAACTCTACGGACTTTTCCAGGCGAAGAAGGCGATAGCCAAGGAAGATTGCGTGTTTATGGTGGAGGGCTATACTGACGTGATTTCCATGCACCAGTGTGGCATTGAAAACGTGGTGGCCAATTCGGGTACGGCACTCAGCATCTATCAGATCCGACTCTTGCATCGCTTTACCAATAATATCGTATTGCTCTATGATGGTGATCAGGCGGGTGTGCATGCTGCCCTGAGAGGAACCGACATGCTGCTGGAGGAGGAGATGAACGTCAAGGTGCTTTTCCTGCCTGATGGAAACGACCCTGACAGTTTTGCACGCAATCATACTGCCGAGCAGTTCAGACAATATATCGCAGACCATCAGACAGATTTTATCCAGTTTAAGACCGACGTTATGCTCAAAGGCGTTACCGATCCCGTGAAGCGAAGTGAGGCCATCAATTCCATCGTGGAGAGCATCTCGAAGATCAAGAATCAGATTACCCGAGCGGCTTATATCACCGACTGTTCTCACCGTCTGGGAGTCAACGAGGCGGTTATCATCAATGCCCTCAATTCCTTCATCCGCAACGGAATGAGCGAGCAGGTGAAGGAGGAACGCCGGGCTGCAGGACTCAGAGATGCCGGCTATCCGGTGAAGCAGCAGGCATTGCGACAGGCGGCTGTCACTCCGCTCGACAAACTGATGGAGGTGGAAGACCTGCTCATCAAACTGGTAATCCATCATGGCGATGAAATCATCAAGGTGCAGGATGCTGACGGCAATGATGTGGAACTGCCTGCAGCTCAGTATATCTATCTGGACATGGAGGGCGATGACTTCAAGTTCCACCATTCCATCTACAATCAGATTATGGCTGAGGCTATGGAGCATATTGAGGAGGAAGGATTCAGATGTGAAACCTATTTCGCTGCTCATCCCAACCCGGAAATCAGTAGGATAGCCGGTATTCCGACGGGTGAGCAGGAGATAACGACGGCAAGTCTGCAGATGAAGATGAATGAGGAGAAACTGCGCCAGCAGATATTCAAGGACATGCTTTCCTTCCGTACCCACTATATTGCGCAGCGTATTATCGAGGTGCAGCAGGAGTTCAAGCAGAATCCTGGCAACAGGGAACTTCTGGAGGAATTCGTGAAACTGAAGAAGATGAACATGCTCGTGGCGTCACAGTCGAATAATGTCTTCAACTAAAATATAATATAAGGAGGTAAGAAAATGCTGTATATCCATTGGTTTCTGCTGGTAGTATATCTGGCGATAACGATAAGTGGAATCGTGGCTGTTCTCATGGACAACAAGCAACCGGAGAAAGCCATGGCATGGATTCTTGTGCTCTGTTTCATGCCGGTAGTCGGCATCATCTTCTATCTTTTCTTCGGCAAGAATACCCGTAAGGAAAAGGTAATCAGCAAGCGCAGTATGGACTTGCTCACCAAGCGCAGCATGCTCGAATTTGCCGAGCAGGAAGACCTGCATATCCCTCGCCGCAACAGACCGCTGATGAAACTGTTTACCAACCAGAACTGGGCGCTCCCTTTCAAAGATAATGAGGTGGATATTCTCATGGACGGCTATGAGTTTGCATTCTCACTCCTGAATGCCATCGGACAGGCGAAGGACCATATTCATCTGGATACTTATATCATCGAAGACGATGCTTTAGGAAATCTGGTGGCTGATGCGCTGATAGACAAGGTGCGTGAGGGCGTGGAGGTACGACTGATATACGACGATGTGGGGTGCTGGAAGGTGAAAAACCGCTTCTTCGAAAGGATGATTAAGGCAGGAGTGCGTGTACAGGCTTTCATGCCAGTTAAATTTCCTGCCTTTACGGGTAAGGTAAACTATCGCAACCATCGCAAACTCTGTGTCATCGATGGAAAGGTGGGATTTATTGGGGGCATGAATATTGCCATGAGATATGTGAAGGGAACGGCAAAGCAGCCTTGGAGAGATACGCATCTCCGTATCCGTGGCGGTGCTGTCTATGCCATCCAGCGAGCATTCCTTGTGGACTGGTATTTCGTGTGCCGGGAACTCATCAACGACCGCCGCTATTATCCGTCTGTAGATAAGAGTATTTCCAATAATTGTCTTACGCAGATCGTGACAAGCAGCCCTGTTTCACCTTGGCCTGACATCATGCAGGGCTATGTACGCATCATCCTGCAGGCTCACAGATATGTGTATATGGAGAGTCCTTATTTCTTGCCTACGGAGCCCGTGCTCTTTGCCATGCGAACCGCTGCTTTGGCGGGAGTAGATGTCAGACTCATGGTGCCTCGCCGGGGCGATGCTAAACTGGTGGAATGGGCTTCGCGTTCTTATCTGATGGAGGTGATAGAGGCTGGTGTGAAAGTTTATCTTTATGAGGATGGATTCAACCATAGCAAACTCCTGGTAAGCGATGATAATCTGAGTTCCTGCGGCAGTACCAATATCGATTTCCGCAGTTTTGAGAATAATTTCGAGGCTAATGCCTTCTTCTTTGGTGAGGGAATGGCTTTGCGTATCAAGCGGATATTCCTGGCAGATCAGGAACGCTCCATGCTGGTAGATGATGTGGCTTATTTCATCAAGCGCCCGTTCTTCCAGCGATTGTTTGAATCGCTTGTGAGACTGCTCTCTCCATTGTTGTAGAGCGATTTCTTGATGATGTGCTGTAGAGTAATTTTTGCTGAAGATGGCGTATAACGATTTTTTGATTTAGAAACTAAAAACTATAGAATATGGATGCAACTTATATGGAATTGACTATTCGTCTTATGCTGGCGCTCTTGTTGGGTGGAGCTATAGGTATCGAACGTGAATATCGTGCCAAGGAAGCTGGTTTCCGTACTCATTTCCTTGTAGCTTTGGGTAGTGCTCTTTTCTGTCTCGTGTCTCAGTTTGGCTTTGGAGTAGATTTGAAGGATTCCTCCCGAGTGGCAGCGCAGGTAGTTTCGGGTATCGGATTTTTAGGTGCCGGTACGATTATCTTTCAGAAGAATGTGGTGCGCGGCTTGACTACGGCAGCTGGTCTTTGGGTCACGGCAGCCATCGGCTTAGCTTGCGGTACGGGCATGTATTTGGCAGCGGTGCTTACTACGGCTATGGTGTTGTTAGGACTGGAGGTCTTGAACTATTGGATTCCTCAGTTGGGATTATCCACCATTGAGTTGTCCTTTTCAGCTCCATCCCGTGAGAGTGTGAAGGAATTTATCACGCGCATCAAGCAGGACGGGATGGAAGTACATTCTTATGAGTTGAAGGAACGTCGCTTGTCGAAGGAAGAATTTCTGGAAGCAAGCATAGAAATCAGAGCGAAACGCGACTTTCATACATTGGAGATACTGGATTATATGAATGATTTTTCGGATGTCACGATTTCTACGATTAAGTAGGAGATGGTGTGTCAATAAGTCCACTCTGTATGCTCGAAAAGGTCCCACAGATATCATAGATTTGGCTTGAGGTCTCAAAAAGATCTGTGTAAATCTGTGATATCTGTGGGACTATGTGTTTTAGACGTTCCGTTTTATTAGAAAAATCTTGCCAGATAATCGTAGTGCTCGCCTTCAGCAATCAGTTCGCCATGTAATCCACAACTCTCTGCGATAGATTTGAGCAGAGGAAAATCAACATAGAGCCAGTCGAAAGAGTCTCCCTTTACGTCTTTGTAAACCATCTGATAATCCACTTCGCCATAGTAGGCTGCATTGAGATTGATGTCGAAACTTCCGCCCTCGTTCTCGTAGATGTATTTGATGTCAGAAGAATCGATGAGAATCTGTCCGTCTTTATTGAGCAAAGCCTTGAGACGGTTGAAGAGGGCGGGGAGGTTTTCTATTTTCCCGGCAATGCCAGTGCCGTTCATCAGGAGAAGAATGGTATCGAAGCCACTCTCCAGATGTTCATCGAAAAGATTGATGCATTCTACATCCTTCACTCCTCTCTGGAGCATCGCTTGGCAACTCTGAGAAGAAATATCGATGGCTTTTACGGCAATCGATTGGGCTTGCAGGGCGAGTGCATGACATCCTGCACCAGCTCCAACATCCAGCACCTTTCCTTTGGCGAGGCTCAATGCTTTCTGCTCCAGCATCGGCATTTCTTCCAAGTTACGGAAGAGATGTTTTACCGGCATTTCGTCTTCCTCAAACATAGAAGATAATATGCTCAATTTTCCAGCCTTCCCTTTAGTTTGGTAGTCAAGGATGGCGGCACCCATCGGATCTTTGTCTTTTGATAGTATATCTGTGTTCATACCTACAAAAATACGATTATTTCGCTAAACCGGCATATCAATATGCATAATTTAACATAAAAATTATCTTTATGCCATAAATCGGTGTCGATTTTTCGTTTATCTTCTTGCAATAATGCAAAAAAATGCTTACCTTTACCGCCAATTTTGGCAATATCAGAAAACGTGTTATCAAAAACAGGTGACTGATTTGTCTATTGTCCTATTATAAAATAAAAGCAATAAAACGATGAGATTACCAGAGAATATCATAGAGATGTTACGGCAAAAATCAGGAAACGATTTGTATTTGCCGTCTGATTGTGAATTTCTTTCACTCGATATAGAGAGTAAATTAGGAGTACATATTGGAGCAACTACGCTCAAGCGCCTTCTTGGTTTTGCTCAAGATGAACGTACACCTCATGCCAGTACCCTGGAGGTATTGGCAAAATATCTTGGGTATGCTCACTGGGAAGATGTTGTAAATCAAGAGGAAAAATATAGTTCGGATTTTGATACTCCTGAGGACGAAATTCGTGCGGCTAATCTGACTGTAGGTGATCGGGTAAATATAACTTATTCGCCTGGCCGTCATGTCGTTTTTGAGTATGTAGGAGATGATTATTTTGTTGTGGTAGAGCGAGAGGGAAACAAATTGGAACTTGGTGATCGTTTGCAAATCCAGAATTTCATCTTGCACCATCCTTTTTATGCAAGGCAGGTATTCCGGGGAGAAGAATGCCTGGGCACTTATTCTGCTGCTATGGTTTCAGGAATTGATACCTTAAAACTGATCAGAAAATGATGGATTATTCTTGTTTTTCAGGCAATCAACAGGATAGTTTGAGAGAATCCTTATCAGTTCCCGGTTTCATGTGTGAGGCTTACCGTGTGAAGATATTTGGCAAACTTCATTTCTTGAAAAAACTGAAACCAGAGCACGAGGACAATATTCTCTTTCGGGAGGCTCTCCGGAAGGAATTTGAGATTGGCTTTCGCTTGGAACATCCTAATATAGTAAGGTATGTTTCCTTTCATGATGATGAAATCTTAATGGAGTATGTAGATGGAGAGGACTTGTTGGCTTTCTTGAAAAATCATCCTACATACTTTGAAGATGCAGAACATTTCGATAAGTTTGTTGGTCAATTATTAAGTGCTTTGCAATATCTTCATGACAATCAGGTTCTTCATCTCGATTTGAAACCAGAGAACATCATGTTGACTCGCATTGGTTGTGATGTAAAGGTGGTAGATTTGGGCTGCTGTTATTCCGATACTTTTGTTGATTCTACTGGATATACTACGCAGTATGCTGCACCAGAACAGCTTGCCGGTAGGAAGGTGGATGTTAGAACAGATATTTATGCAGTAGGCAAAATATTGGAATTGTTGCCTCATCACCCTACTATATATAATAAGGTGATAAAAAGGTGCTTGGATAAGAATCCTCAAAACCGTTATCAGACTATTGCGGAATTACAGAAAGCCTTATCTGTAAGAAACTATAATAAAAAGAAAATAGTGGCAGCCGTTTCCATTGTTGTTGCCGTTTCTGTTGTTCTATTGTTGGCTTTGGCAACTCCTTTTCAGCCTTTGCCAAATGAAGCAAAGGAAACGCCCCGAAACCAAAAGTTGGTTGATAGTGAAAAAAGCCCGGCCCCGAGTTTGCAGGATTCAATGGAAAAGGTTACCGCAGAGGCTGTAGTCGTGAAGAATCCTCCACATTCGGGTTCTGTTTCGGAAGAAAAGGAGAAAGTGGAGAGCCACAATTGGCAAAAGGAGATGGATGCGATGTTGGATAAAGCTTATAAAAAGAGTATCAGCTCTTTTTGTGATTCCATCTTCCCATCACCTACAGTTGGTTTGGCTTGGAAGACTAAAAGTACAGAATTTCATAATCAGGTGATGAAGATTACTTCTGATTTTCATGCAAAGTATCCCGAAGTGGAGGAATCATTGATCTTTGCTTATGCTGAAAATAAATTTCAGAGTGTAGTAGGATATGTGTTTGGTAGGATGCAGGAAAATGGCAGGAAGAACCTTCCTTAGAAAAAGATGAAAATGGAAGAAATGGACGGCGTCCGATTCTTCCATTTTCATTTTTATTTTGTACCTTTGTCGGCGATGAGAGACAACTCTCGTTGCCCACGCCGTATAAGCTATTGGATGATTTTTGCGACTAAAAATAAAAATAGTTTCAAAAAAGTTTGGTAGTGTGGATGATTTTCTATATTTTTGCAGTATGTTAAACAATTAAATTGTAAAATATGACATAAACAAATAAAGACATATAGGAAAATGAAGCGTTAGCTTTTTATTCTTGCTTCCTGAAAATCGCCAAATTTAAGAGAAGCCATGAAGAGTAAAGGTTTGACGCTCACGTCTGCATACGGCGTGGGCTTTACTCGTATTATGTGGCTTATGGTGTTTGGCGATACCTCAGGAGGCGTAAACGAAGTAACGGTCCACGCCATTTTTCTGTCTGATAATGAATACTTGGACCCTAATAACAGTTACTATTTATTGTCCTGTTTAAGAGAATATTTTTAAACATAAGTTCTTAGATAAAGTAATGAGGATTTTGGATCTATTGACCTTCGAAAAAATGAAGGGTTGACATATAAAATAAGATTCTCTTTTTAGCAGGTTCTGTAAATAATCATGTTAAACAATTAAATTTGTAAATTATGAAAATCAGAAAATTAGTATCTGACATTTCGTCAAAGGTTTCTTTTTTGTTAATCAAATCCCAGTCATGTGCTTTGGTTTTTGCAAACGCTATTAGAAATACAAACCTTAAGGTAAAAAGATCCCAGAGAATGCTAAATATGCGTTTGGCTTTTACTGTTTGTTTTGCTCTTTCTGCTATAGATACAGTTTATGCTTTGGACGAAATATCTAATGACTCTTCCCTAAAAAAAATCGCAGAGACTATAAAAGGTTGTAGTAATATAGGTGACTTCCATGAGGGACGCGCTTGGTTCTGTAAAAATGAAAAGTTTGGCTTTGTGGATAAAATGGGAAATATGATAGTTCCTGCAAAGTATGACGATGTCGCTGATTTTAAAGAAGGAAGAGCTTGGGTGGCAAATAGAGGTGAAGATGATCAGTATAGGTGTGGTTATATAGATTTAGAAGGAAAAGAAGTCATTCCTATCAAGTACAAAGTATCTTCTGTGGAAGGTGCTAATAAAATAAGTTTTTCGGAAGGCTTAGCTGCAGTACCAATGCGTACAGACAACTATGATTCACCTATTTATGGTTATATTGACAAGATGGGAAACGAGGTTATACCTGCAAAGTTTAGTATAGCTGGAGATTTTAAAAATGGTATTGCATCTGTTGATTTAGATAAATATATTGATAAAACAGGTAAGTTGTTATCTTATAATGATCTTAGAACTCATGATGAAATAGTAATATTCTCACAAGACGAAAAGATGGGATTAAAGCATTTGAATGGTAAGATTGTTGTACCATGCAAATATGATATAGTTCAGAATTTCTCTGAAGGAATGGCTGCCGTATGCGAAGAAACCCTATGGGGATATGTAGATTCTTTAGGTAACAATATTATTCCTTGTTTATATCGTTCTGTTAATTATTATGATAACGGTGTAATGGATGATTGGGGTGAATATGGAAGTCCTGATGAGGCAAATGACTTCCATGAGGGACTTGTTTTGGTGATGAGAAATAGAATGGCAGGTTTTTTAAATAAACAGGGAAAAACAGTAATTCCTTTTGTTTATAAAAGAGCTAAAGACTTTTCTGAAGGTTTTGCAGCTGTTAAAACAACCCAGAAATGGGGCTTTGTTGATAAAGAGGGTAATAATGTAATTCCTTGTCGATATGATACTGTTGCTTCCTTTAAAGAAGGATTGGCGGCTGCCGTCAAAAATGGAAAATGTGGATATGTAAATGCAAACGGGCAGGAAATAGTTCCCTTTATTTTTGACAAACCTGAAGATTATGAGCCATTAAATAATTTCCATGAGGGACTTGCTATTGTTAAGAAGAATGGTGCTTTTGGCTACGTAGATAAAGAAGGTAAAAGTACATTTGATGTTGCTGCAAATAATACATCTAAACCAAGAGCAATTGAAGTTATGCCTTCTTTTCCTGGAGGACAACAAGGATTAATGGAATGGTTTAATAGTAATTTTCAAGTTCCCGCAGAAGCAGTGCGTGATAGAGCCGTAGGAAAGACTGTTGTGTCGTTTGTTGTGAGTAAAACAGGAGAAGTAACTAACGTGGAGATTTTAGAATCAGTCCATCCTGCAATAGACGAGGTAGCTAAGAAATTGTTTGTGAAAATGCCTCGATGGACACCTGGAACTTTAGATGGCGTTCCTGTAAATGTTAAATATAGTATGCCATTTAATGTGAATACCATACAGTAATGATTTTTTTAACTTTCAATCCTTTTAATTCAAGGATGAGAAAAACTCTTATAGTTCACGTCGTATATGCTATTTGAAGAATATTGGAATTAAGAGAAACATAATTTCTAAAAGTAGAGTGGTGTGGATTGAATTTATATAAATGGTATGTTAAACAATTAAATTTGTAAATTATGAAAATCAGGAAATTATTATCTGACATTTTGTCAAAGGTTTCTTTTTT
>OQVS01000803.1_pt1 | contig 21808 bp, 20 predicted proteins | sample 1691601 | NCBI WGS metagenome assembly OQVS01 (sample SAMN03418268, study PRJEB22391) | human gut metagenome | biome: human-gut; feature: organic feature; material: feces | host: Homo sapiens | place: Tanzania | collected 2013-01
CAAATAAATAAGGATAATTATATGGCAAAACCTATAACTAAAGAAGGATACTATAATGTAAAGGTTAAAATTTCTGAACTCAAAACGGAATTTGAATCTTTACCCGAAATAATAGCTGAAGCGAGAGAAAAAGGCGACTTAAAAGAAAACGCGGAATATCATGCGGCGAGAGAGAGACAGGGATTACTTCAAGCTCAAATATCTAAATTGGAAAGCGATTTAGCAAGCTGTGAAATAATTGACCCTTCAAAATTGGATAAAGATACCGTGACTTTTGGAAAAAGAGTAAAAGTGAAAGATAAAAACACGGATGCAATTTTGGAATATAAAATAGTCGGCGAGATGGAAGCGGATATTTCAAAAAATCAAATAACAATTATAACTCCGATTGCAAAAGGATTATTAACAAAAAAAGTTGGCGATACGGTTACTATAAAAGTTCCCGCGGGTGATAAAGTTTTAGAGATACTTGAAATTGGGCTTTAAATATTAACCGCATAAAATACAACGCTATTAAAACTCTACTCTATTTTTAGAATTTATTTTTTATTAAAAATATTAAATATTTTATAGAAATTTATATTGATAATAAAATAAATCCGTAAAGAAAGGCTGCCTTGTGCAAAGGGAGCTGTCGCACGAAACATAAGTGGAGTGTGACTGAGGGATCGTCCATTTACTCCTTACACCAATCTACAAGGTAATAATAAGTCATCATTACAAGGTAATATATCCAAAAAAAGTCTGCCCATTAGATAAGCGAAGTGGGTAGTTAGAACGCAAGTGAAAACTAGCCGATAGGGATTGATAAATCAGATAATAACAAAGTCGCCTTTGGTGATGAACAAAAAGCTAATAAGAGCAAGAATAGCACCGATTACAACTTGATGCAAGACATAGACGGGCAGGGCGATTTTGCCCCAAAAGTTGATAGGCGCATACCAGTCGTATTTGCCAAGGTGTGGCAACAAGGATTTTTTGTTGGGATAGAGCACGTGTGCCACCGAGCTACCAATGAGCATATAACCGACTAACGGAAAAACTGGTTGGTAGTCCATAGACGGAAAAGGTGTCGGGCACAAAAATTCGCCCACCCAACCCCAAGTATTGTTTTGTGTGAAAATATAGTTATCTTGATGATAAAAGCCCATCAAAATCTCATTGAGAACGACGATAGAAAAGCCCACGCCCAAACAAGCAAGGGCAGTTTTGCGGTAGTCGTGGCGACACAAAAAGTCAATCAAGCACCACGAGAGAATTGCCACCGTGAACATGTGCAGAATGCCGAAGTTGATAGGCATATCCAAAACGTTGGTAACAATGGAGATAAGTGCGGCACAAATGCCTACTTTTATTCCACGCTTAAAATTGCTTTTGCTGAATGCGGTGGAAATTCCGCATAAGGTGCAAAAGATGATGACGACGGTCGGTTGGACAACTTCCCTGATAGGAGAAGTCCAATAAGTCACGGCATTTTGCCAAAGATTATAAAAAAACTCACCGCCTTTTGCATTGTACCAAGCCTCGCCGAAAATGTCGCCAATATCGTAGAGAGTATGGTCAAAAATCATCAGCAAAACGCATACGGCTCTCAAAAAGTCGAGTTCCCATATACGTTGCTTTTTGATCGTAGGCAGTGAATTTTTCTTCATCTCAAATTAATTTATAACCTTTTTGCCACCCATATACATTTGGAGTGGACCAGGAATGTTGATAGAGCCATCAGCGTTGAGATTGTTTTCAAGGAAAGCAATGAGCATACGTGGTGGAGCTACAACGGTGTTGTTGAGAGTGTGAGCAAAGTAGTTGCCGTCTTTGCCTTTTACACGGATACCAAGTCTTCTAGCTTGAGCGTCGCCAAGATTGGAGCAACTGCCCACTTCGAAGTATTTTTGTTGGCGAGGAGACCAAGCCTCTACGTCGATACTCTTGACTTTGAGATCGGCAAGGTCACCAGAGCAACATTCGAGCGTACGCACTGGAATATCAAGCGAACGGAAGAAGTCAACCGTGTTGTTGTAAAGTTTTACGAACCAATCTTTGGATTCGTCAGGGTGACACACGACAATCATTTCTTGCTTTTCGAATTGGTGGATACGATATACGCCACGCTCTTCGATGCCGTGTGCGCCAACCTCTTTGCGGAAGCAAGGAGAATAGCTGGTGAGAGTCTTTGGAAGTTCGTTCTCAGGAATGATTGTGTCCATAAACTTGCCAATCATAGAGTGCTCGCTTGTGCCGATAAGATACAAGTCTTCGCCCTCGATTTTGTACATCATATTTTCCATTTCGCTAAAACTCATAACGCCGTCCACAACGCTACTTCTAATCATAAATGGCGGGATATAATAGGTAAAGCCTCTATCAATCATAAAATCTCTTGCATAGGAGAGAATTGCGCTGTGCAAACGAGCAATGTCGCCACAAAGATAATAGAAACCATTACCGCTGGTGCGTCTTGCGCTGTCTAGGTCAATGCCGTTGAGCTTTTCCATAATATCAACGTGGTAAGGCACTTCAAAATCAGGCACAACAGGCTCGCCGAATTTCTCGATTTCCACATTTTCGCTGTCGTCTTTGCCGATAGGAACAGATGGGTCGATGATATTCGGAATAACCATCATACGAGTTTTGATTTCTTTGGAGAGTTCTTCTTCCTTGACTTCGAGATCAGCCAATTCTTTTGCATAATCTGCCACGAGTTTTTTGGTGTTTTCAGCCTCGTCTTTTTGACCTTTTGCCATCAAAGCGCCAATTTGTTTGGACAAAGTGTTGCGTTGACTTCTTAGGAAGTCGCCACGATTTTTGGCATCTCTAAATTGTTTGTCGAGCTCGATAACTTCATCGACAAGCACGAGTTTTTCATCTTGAAATTTTTTCTTAATATTTTCTTTGACTAAGTCAGGATTGGTACGAATAAGTTTGATATCTAGCATATTTTTCTCCTATTTTTGTTTGATAACGAGATTTACAAGTCGCTTTGGAATGATGATTGCTTTGACTACTTCAAATCCTTCGAGAAGCTCTTTGATAGTAGGGTTGTCCAAAGCAATAGCTTTGATTGTGTCATTGTCTGCGTCGCTAGGCACAAGGATTTTTGCTTTTACTTTGCTGTTGAGTTGGACAGCAAGCTCATATTCGTCCTTGACCAAAGCTTTGGCGTCGCACTCTGGGAAAGAGCGGTTGAATACGCTGTATTCGTTGCCAAGCATAGCGTTGAGTTCTTCGCTCACGTGTGGCACGAATGGCGCAAGAAGTTTGACAAGGTTGTCGATACAATCGAAGAAGAATTTTTCGTCCTTGTTGTCAGCTTGTTCGGTGTCGTACTTGTAGAGCGCATTGACGAATTCCATCAAACGAGCAATAGCCGTGTTGAAAGAGAATACTTGCATGTCGGCATCTACTCTTTGGATAGTGTAGTTGCGGATATAGTTGAGTTCTTTTTCGGCTTTGCCAAGCTCTTTTGCGACAGCGTTGCGGTCAGCCTTTTGGACAAGTCGCTCCACTCTCTCCAAGAATTTGACGATAGAATCAATACCGCTTGCATTCCAAGGACCGCCCTCGATATATGAGAAACCGAACATGAGATACATACGGAAAGCGTCCGAGCCGTACTTTTGGACATAGTCATCAGGAGAGATAACGTTGCCACGAGATTTGCTCATTTTGTTGCCGTCAGGACCTAGGATTGTGCCTTGGTGAACGAGTGATTTGAAAGGCTCATCAAAGTTGAGATACCCCATATCTCTGAGAGCCTTGGTGAAGAAACGAGCATACAACAAGTGCATACATGCGTGTTCTGCACCGCCGATATATTTGTCGACTGGGAGCATTTTGTTGATAATCTCTGGGTCGAACGCCATTTTGTCGTTGTGAGCGTCAGGGTATCTTAGGAAATACCAGCTAGAACATACGAATGTGTCCATTGTGTCAGGGTCACGGCGAGCTGGTCTGCCACAGATAGGGCAGGTGGTGTTCATAAATTCTTCACTCTTTAGAAGTGGAGATTTGCCATCAGGGGTAAAGTCAACGTTGTAAGGGAGTTTTACAGGGAGTTGATCTTCTGGAACTGGCACGTCGCCACAGTGGTCACAGTGAATGATAGGGATTGGACACCCCCAATATCTTTGGCGAGAAATGAGCCAATCACGGAGTCGGTAGTTGGTCTTTTCACCGCCTTGTCCCATAGTTTCGAGTTTGTGCAAAATTGCTGGGATAGCATCTTCGCTGGTCATACCATCGAACTCGCCACTATTTACAAGAATGCCTTTTTCGCAATAAGGCAAGTCATCGTTTTCGCCGTTGGCAGAGCGGATAACTCTCTCGATTTTTAGGTCGTACTTTTTGGCAAAGTCATAATCTCTGTCGTCGTGTGCGCCCACGCCCATGACAGCGCCAGTGCCGTAAGAACCAAGCACATAGTCGCCTATCCATACAGGAACACGCTCGTTGTTGATAGGGTTGATACAATATGCACCAGTGAAAGCACCTGTCTTTTCACGAGTGGTAGAAAGTCTGTCGATTTCGGCGAGTTTGGCAGTTGCTTGCTTGTATTCTTCCACAGCAGCCTTGCACTCAGGGGTAGTAATCTTGTCCACAAGTGGGTGCTCTGGGGCAAGTACGACATAGCTTACGCCAAAGATTGTGTCGGCACGAGTGGTGAATACACGGAACACATCTCCGCTCTCGCACTTGAATTCGATTTCGCCACCGGTGGATTTGCCAATCCAATGGCGTTGCATAGCCTTGGTTTTTTCTGGCCAATCAAGTCCGTCCAAGCCTTGCAAAAGCTCTTCGGCATAGTCGGTGATTTTGAAGAACCATTGGGTAAGATTTTTTCTTACAACAGGGTGCCCGCAACGCTCACAACAGCCATCAATAACTTGCTCGTTGGCAAGCACGGTGTTGCAGTCGGTACACCAGTTTACAGGAGCTTGTTTGCGATAAGCAAGACCTTTTTTGTAGAGTTGGAGGAATATCCATTGGGTCCACTTGTAGTATTCTGGCAAGCAGGTAACTACTTCATAATCCCAGTCAAAACTACCGCCGATAGCTTTGAGTTGGTGTTCCATAGTGTCGATATTTTTAAGGGTACTATCTTGTGGGTGAACGCCCGTCTTGATAGCATAGTTTTCGGCAGGCAAACCGAAAGCGTCGAATCCCATTGGTTGGAAAACTTCATAGCCTTTCATACGCAAATATCTTGCATAGCTGTCGCTTGGGCCATAGTTGTACCAGTGGCCGGCGTGGAGCTTTGCGCCTGATGGGTAAGAGAACATTTCCAAAACGTACTTTTTGTTGTCCATTTTGGATTTGTCAAAGCTGTAAAGGTGGCTATCTGCCCACTTTTGTTGCCATTTTTTTTCAATGTTGATAAAATCCATTTTTACTCCCAATATATATAAATATTTTATTCTAATAGCATTATAATATATATTATACTTTCTTGTCCAAAAAGTCAATAGTTGGAGCGGGATTGGACAAAGTATTGAAAAGTTGCTCCCAAAAGCAATCACCCACAGCCCCAAAAGATATAGCAAAAAATCAAGAAAAAATGTCAAAAAGTCGATACATATCGACAATTTTGCACCACTAGCAACATACAACAGAAGAGCGTAAAATATAGTAAATCCATTGTGGCATACCCACAATTCAAAAGACTAAAACAGAGCAAAAACAAAGAAAAAACAACAATTCTCGCCCAAAGCGAGAAAATATCCTGCCATATTGCCACCAAAATTGCAAAATTTTGGTAAAGTTTGGCATTTCGAGCGCAATATTTGTCGGCAGGGGTTGACCAATATAAATTTTATATATATAATAAACATAACAAGGTTTTGGCTGTTTTAGAAGATTTTGTGCAAACAATTATTGAGCGTATTTTCGATATTTTGTATTTGCAGGCAGTGGTATTTGATTTGGACAGCTTATCACTTCAAAAACTTATGTTTATGAGCGAAAACTCTCAATAGGTTTTGTTGATATGCTCAAAACTAAAAACAAGAAAAACTAGAGTCCAACGCCCAATAGTTTGGACACAGGAGAATAAGATGACTTTCAAAATAATAAGTGACAGCTCGTGCGATCTCGAAAAGGACTATCTTCAAGGCAAAGATATTGGTTTTGATATTGTTCCGTTTGTAGTCAACGTGCTAGGCCACGAATTCATAGATGACAGTGAGGGTAGCAAAAACGTTGTTAAAATGCTTGCCCTGCTCAGCACCACTCAAGAAAAAACATCGACAGCTTGCCCATCGCCACAGACATACTATGAGGCGATGACAGCGGACGTCAACTTCGTGGTGACCATCTCTTCCCAGCTCAGCGGATCGTACAATTCGGCTTGCGTGGCACAAAAAATGGCGGAAGAAGAGGGTAAAAAAGTCTATGTAATCGACAGCAAAGCGACTTGCGGTGTGCAAACACTTATTGTGGACAAGTTGGTTCAGCTCATTGAGAGCGGACTATCTTTCGAGGATATTTGTCTCCAAATCCAAAAGTACACAGATGAGAGAAATCTTGTCTTTGTGCTTAAAAACTTCGACAACCTTATCCGCAATGGCAGAGTGTTGAAGATTGTGGCAAAGCTGGCTGTCATCATCAACCTAAACCCAGTGTGCATCAAAAGTCCAGATGGCAATATCGAAATCAAAGAAAAAATCATCGGCAACAAAAAAACACTTCGCCGTATGGTCGAGATAATTGGCGAAACAACTCCCGATCTGGACGGCAAAGAGATTATCATATCGCATTGTCTAGCCGACATTGACGCTGAGACAATCAGAGAAAAAATCTTGGCGACCTATCCACAAATCAAAGGAGTGAGAGTTGTTCCAACCAAACTTTTGGCATCGTACTATGCACTCGATGAGGGAGTCATCGTGTCTTATTGAAAAAAATCAAAAACACGGGAAGACGCAAGTCTTCCTTATTTTTTAAAAAAAGCGTGTTGACAAAAATGATAAGGCAAAGTTGTGGATAGTTGCAATGAAGAAAAAGTTTGACAACACAAGACGCAGGAAGACAAAAGTATTCTTTTTTGAAAAAGGGGAAAACCACTGGCAAATAAAAAATATTCACACTTGGGCAAAACTATGTTATAATAAATATATGAACAAACTTCAACTTTCGATTTTTAGGAATGTGACCAAGTACAACTTGGAGAAACAAAAGAAGATGGACAACTTTACCTATCTCAATCGTTTTGCCAAGCAAGGTCAAATTGTGCTTGTCGGCGACTCTATCACCGAATTGTTTGATATGGAACTTTTCGATGATTTTTCCGCAATGAGCGGACTTAAAGTTTACAATCGTGGCATAGGGGGCGACACTTCGGACAGGCTGGTGGAAAGGGTGGAAGACAACGTTGTTGCTATCAAGCCAGCGGTGGTAGTCTTGCTCATAGGTATCAACGACCTATATCGAAAATATGTGTCAATCGACTATGTTTTGGACAACACTCGCACCATCATCAACAAGATTGTGACAGCCCTGCCAAGCGCCAAAATCATCGTGCAAAACGTTTATCCCGTCAACGACCATATCAGCCCAAGGCTCAAAGGACTCAATGCCAAAGTGGTAATGTACAATATCAAGCTCCAAAGATTGTGCCAAGAGCTTGGTGTGGAGAACGTGGACATGACCAGTCTTTTGTCGGACGAAGAAGGAGAGCTAGACTCAACGCTTACATACGACGGCTTGCACCCACTATCTATCGGATTCCAAAAGGTGGCAAAGAAGTTGACAGGGCTACTCGAAGATATGTTGGGAAGATAGTGAGCGTCGCTATGATTTTCAATCAACACAAGCAAGTCGCCTAGAATAAAATAAAAAGACAACAAGGAGAATATATGAAATATTGTGTAAAATGTGGAACACAGCTCGAAGATGAGCAAGCTTTTTGTCACAACTGTGGCACAAAAGCCGTGAGCGTTGACGAACAAACAAACAGCGAAACAAGCCAAACAAACAACGTGGCAACTCAAACAAATAGCACAACTACCCAAACAAACAGCACGGTAGACGAGTTTTTCGCCGAATATATCCCCACCCCAAATAGTGACGCCAACTCTACCAATCCATACAGCTATGTAGGTACGGATGTGCCATACAAGAGAAGTGGTTTGTCAGTAGCTGCTTCAATATGGTTGTGGCTGTCGGTGGCGGCGTATGTATTTTTATTTGGCGTGTACTTGATGATGGGAGCAATCATAGGCGGAGAAGATGGAATGATTTTGATTGTGGTAGCGTTTGTTTTGCTTATTCCGCTGTGTTGGACAATCCCAATGGCAATCAAATACAACAAAGCCAGCAAGAAAGGAGAAGAAATAAGTTTGGCATTCAAGCTTTGCACACTATTCTTTGTCAACACTATCGCAGGCATTCTTACGTTGGTGGACGGCAACAACAACTGATTGACAATATGAAATTATGTAGTCGCAATTTGGACAGAATTGCGACTTTTTATATGTTCAGTCTATTAAAATTGAGAACAATCGAAAAGACATAAATTTGGCAAATAAAATTTTAATAAAATTATTATATGACACACCTTGTCAACAATATGATTTTATAATGATAGTATAAAACAGTTCGGGAGAGTGGTATGTTGACCTATGTAGAAATAGAAAGAGTATATAAAAGACTGCTAGCCGAAGGGCAAAATGCCGAAGACATATTTTTGGCTTGGTATAAGTTGTTCCAGCTAGGCAAGTTTTCGCTCTTGGAGTTTAGGTTTGTTTTGGCTGCGGTAGGACATGGCGTATCTTCAAAATTTTTGGCGCTCAGCGAAGAAGAGCAAAAGAAGATAGAAAATTTGGAGATTATCATATCCAAAGAAAAATTTTGCAACATACCAGTTTTTGAGGATAGGAGGGAATGATGGAAGAAGAATTGCAAGACCTATGGGAAGTACTTAGAGAAAGTTATGGCGAAGAAGAGATTGTCAACTCGATATATATGTTGTACGAGAGAGGCAGTATTACGTTCGACTATTTTCGCAAAATGCTCAAAATCGGCGGGTACGAATACAAAGAAAAAGTAAGGGGTGATATGTTGCCCGCAAGCGGAGAAAACAGCACCCTGTAAAAAATATCTACAAAACCAAAATTTTCTGCTATAATAATGGTAGGTGAAAAGGTTGAATAAAAAGGATTTTGACAGCGACAAAACATTGAATATCCAAAGGGAAATTGCAGCCAAGGACAACTCGGCAGTCAACGATATTTCCTATTCCAAGCACTCTTTGACAAGCAGTGCTTGTTTTGGTATGGAAAAAGATGAGGCAAAATCAACAACCCAAATACAAAGAAAAAAGATAGAGTGCAAAGGGGCATCGGCAGCGGTAGGCAAAATTGCCAAGGTGAAACTAAAAGAGTTGACAGCGGACAAAAAACCGCAAAAAGTCAATACATATACCCCAAAATACCAAAGTTTGGATATAGCAACCCCTAGCCAAACTTATATTCCATCAACCAACGACCGCATACAAACAGGCATTGCGTGTACAAAAATCCGAGCTTTCAAAGAGGCGGTAGAGCTGTTGAGTAGTGCGCTAGAAGAAAGTACGGAGAATGGTTGGGCGTGGCAATCGACGGAATGGTGACTGTGATAGGTTTGTTTGCGACAGTAAAAATAAAAAAAATGGTATAGTCAAACGCAAATAAAGCGTACAAAACAAGGCAAAAAAGTAGATTGTAGACCAAACAAAGGGCTAAAAATTACAAAAAGCGTATGTAAAATTTTTTTATATACGCTTTTCTTATTTATAAAAATATGTTAGCATAAAATTAGAAAAGCAGGTGAAAAATGCAAGAAAAACAACTAAGACTGGACGATCTCGAATACAACAATCTCAAACTTTGGCAAGACGTGGACGGATATTGTTTTACGTCAGACGCCGTATTGCTTGCCAATCACGTGCGAGCAACCAAGCGTGATATTGTGGTAGATTTTGGGTGCGGAAACGGAGTGATTGCTATCTTGGTGGCGGGCAAAACTACCGCACAAAAAGTCGTGGGAGTGGAAAAGCAAGAGGACGCATACTTGTTGGCGATGAAGAATGTCGAGTTCAACAACTTGCAAGACAGAGTGCAAATTGTGCATGCGGATATCAACGACACGGATAGCATTTTGGGCAAAGAAAGCGTGAGCGTAGTGGTATGCAACCCGCCATATTTTGCTGAGCAAAGCGGACAAAAAAGACTGACCGAGAGCATTGCGCTGGCAAGACACGAGAGCAGTTGTACTTTGGACGGCATTGTACGACAAGCCAGTCAAATATTGCAATTCGGCGGGAAGTTTTTTATGATACACAAGACCGAACGCATGGCAGAAGTGTTGGCAAGTATGGTGGAGAACCAACTAAGTCCAAAGAAAATGACGCTCGTCTATCCCAAGGCAGACAAACGCCCCGACACCTTCATCATCGAGGGTAAAAAGGGTGGACAAAGCGGTATGGTGGTGGATAGCCTAGTTGTCTACAATCAGGACGGAAGTATGACCGACCAAGCCAAGATTTTGTACAACAAGGCATATGAAAGTAAATAGCTTTTATCCCCTCAGTCTAGCAGTCGCAAGGCTTTGTGCTAGCCAGCTTCCCTTACCGTAAGGGGCGCTCACAACAAGGATAAGTCAAAGGCACTTGCTAAAATGGAAAACAATCCGCAAAAAGACTGTCCCTTAGATAAGGGAAAGTGGCTTGCAAAAGCGCAGTGGGAGCAAGCCGAAAGGGATTGATAAGCCAACTTACAATTATAGATAGTAAACAATCCACTAAAAAGACTGCCCCTTAGCAAGGGGAAGTGGATAGTTGAAACGAATGTGGGAACTAGACGATAGAGATTGTAAAAACAAACACCCACACAAGAGCTACGAGCTCAAAAACTCGATACGTATGCAGAAAATGACAAAAAAGACATTGCACAACTCCATATCAAAAATCATAACGTTGGCACTGACAATGACGATAGTGCTAGCAGTTCTTTGTACGGCTTGTGCATTGGGAGCTCCGCAAAATGGCATTTCAGCCAGCACAGCTACCGCAACAAAGACCGCTGTCAGCACTGACGCACAGCGCTTTTATAGTTTTGCTGATGAGATAGTAGCTTTGTCCAAATTCGACCCACGAGATGCTTTGACTCCTGTCAAGGATCAAGGGGGAACCAATCTTTGTTGGGCATATTCGGCAACGCAAGCTTCCGAGGCGTCAATCTTGAAGAGCGGACTTGGCAACAAGGATAGTCTAAGGCTAAATCCTCAAGCTTTGGCATATCGCAAATATGTGAGGAATGCCGATCCGCTTGGCAATACACAAAGCGTTTCGAAACTTCCATCGGGAGGGTGGACACAGGGGGCGGGACAAATTGCGCACACTCCCGCAGTACTCAGTATGTGGCAAGGTCCAATAGGTGGGGACAAACCTGCCGCAGACGTATGGGAAAATTCGCTCTATCGCCTAGAAAGTGCCAACGCTATATATTCGGGCAAGAGTGGTGAGGATAGAATTGACGAAATCAAAAGAGCAATCGCCCAATATGGCGCGGTAACTTCATCTTGCTATTATGATGGTGGCACGAAACAATATTACAATGACAACGCAATAAATAACGGCATACCGCACGCTATCACTTTGGTGGGTTGGGACGACAACATTGACAAAAGCAATTTTGCACCAAAACCAGCAAGCGCCAACGGCGGTTGGCTTGTCAAAAATAGCTACAATGACAACGGATATTTTTGGTTGACTTATGAGAGCAAAATAGTCGATTCGGCGGCTTGGTCTTTTAGTTATGCTCCAAGAGAAGAGTATGATTACAACTATTATTATGACAACAACGAAGATGATCAGCCACTCATCAAACGAAATCAGGTTGCCAACGTTTATCAAGCCAAAAAGGGAACGGCAGACCAAGCGGAATATCTCAAAGCTGTCAACGTGGGATTTGTCGGCAATGACGTAGAAGTGACTGTCCAAGTATATACTGATTTGACAAGCAGTGGACCAGCGCAAGTAGAAAAGGGTACTTTGGCGGCACAGAAAACACAAACTTTCAAGTATGGTGGCTACAACACAATCAAACTGGATACGCCAATCAAACTTGCCCAAGGCTCTTATTTTTCGATAGTTGTCAACACAAGAAATTCTGCCGGCGATGCGTTCGTTAGAATGGTTCAATCAGAGTCCAAAAAGCCATCGTATGGCGGTGGATATTATGGATATGATTATATATCTTATGGCGGTGCTGTTGCCAGAATCAAGGCTTACACCAAGCTCGGAGATGATATCCCCGAGCAAGAGTCGCCAGACGATGAGATAAAAGATTGGAATTTTACCAACCTAGTGTTGTTCGCCAAGTTCCAAGACGAAGACGAGTTCACTGGCACCAAGTACGGCGATACCGCCGTCAAAGAAATCATCAACAATACCTACAATATGAGCGAATATTCTGTGCGAGATTATATGCAGAATGTTTCCAACGACAAGATCAAGATGCGTACGCTGTATTTGTATGACAAGGGCGGTTCGCTTACGCTGAGCAAACCTCGTGGATACTATGCAATCAAGGACGACGCCAACCCAATCGGATTCGAAAATAGCGAGAGGGGGGCTAGAATGTATGAGCTCAAAGAAGACTGGAAAAACGCTATCCAAAATGCAATATCTCGTGGTGCAAAGCCGTCCAATCTAAGCGGAACGAAGTTGTTTGACTTGTCCGACCTAGACAAAAACGGCGACGGCAAAATAGACAATATCACGGTGATTTACAAAAATACCGTGCAAAATATCAATGTGAGGCACGGCGATCCGCTGTGGGATTATCGTGACCATTGGACAGCGGTTGAGCTCCAAGACAAAGGTAAAACTTATACCAGTGGCAACTATATTCAACTTACGCTGTCATATCAGAGAAAAGAAGACGGCAAGCCTATTTTGTACAAGGCGCAAGACAACCTGCCGTTTGTCAACACGGGCAAGATTTATCACGAAATGTTGCACGTTTTCGGCGTCAAGGACTTGTATCGCTCAGAGAGTCAAAGTCCCGTGTCGCTTATGTCTATTATGGGCAAGCCTATCGGACCTGTGGGTCAATTCGTGTCCGCCAAAGAGCGAGAGGCGATGGGATTTTTGGACGAGCACCAAGTGCAAACTATCAATGCAAGTGGCACATATACGCTCGACGTACTGACAAAGGGCGGTGGCGTGATGGGGTACAAAATGGATATTCCGAGCATAAACAAAACGCTATATCTCGAATACCGCAATTTTCAAGGCACTGCCAACAAATACGACAGCCAAAACAAAGATATTTATTCTTTTGTCACAGGAAAGAAAGACGGCGGACTTACTCTCAAAAGCGGACTGGTATGTTATCTTGCAACGACCGACATAAAGTTCCCATCCAATGTGGGAACGAGTGGCAACAAATGGAATTATGAAATAATATCAGCAGGGAAAGAAGCGACAAAATCAGACAGCGCAGTAGGATTGGGTGAGAGATTGGTTCTTCCTGCGGGGTTGGTTGTCAATGTCAACCAAATGGGTGAAAACAGGTTGACATTCTCTATATCAGGGGTAGAAAACGTGGTGGGTTGCCAGCACGAGTGGGGCAAGCCAACCTATACTTGGTCGGCGGACAACACAATGTGCACAGCCAAAAGAGTTTGTACAAAAGACAGCTCTCACGTCGAAGAAGAAGTGGGCAAAGTGACCGCCCGCACAATTCAAAATCAAACTTGCGACAAGCCGGAAATTGTGGAATATACCGCAACTTTTGAAAAGGCAGGCTTTGTCACTCAAACAAAAAGAGTTCAAACCAAGTCGGCATCAGGACATTCTTGGGGCGAGCCAACCTACACTTGGTCAGCGGACAATACAATGTGTACAGCCAAAAGAGTTTGTGCAAAGGACAGCTCTCACGTCGATGAAGAAGTGGGCAAAGTGACCGCCCGCACAATTCAAAATCAAACTTGCGACAGAGCGGAGATTGTGGAATATACCGCAACTTTCGAAAAGGCAGGCTTTGTCACCCAAACAAAAAGAGTTCAAACCAAGTCGGCGTCAGGACATTCTTGGGGCGAGCCAACCTACACTTGGTCGGCGGACAATACGCAAGTGACAGCAACACGAGTGTGTGGTATAGACAGTTCTCACGTCCAGTCCGAAACGGTGATGACGGTGAAGAGCACAATCAAACAACCAACTTGCTGTGAAAAGGGCAAAATCAAATACCGCACGGCAAGATTTGGAAACTCAGCTTTTGTAGAGCAAGAAAAAATTGTAGATACGGATTATGCCGAGCACGAGTGGGGAAATCTCATTGCCGAAGTGCCTCCAACATGCACCGAAGTAGGCAGAAGGGCGCATTATAAATGTGCCCAATGTGGCAAGTATTTTGATGAGAACAAACAGCCAACGACTTGGGAAAGTTTGGCTATTCCAATCGATGAGCACGCTCACATGTTGGGAAAGTGGATAGACGAAGTGCCCCCAACCAAAGACAAAGAGGGCACGAAGGGACACTACAAGTGTGCTTGTTGCAACAAGCTGTTCGACAAGGACGGCAAGAAAGTGACGAGCCAAGACCTAGTTATCCCTCCAATCGTCGAACATAAAATAATCGTGAACGGCGAAGAGCAAATCTATAAAGAGGGCGAAAGCGTAACAATCGTTGCCAAAGAGCCAGAGAAAGACCAAATTTTCAAAGGCTGGCGCAACGAAAAGGGCGAAATAGTTAGTATGGACAGAGAATATACATTCGTTGCCAATGGCGATACAAACCTTGTTGCGGTGTATGAGCCAGCTCCTGTCCCAACACCGCCAAGCGGTGAAGACAAACCAGCTCCACCGAGCGACGACAAGCCAACGCCACCGAGTGGTGAAGAAAAACCAAATCCGCCAAGCGAAGAAAATCCAACGCCGCCTATCGAGAACAATCCAAGCACAGACAAAGAAAACGTCAGCGGACAAGCGTTGGGCATAGCTGTCGGCTCAGGCATAATGGCAATTATTGTGGTAGCAATCGTGGCGGTGGTGATTGTACTCAAAAAAAGAGCCCCAAAGCCTGACAACCAAAACAAAAAATAACGCAAAAAGTCGATACATATCGCACATTTGAACATAATACCTGTCCAATAAATATGGCGGGTATTTTGCATAAAACAATAGTAAAAACAAACAAAATCAAAGGAAAATGAAGAAAGTCAAAAATTGGGAAAGTGTGTTTTAAGCAGTTGGGAATATGAAATAGTGAGAGCGAAAGCCAAAAGATTTGTGGAGACAGGTGGACTAGACAATAAAAATGTACGAAGTAAAAAGGTGCGGGGAAAATCATATCCACAAATTCGAAACGAGAAAATTTGATAAACTATTGAAATTGTACAGATTTTTGATATAATGGTATTATAAACAATGGTCGTAAAGACGGGGAGAGATTATGAAGTATAGAATAGATGGAACTTTGATAAAAGATGATTTTGAAGTAGGGGATAAAATTTTTGCCAAACTTTGCAATTATCTCGACCAAAAAGAAATGGAATATACAATTCATGACGCCGAAGAGGGGCTCAATGTGTTGACGGCGAGCTTGAAAGGCAATGATTTGCCGATGGACATAATTTTGGCGGTAAATGCGTGTGACAATCTTTTTATTTTTACTTCGTTGTTGCCAGTCGAATTCGGAAAAGAGAAATTGAGAGAGGCGGCAATGGCGATTTGTATGATCAACAAATATCTAAACAATGGACATTTTGACCTAAATGTTGATACTGGGGAGATTAGCTTTAAGATGTGCAACCGCTGGGCAGATAGCAATGTTGATGACGACATTTTCTCATATTTTATACAAATGGGCTGTGGCGCAGTCGACTTGTTCAACGACAAACTTTTGCTGTTGTCAAAAGGTATGATAAGTCTTGAAGACTTGCACCAATTCATACACAAGTAAAACTTTCAAAACAATTTACTCAGCACAAGGGCGATTCTGAAAAGAAAAACCCTTTTTTCAGGCTCTCGTTCGACTACCTATGTTATTTATGTATCAAAAAACGGACTAAATTCACTAGTCCATTTTTGTTGGCGAAGTGACAGGAAAATAAATCGAATATATTTTATTTCATAAAATTCAAACAATAATTTTGCAAAAATAAATATCATTTGAGCACTTCTTTCTTTCGAGTATTTTGGCTTAGTTTTGTTGCGGGAGGCGTTTTGCGCCGTCCTTTTTTGTTGCTAAAAGCCCACTTCTCAACCATTTTGCAGTCATTTCCGGTACTTACAAAAACCATTGAAAATGGAATTTTTCATAGCAACTACATTTTGAGCCAATCACGCTTTTTGCGGCGTGGTAAAAGATTGGATTGACAAAGAGATTGAAAAACTTTTGCATTTTTTAAGGAAAAATTTTTAAGTCGCAAAACTTTGCGAGTTTGTCATTTAGAATAATTGTAAAAGTTGTTATTGTACTAAAATAAATTAAGTTATGACAGCTTTAATCAATTACACAATTCAAGGAGAGATATAATTATTTGAAATTAAGTATTGTGGTTATTATTAAATCAGTATCTTGAAACATATATGAATTTGTGTTATAATGACTTAAAGGATGTTTATGAGAATAGCAATAGTTGAAGATGAGATTGTATATATGAATCAATTGAAAAGTTTCCTATTAAATCACAAAATGGGAAACTAGTTTGAAATTGAAGAATATAAAAGAGGAACAGACTTTTTACTTAGTCAAAACAAGTATGATATCGCATTTTTGGATATAGAACTTGGAGATCTTTTAGGTGTTGATTTGGCAGTTGAATTGAGGAAAAAAGATGAGAATGTTATTATAATATTTACAACATCACACACCAATTATATATCAGACGCATTTAAGTCAATGCCTTTCCAGTATTTATTAAAGCCAATAAAGATAGAACTTTTGCACAAAGAGTTAGATAGAGCGATACAGAACAATATTTTAGCTACTAAGAAAATGGGAATAAATTGGAATAATAAAAAATATTTGGTGCTAGTTAAAGATATTATATATATAGAATACTATTCAAGAAGATTATTGATAGTAACAGAAAAAGAAAATTATAATGCAAATGGTAAAATAAATGATTTAGAAAAAGAAATAAAAATATTTGGATTTGCATGTTCTCATAATGGATTTTTAATTAACATTAATCACTTAATAACATTAATGGATATGAAGCCATAATGAAAGATGAAACAAAATTGCCAATAAGTAAAAAGTATTTGAAAGAATTAAAGAAAATATATGCTGAGATTATTTCGGGGGTAGTAATATGACAGTGTTAAAACTAATAATTAATACACTATCATCAATTATGCAAATTATTGTTTTTGATAGAGTTTTTAGCGCATATGGAGACAAACAAAAAAATAGCAATACAATAAAAAACATAACATCAGTTATAGGAGGTGAAATTAAATGTTTAAAAAAATAATTGTATTAGGGATGGTATTAATTATGTGCTTAGCAATTTTTACGGGGTGCAATCAGGAGGAAAAAAAAGTGGGAGCGTTTTATACATTGAAAGAGGCGTACGATGAGGGGTGGCTGCTGATTGATGATTTGCGGAGCATTGCTTATTATCAAAGTGGGGGGCAGGATGAACCTAATTTTGTGCCTATTCCGAAAAACCCTGAAAATTTAAGTGGCGAATCCGAGATTGCAATTAAAAAAACTTACTTGGCAAACCTGCTTGCTCAAACCAATTCAAGTGGAAAAAAGCTGTATCCACGAGCAAAAATGGATGATGTAAATATTTTAGGTTATTATGGTACCTATAATGACTTAATTGCGGTTAAGATTTCCGATAAATACTCGGGGTTTGCTGATGTGGTAGTGGAACTTACCATTGCTGGAGTGACCTTTACATATAGTGGGGCGTGCGTAGCAATTTGGAAATCAAATCAAACATAAAATACCAAATTTTTGGAGGATAAAAATTATACCAATATTAAAATGTAAAATTAGAAAGATGACTATGGTTGCGATATGTGTCGTTTTAGCAATCACATTATTGCTGATGTTTTCGATCAATAATAGCTTTATTGCTTTTGCTCAATAAACAATCGATTGACGATAATGGCGATATGATATGGACTACTGTATAGCTTATCGACGTGGATGTGTACAACGAGTACACTACGGCATAGAGTCCTGTTACATATGGCTATTTGTGTTATTATGTCAATGGAATGCTATCAATGCTAGGAGCAACAACAGGGTTTATTAATATATTTGACGTTGACGCTACGACAATGACAATAGACCAAGTGACGACGCAAGCAGATATAGAAGAATATGGCATATTTACTTATGAAGAATTCGCTGAGTTAATCCCAGTGCCAGAGTTAGTATTTGACGCTTTCAATGGTAAATATCTCAAAGTATCTATTGGCAAAGGCTTAATTACAATAGAGGAAATTGGTGAATTATTTGAAAGATATGCAAGTTTCTTTGACGTTGAAACTGAAGAAGAAATTGAAGAAACTATCATAGAAAGTGGAAACAACAGCCCCATCGTACAAAAGGAAAACTCGCTTGAACCTCAAGGGTTCAAAAGAGTTTCACTTGGCGGAGGAATAGGGATTCGAACCCCAGGATGCTCTCACATCAACGGTTTTCAAGACCGCCGCTTTCGACCGCTCAGCCATTCCTCCATAGCAATATTAACATTTGCTATGTGATTATAACAAAAATTGAGTGTCAAGTCAATGATTTTTACAAAAAAAAGAATGTTGTCGTCCAACATTCTTGTTTTTTGTGTATTGCGTCGTTTTGATTTGGGTTGCGCTCGCCTCGTTGCAATATGACTCGTGCATAGCTTGCCCATGTTCGCTGGTGGGCAAACGCCGTGAGAGTGTAGAGTAGACTACACCCCGCCGTAGTCGGTTTGCAAGTGGTGGAGCATAGCGCTCTTATAAGCCAATCGTCGGTGCAACGGAGTTTTGATTGCTCAAAAGTCGATACATATCGCCCAAATGGCAAACAGGTAGACTAAATATCGTCGTCCTCGTCGGTGGTATCTTCTTCGTCGTCTTCGTCGAAAGAAACGTCGTCAGGATCAACTTCTTCGAAGTCGTCAACAGGGCGGGAAGTAGTTTCCTCTTCCTCTTCCTCATCTTCTTCGTCGAGATCCAACTCGTCAAGACCTAGCTCGTCATCGCCTGCAAAATCAGAGAAGTTCTCTTCGTCATAGTGCAAAGAGTCGTTGTCAGACCATGCATCTTCCTCTTCCTCTTCGCTTTCTACGTCGCTGAAAGAAACGGAAATGCCATCGTCAAGATTTTCTTCTCCAGGGTCTTTGGCGTGGCTGTGGTGGTCGTCATCTTCTATCAAACGCTTTGCTTGTTTCTTAGACTTGCATTCGGCGCACAATTTTTCGCCTGGTTCGAGGTAGTTGACACCGCAATATGGACAAATATTGTCGTCATCATCATCTTCTAGTAAAGTAATTCCGCCAGCAAGCTTGAGTTCTGCTTTGCACACATCGCACAACTCTTGATCTTCGAGCATCCAGTTCAGGTCACATCTAGGGCATTTTACATATTTTGGCATAGGTAAATCTCCTTTTGTAGGGTAAATAAAATATATCCCTATTTGCATAGTATTATATGCATATTTTTGCAGTTTGTAAATAGTTTTTAAGAAATTTTTTCGCATATTTGCAAAAAAAATTCATTTTGTGCAAAAATCGTGCCAATTTTGGGTAAAATATGCCAACGCTGGTCTTATTAGACCACTCCTTCCATAATCATCTTGTCTGCCAGCAAGGCGATAAACTCGCCGTTGGTAGGTTTGTCGTGACAAGAATAAATCTTCACGCCAAAAAGGCTGTTAATATTCTCTATTTTTCCTCTATTCCAAGCCACTTCAATAGCGTGACGAATAGCTCTCTCGACCTTGGAGGGTGAGGTGTCAAAGCGGTCAGCAATGGCAGGATAGAGCTTTTTGGTGATAGAATTGATGATGTCGGGCGTATCAATAGCCAGTTTGATTGCCTCTCTCAAAAACTGATAGCCTTTGATATGCGCCGGTATGCCCACCGAAATAAAGATATTGGCGAGCTTTTCGTCCAAAGTGTGTTGGGACTTTTTGATAAGCATATCAATGCGAGAATCGTCTACTTTACGATCGGTAGGCGGTGTGATATTGCAAAAATCTTTGATGCGTTCACACAGCGTGACGCAGTTGAATGGTTTGAGCATATAGTAGCTAGCGCCTGCACTGATTGCTTTGCTAACGAAAGCGTCGCCATTGAGCGAGCTGGTCACAATAAATATTGGAGCGTGCTCCTTGTCTACGTTTGCCATCACGCCAAAGCCGTCTAGCCTTGGCAACACGAGGTCAAGAATTACAATATCCGGCAAAATATTGCCAATTTTGTCAAGGGCATTGATGCCGTCGCACTCACAACCCACAACTTCCAAGCCGTCTTGCTGTGAAATGCAATTTTTCAACATTTTCAACTGGTTCATATCGTTGTCAACCAACAATATTCTTGTTTTTTTCATTATTATCTCCTAGTCTTTATTGATATCCGCGAACAATTACATTTTACGCCCATAATTCTTGTCGGACAAACATTAAACTTGTCGGAAAGCGAATAAAGGGTCATCTTTTGTCGAAATAATCACAAAAACGATTATTATTGGAGAAATAATTATGTTTACAATAATACCAATTTGTGCTATACTTTAAGAGTTATGGAAATGAGTGAAAAATTGATAAAATTAAGAAAAGAAAATGCTATGTCGCAAGCTACTTTTGCCCAAAAATTGGGAGTAGGTCAAGCGACTGTTTGTCAGTGGGAAAAGGGACTGGCAATGCCATCTTGTGAGTATCTCTACAAAATCGCCAAAGAATTCTTTATATGCCTTGCAGTAATCACTGCTTTGACGGTTACGCTTGCAACCACCGCCACGACAAATATAAAAATACCCGCAATTTTTGCAACCGTCATTAAGTTTAAATGAACTTTTTAAAAATTCAACACATTTAGGCATTTTATAAAGTTCTTTAAACGATAAATCATTAATATTGCCGAGAAGCCATTCATCCGTGCAATAAAAGTCACAAGGATAAACACTTCCGTCACCTTCAACAACAAACTGTGTTGAGCAAAAGCCGTTCATACCGCACTGTTCGGCATTGCCTGCATTTACCAAAGATATGTAATTATCAAAAGTACGCACCGAAACATAATCGCCACGCATATAGTCGTTATAATAAATATTAAAGCATTTTGTTAAAAAATAAGCATAGTCATCATCGTTCATATACATATCATTGTCATACTCGCCCTCAAGCGGTTTAAGACCGAGAATAAACTGGATATACCTTAAATCATTTGATTTAAAAAAACGATATGCTTTCCTAAAATTAAGCGCCGTATTTTTAGTAAGAACGGAAAGTACATTAAACGAAACATTATGCTTTTTAAGTATTTCAATACCTTTCATAATATCATTAAACGAATTTTTGCCGTCTTTATAAACACGATATTTATTAACTTCCTCGTCACCGTCAAGCGACACACCGATTAAAAAATTGTTCTGCTTAAAAAACAATGCATTTTCATCATTAATAAGTGTACCGTTGGTTTGTAGGCAATAGTTAATTTTTGAACCGCAAATATTAGCTTTTTTTGCATAAGACACAAAAGACTTATAAAAATCTAACGGACAAAGAAGCGGCTCACCGCCTTGAAAGGTGAAAAAAACATCTGTCCCATTTGCAAATTCAAGCGCAGTGTCAAGCACTCTTTTTGCAGTATTTTCACT
>OQVS01000804.1_pt1 | contig 21806 bp, 26 predicted proteins | sample 1691601 | NCBI WGS metagenome assembly OQVS01 (sample SAMN03418268, study PRJEB22391) | human gut metagenome | biome: human-gut; feature: organic feature; material: feces | host: Homo sapiens | place: Tanzania | collected 2013-01
AACTCTACGGGGATACACTCGTAAAAGAATAACGGAGGGAATATGGATATTAAAATTACGGCCAAAAACATTAAATTGACTCCGGCCATCAAAGAATTTATCAACACGCGCGTAAGCAAAATTGAAAACTTTTTTGACAATATTGTTTCCGCCCAAGTGCTGATTTCGGTGGAAAAGAAAATCAACCAGCGCGCCGACATTGTGTTGCACACCGGGGCTAAAACCACCATTAACGCCAGCGCGGTGGAAGACAACCTTTACAAAGCCATTGATGCGGCGGCAGTAAAAGCCGAAGCACAGGCCAAAAAAATTAAAAACAAAGCCAAAACCGCTGCAATTAAATTCCTGTTTTTCTCATCGTCTGCGACTGTTCCAGTGCATTTTTCTATGATTAATTTGCCTTGTCTATTGGCAAGAATATCTTCTGTAAGGTCAGAAGAATCATAGACTTGACAGATATTATCCTGCGTTTCCGTTTTCGTTGGAATTACATTGACAGTTGGTACAAAATCGTAACTGTCAGTATTGTATCTTAGGGTATCAGCCTTTGTTTGGTTTCCGACTTCTTCAAAATATTTTTTTGCTTCTAGTCTATCAATGGTTACTTTAGTAATTGGTAAGTCTTTTTTTACGATTTCTTTCATTAAGTTTTTTATCTTTTCTAACTTTTCTTCTGTTAGTTTAAAACTTGTTTTAATATATATTCCTTTATCTAATGAGTGTTCTACAGTTATGTTTGCAGATTTTCCATATAATTTTTTTACAGCATAAATAAGCATAAATACAAGTCCATTTACATGAGCTCTATTTCCTGCTGGTGTTGTCAAATCTATAAACTCTACTACAGAATTTTCTTTTATTTTTGATGATAATTCTTTTAATACATTATTAACTCTAGCTAGAATTATTGGATACTTAAATTCAGGTTGATGCTCTTTATAAATTTCTAATAAAGTTACATCTTTACTATAATTATACTTTTTTCCATTAATAGTTACTTCGACTGTCTCAATCACACTATTCACTCCCTTATAATATTATGTTAAGTATAACATATTTTGTAATATTATTATATGCATATTTTTTTTAATTGACACTATATTTATAATGGGTGATATGATGAATTTGATTCCTATGGTATTTGATAAGAGTAGTGATTTAATGGGATATGATATTTATTCTAAGTTACTTGAACATAGAATTATATTTATTAGTGGCGAAATTGATGATAATTTGAGTAATACTGTTATTGCGGAATTACTTTATTTGGATTCTATTTCTAATGAGGACATTTATATTTATATTAATTCAATTGGGGGAAGTGTTAGTAGTGGATTGTCTATTTATGATACTATAAATATTATTAAAAGTGATGTTTGTACTGTTGGTATTGGTATTTGTGCTAGTATGGGAGCTTTTCTTTTGTCTAGTGGTTGTAAAGGTAAAAGGTTTATTCTTGAAAATACTGAGGTGATGATTCATCAAGTAAGCAGTGGTTTTGAGGGACAGACTGATAATATTAAACTGATGAGTGATAGAATATTTGTACTTCAAAAGAGGCTTAATAAAATTCTTTCTAAAAATACTCATAAAAGTTTAAAAAAAATAGAAACTGATATAAAGCATGATTATTATATGGATTCTATTCAAGCTATAGAATATGGGATTGTGGATAAAATATTAAAATAAAAAATATCTACTAATTATAGATATTTTAATTATTTTTATTACGATCAGCTTTTTCAAATGAATCGGCTAGATCTTTAATTTTTCTCATTCTATGATTCATACCTGATTTAGATATTGATTTTCCTGTTTCTAGAGTAATTATTTCTGCTAATTCTTTTAGTGATGACTCTTTATATGCTTTTCTATATTTTAAAGCGACTTTTGCTCGGTCATCTAATAGGTCTATTCCATCATGGTCTTCTATAATTTTAATTTGTCTTAGTTGTTCATTTGCTGTTTCAAAAACTCTATCAATATTTGCTTGTTCCATATTATTCAATCTGTTTGTTTTATTTTTTTGATCACGATATATCCTTACATTTTCATAGTATAATACTGCTTGATTAGCTCCTAATAGTTTTATAAAGTCACTTATTTTTTCAGCTTCTTTTATATATATCATATATCCTTTTTCTCTATTTAGAATTTTAGCATTTAAATCAAATAGATTTAATAATTTTTGAACAAATACTGCTTCTTCAGGTTCTGTTACTAGTATTTCCATATGATATCTTGATATTTTTGGATCACTGATACTGCCTGATGCGAAGAATACTCCTCTTAAATAAGCTCTTATTTCTTCGTTTGCTCCTACAATGTAAGTTGGAACTGTTGGTAAATAGTTATTTTCTTCATCAATTATTCCTAAGTCTTTAAGTAGTCCCTGAACGTTATTATCTATTATAACTTGATATAATTCTCTTTTACTAAAATTTAGGTTTTCTATAATTTCTATTTTTGGAATAATATCTGTTATTGATGTTATAAAATAATTTACTCTTTCTACTAAGAATCTATTTTCTGTATTTAGAGTAATTTTATCATCATTTATTAAACCATTATTTCTGATGTATGCTGATAACTCAGCTATTATTTCTGATCTTGTACTTTTAATTTTAGATATTTCTTCTTTTATTTTTACAGTGAATGACATTATTTTCTCATTAGATATGAAAATATTAATGAACTTAGTTTTAAGCTATTATGTTTTAATGTATTATCATCAATTGTTATTAGGTCATCTTCTATTAGTTCTACGCCTATTTTTTTAATTTCATCATAGTCTATTAAAACTGGGTCTTTTTGTTCTTGGCTTTCATATCTTTTTGCCATTTCATCATCTATTTTTGTATTGCTGGCGATTACTACGTCAACTTTCTTTTTATCTAAATATCTATTTAAAAGTTTTACATGATCACCTACCGTGAAATTATCAGTTTCTCCTGGTTGAGTTACTATATTACAAGTATACATAATTGGTGCTTTACTTTCATTAAGAACTTCTTCTACTTCTTTACAAATAATATTTGGAAGAACGCTTGTATATAAACTACCCATACTAATTATTATTAAGTCTGCATTTTTTATTGCTTCTAGAGCTTCATGTGATACCTTTGGTTCTTTTTTATAAAAGATTTTTTCAAATTGACGGTGAGATTCTGTAATTTGTTCTTCTCCTTCAATTATATTTCCATCTTTATCTAAGCCCATTAGGGTTAAATCACAATCTTCTGATATAGGTAAGACTTTGTGTCTTACGTCTAATAATTTGCTTAATTGTTTTATTGATTCTGTTAGTGATCCTGTTATATCTAACATTGCAGTTAAGATTAAGTTTCCTACTGCGTGTCCATCTAGATCACTTGATGTTTTAAATCGATATGACATCATATCTTTTATTGGTTGGTCTATTTGCGAAAGATTTGTTATAACCTTTCTTATATCTCCAACTGCTGGTGTGTGGAATTCTTCTCTTAATTTTCCAGTTGATCTTCCATTATCTGAAACTGTTATTATGGCTGTAATATCTACTGGAAAGTCTTTTAGTCCTTTTAATAAATAAGACATTCCTGTTCCTCCACCTAAAACTACTACTTTTTTATACATTTATGTCCTCCTTAATTTGTAACAATTTTATCTAAACAATACTTTTTCTTTTTTTTGTAACTGTATATAAACAAAGCAATTCCTGATATAACAAATAATAATGATACTAGTTGAGCTACTTTTATTTGACCTAGCATTAGCGAATCACTTCTTAGTGTTTCAATTCCAAATCTTACTATTCCATACCAGATAAGATATATTGCGGTTAATTGTCCAGTTTTTAATTTCTTTGTAGCTCTTAATATTAATAATAATATAAAACCTATTAATGAGCAAATTGATTCATAAAGAAATGTTGGTTCTCTATAAAAACCACTTATATACATCCCATCTATAATGAACTTTGGTAAGTGCATATTTTTTAGTGCTTGTAGGGAAATTATATTTCCATATGCTTCTTGATTGAAGAAATTTCCCCATCTTCCTATTGCTTGAGCTATAATTACGCCTACCACCATAATATCTAACATTTGTAGAATATTTATTTTATTTTTTCTGTACAAATTATATTCTCTTTGATATAATATAGGCGTATATTTTCATATTGAAAGTGTGATTTTATGAAGCTTCTTGCCATAGGAGATGTTGTCAGCGACGGCGGCTGCCGAGCGCTCTCAAGGCTTCTCCCGAAAATCAAAAGGCAATATAATATTGACGTGTGCATAGCGAACGGCGAAAACTCCGCAAAGGGTAACGGCATACTTCCAAGCTCGGCGGAAATTCTTTTTTCCTCGGGCGTTGACATGATAACAACAGGCAACCATGTCTTTCGCCGCCGTGAAGCATCGGATTTTCTTGACGAAAACGAATTTTGTCTGAGACCTTACAACATGCACCCCTCCTGCCCCGGAAAAGGCACGGGAATAATTGACATGGGCAGGTATCGCATAGGAGTCATCAATCTCATGGGCAGTGCTTTTTTCAATGCAAACTATGCCAATCCGTTTGACAGTCTCGACAGGGCGATTGAAGAAATCAAGGATTGCAAAATAAAAATCGTTGATTTTCATGCCGAAGCTACGGGGGAAAAAAGAGCCCTCGGCTTCTATGCCGACGGACGCGTTTCCGCCTTTTTCGGCACCCATACCCATGTCAGAACCGCCGACGCTCAGATACTTCCGCAGGGCACGGGTTATATAACCGACCTCGGAATGTGCGGCAGTGAAGATTCCGTACTCGGGATTGAGACGGATTGCATAATCCATGCTCTCAAAACGGGTATGCCGACGCTTTTTCAAGCTAAGGAGGATAAAATTCTTTTAAACGGCTGTATATTTGAAATCGACGAAGCAACGGGAAAAACCGTTTCTGTTGAAGCAATAGATAAAAGGGAGTAATACCATGTTTAAATACACCAAAAGAATAATCGCCGCTTTTGTATGCCTGACGGTTCTTTTCTCGCTCTGCGGCTGCGGCGGTAAATCCGTAATGGACACAATTTCGAATCTCGGAAAGGATAAGGAGCCCGAGCCTATTGACGAGATCGGCTTCACCGTTCCTTATATACGCACGGATTCTCTTGACCCCTATAAGCTGACAAATTCCATGAATAAATACATTTCGGGTCTGATTTACGATTCGCTTTTCAAGGTTGACGAGACCTTTAAAGAGACCGCCGTAATCGCCGAGTCATACACCGTTGCGGACAAAAAGCTTACCGTAAAAATCAAGAACGGTCTCAAATTCACGGACGGCACACCTCTCACGGCAAACGATGTTGTCTATTCATTCAATCAGGCAAAAACGAGCGTAACATACGCCGCCTATCTTGAAAACATAGACTCGGCGTCAACCGACAGCACTTATACCGCTGCTTTCACGCTCAGGAATACCGACAAATCCGAGGCGGCAAACCTCATTTTTCCGATTGTCAAAAAAGGTTCCTACGACAAAACAGCAAGCGAGGATATACAAACCGACAGCGACGATGAAGAAAGCACAACGACGGCTTCCGGCGGCGGATATACATCAAAAATTCCCGTCGGCAGCGGACGCTATACCTTTGTCACCAACAGCGAAAGCAAATATCTTCAATATAATAAATCCCGTCTGGGCGGATACAATCCGAAATATGCAAAAATCGGTCTCATTGATATTTCCGCATCCGAATCTTTCAGCAGCCTTTTCGAGCTGAATAAAATTGACTTTTACTGTGATAATTTTGATAGCGGAAAATACACCAAGTTTACAAAAATAAGCAACAACATTGAGCTTAACAATCTTGTATATCTCGGCATCAATTCTCAAGACAGCGTTCTTTCCGAGCCAAAGATCCGCCGTGCAATTTCTCTTGCTCTCAACAGAGCCGAGCTTGCCTCCGACGCCTTTGCGGGCTGCGCCGTCGCTTCGGCTCTCCCCTTCCACCCGTCATATTACAAGCTCAAGGGCTGCACTCTGCCGACTTTAAATCAAAAAACGGACAGTGCAATTGAGCTTCTCGAGGACGTCGGATATTCAAAAATCAACGATTCCGGTGCAAGATATAACGAGAATAAAGTCATGGATCTGACCCTGCTTGTAAACAGCGAAAATGATTTTCGCCGTTCTCTTGCACGCGGAATTCAGCAAGCGCTCGAAAAAATCGGCATCAAGGTCACTATCAGAGAAGCCTCCTATTCCGACTACGCTTCTTCGATATCAAGTGACAGCTTCGATATGTATATCGGAGAAACAGAGCTTCCGAACAGCTTCGGACTTTCGAGATTTTTCTCGACCGACGGCGGACTTAGATACGGTATTTCCGAAAAAAGCGAAACGGCAAGAATTTATAACAAATACCTCGGCGGACAGGCGGATATGCAAAAGCTTATCGGCACGTTTTCCGACGAGCTTCCGTTTATCCCCATTGCATTCAGACAGGGCATCACCGTCAGCTCTGATAAAATAACGAGCGAAATCAAAACAGTTCCCGGCGACTGCTTTGCCAATATCGACGAATGGACGGCGCAGTGATGGACAGAACCACCAATATACAATATTTAAAGGGAGTCGGTGAAAAAAGAGCCAAGCTTTTAGGAAAGCTCGGGATTTTCACCGTCGGCGATCTTCTGCGCTATTATCCGAGAGAATACACGGACTGGAGCAAGGTGACAAGCATCGCCGCCGCTCCGTTTGAAGAGCCGTGCTGTGTTAAAGCGACCGTTGACCACAAGCCGAGGGGAGCCAAGGTCAGCAAGGGAATGACGATTTACAAAACCGTTGTGACCGACGGCGAGTCACTTATGAACATCACGATTTTCAACAGCAAGTACACCGCCGAAGCCCTCGAAGCGGGCGAAGAATATCTCTTCTACGGAAAAGTCGGCGGAAATTTCCACCGACGCGAAATGTCCTCACCGCTGATTGAAAAAGCTTCAAGCGGCGAAAGGATTCATTCAATATACCACCTGACGGCAGGCGTCAATTCAAAATATATCGAAAAGCTTATACGTCAGGTATTTTCCTCCGGCAACGATTATTTTACAGATTGTCTGCCGCAGTCGCTCAGAGATAAGCTCTGCCTTATGGAGATCAACAAGGCAATTCACGAGCTTCACCTGCCGACAAACGAGGATATGCTTCACGAGGCACGGCGAAGAATTATTTTTGAGGAGCTTTTTATTTTCCAGCTCGGCTTAATGAAGCTGAAGGGCAACAGGAAAGAAACCACACCGGTTGCCGTCACACAGGATTATACCGACGAATTTAAACGTCTTTTGCCTTTCAGACTTACGGGAGCGCAGAACCGTGCCGTCAGCGAAAGTATAAGGCAGATGACAAGCGGGATAACGATGAACCGCCTTTTACAGGGCGATGTAGGCTCAGGCAAGACTGCCGTCGCCGCCGCACTGATTTATACCGTTGTCAAGAACGGATATCAATGCGCATTCATGGCGCCGACGGAAATTCTCGCTCAACAGCATTTCAGAACATGCCAAAACTTTTTTAAAGATACAGACATTCATGCCGAGCTGCTGACAGGCTCGGTCACGGCAGCGAACAAACGGGCAATCAAAGAGCGCCTGAAAAGCGGTGAAACCCGGCTTATAATCGGCACCCATGCACTGATTCAGGACGATGTCGAGTTCAGTGCTCTCGGTCTTGTCATAACAGACGAACAGCACCGCTTCGGCGTTAAGCACAGAGCGGCACTGAGCAAAAAAGGAGACAAGCCGCATACACTTGTCATGTCGGCAACACCCATTCCGAGGACACTTGCCCTCATGCTCTACGGCGATTTGGATGTCTCCGTGCTCGACGAACTTCCGCCGGGCAGACAGCCGATTGAGACATATTACGTCACAGATAAGCTCCGCGCAAGAGCCTTCGGCTATGTCAAGAAGCACCTTGATGAGGGTCGGCAAGGATATATCGTGTGTCCCCTTGTTGAGGAGGGTGACGAGGATATCGCCGCCGCCGAGAGCTATGCGGAAAATCTTTCAAAAGGATTTTTTAACGGCTACGAGGTCGGACTGCTCCACGGAAAGATGAAGCCAAAGCAAAAGGACGAGGTAATGTCACGCTTTGTTTCGGGTGAGGTCAAGCTGCTCATTGCCACAACGGTCATCGAGGTCGGCGTTGATGTGCCGAATGCTGTCATTATGGTTATCGAAAACGCCGAACGGTTCGGTCTTTCGCAGCTTCATCAGCTCAGAGGACGAATCGGCAGAGGGCAGTATAAATCAACCTGTATTCTTATCTCAGACGCAAAAACCGACAGCGCAAAAAAGCGCATGGAGATAATGACAAAAACTACCGACGGCTTTAAGATTGCCGACGAGGACTTGAAAATGCGAGGACCGGGCGATTTCTTCGGAGCACGTCAGCACGGGCTGCCGAACATGAAAATGGCGTCGCTGACCGACTCGGCATTATTAACCGAGGCTCACCGCTTTGCGCAGGAGATTTTGTCAGACGACCTCAATCTTCAAAAAGCCGAGAACAGGAACCTGAACGCCGCAATTTATGAGCTGTTCAATTCGGAATATATAATGAACTGAAAACACCCGAGTTTCACTTGAAATTCGGGTGTTTACGCTATTAAATTATTTCCATTGGAAGCTGCCGGAAAGGAGGGTTGCGCCTTTTTCCGAGACGGTGAGCAAGCCGCCGTCGACTGCTCCGATTTTTTCTGTATCATCGGGAAGAACAACCTTGCAATCGCACGGCTGTAATGCCGTAATAAACGGAATATGACCTGCCATTATCGCCAAGTCGCCTTCAATTCCTCTCACGGTCAGCATCTGTGCCTCGTCGTAAAACTTGTTTCCGTCCGGCGAAGCTATCGTCAGTTTGAAAGTATTCATTGCGATAACCTCTTTGCCTTTTCAACAGCATCGTCAATCGTTCCGACAAAGAGGAATGCCGATTCGGGAAGATCGTCGTGCTTGCCTTCAAGAATCTCCTTGAAGCCTCTAATCGTTTCCGAACGGGGAACATAAATTCCCGGGAAGCCATTGAACTTTTCGGAAACATGGAACGGCTGAGAAAGGAATCTCTGAACCTTTCTCGCACGGCTTACAAGCAGCTTATCATCATCCGAAAGCTCGTCCATACCCATAATGGCTATGATATCCATAAGCTCGTTATAGCGCTGAAGAACACGCTGAACCTCTCTTACGACTGCGTAGTGCTCCTCGCCGAGAGTCTCGGGATTGAGGATTCGGCTTGTTGATTCAAGCGGATCGACCGCAGGATAAATACCCTGTGAAGAAATACTTCTTGAAAGAACCGTTGTCGCGTCAAGATGAGCAAATGTTGTTGCCGGAGCAGGGTCTGTCAGGTCGTCGGCCGGAACATAAACCGCCTGAACCGATGTAATCGAGCCCTTCTTCGTTGAGGTAATACGCTCCTGCAATGCGCCCATTTCCGTTGCCAAGGTCGGCTGATATCCGACGGCGGAGGGCATACGTCCGAGCAAAGCGGAAACCTCGCTGCCTGCCTGTGTAAATCTGAATATATTGTCAATGAAAAGAAGAACGTCCTGCTTCTCCTCGTCACGGAAATATTCCGCCATGGTAAGTCCCGAAAGACCAACTCTCATTCTCGCTCCCGGCGGCTCGTTCATCTGGCCGTAAACAAGTGCGGTCTTATTGAGAACGCCCGACTCCTTCATTTCATTGTAAAGGTCGTTACCCTCACGGGTTCTCTCACCGACGCCCGTAAAAACGGAAATACCGCCGTGCTGCTTTGCAATATTATTGATAAGCTCCATGATGAGAACCGTCTTTCCGACGCCTGCGCCGCCGAAAAGTCCGATTTTACCGCCCTTTGCATACGGGCAGATGAGGTCAATAACCTTGATTCCGGTCTCGAGAATCTCGGTCGAGGTTGAAAGCTCGTCAAAGCTCGGAGCGGGACGGTGAATGTTCCACCTCTCCTCAGTTTTCGGGGTAGGTTCGTTGTCGACTGCCTCACCGAGAACGTTAAAAATTCGTCCGAGCGTCTCTTTGCCGACAGGCACACTTATTGCATGACCTGTATCGGTAACGGGCGCACCTCTTGTTAAGCCGTCTGTTGACGCCATAGCAATACAGCGAACGGTATTGTCTCCTATATGCTGGGCAACCTCAACCGTCAGCGTTTTTTCGCCGATAGGAACTGTCAGCGCATTGTTTATCTCGGGCAAATTGCCCTCATCAAAGCGCACGTCAACAACAGGACCCATAACCTGAGCTACGCTTCCTATATTTGAATTTTCCAAAAATATCACTCCTTAAAAGGATTATGCTCCGCTGCCCGCGATGATCTCCGTAATCTCCTGAGTGATAGCACCCTGCCTTGCGCGGTTATACTGCAACCTGAGATCGTCAATCATCTGCTGTGCGTTCTTTCCTGCGGAATCCATCGCCGTTCTTCTCGCCACAACCTCGCAGGTGTAGCTCTCGCGCACGGCGCCGAAGATAATTCCCGTAACATACTCGGGAACAGCCGTATCAAGAATGTATTCCTCGTTCGGTTCAAAAACCGTGCCGGCACCGGATTGAGATTCTTCCTTTTCAAGCGGAAGCACCCATTGTACGGTCGCCTCCTGCGTCATCATCGAAACATAATGTGTGCTTATTATACCAAGCTTTCCGAATTCGCCGTTTTTGAACTCGGCGCAGAGCTTTTTTGCAAGGTTATAAGCATCAGCCGACGGATATTTTTCCGAGGAATTGACCTCTGCGCTATACCTTTCGCAAGCTCGCTTTCCTATAGGGATAAACTCGGCATCCGGATACTTTGCCGCTTCGCGGAACACATTGGCGTTATAGCCGCCTGCAAGTCCCCTGTCGCCCGCAATTACGATAAGCTTCACCTTATCGCTTGCGTTGCCTGCGATGAACGGACTTTTTTTGCACTCTGCGCAAGCGGAAAGCTGACTGACTATTACTCCGAGAGCCGAGGAATAGTCTCGGCTTTTGAGCATTGCCGCCGTCGCTCCTCTTATTTTTGAGGAAGCGACAAGTCCCATCGCCTTGGTTAAATGCAGTGTGGAATCAACGCTTTTGATACGAATTCTGAGAGATTTTATATCAGCTCCCATTCATATCACCTCTGCATTTCCTTGAGCACAGTCTCGATTTCGTCTATGTCACACTGCTCGAAGGAGCCTGCTTCAAGGCGGTTGAGAAGCTCCTGCCTCTCCGCCTCAAGCTTTGAATAAAGCTCCTCCTCGTAAGTCTTGACCTTACCGACCTCAACGCTGTCAAGGAAACCGTGAATAACGGCATAAATAATAACTATCTGACAGCCTGCTCTGAGCGGATGATTTCTGTCCTGCTTGAGAACCTCAACAATTCTTTCGCCGAGGGCTAGTCTTTTCTTTGTATCCGCATCAAGGTCACTGCCGAACTGAGCAAACGATTTAAGCTCAAGATACTGAGAATATAGAAGCTTCAATTCACCCGAAACCTTTTTCATGCCCTTGAGCTGAGCCGAACCGCCGACTCGGCTGACAGAAATACCGGGGTTGATAGCCGGCATAATACCCGAATGGAAAAGCTCGGTTTCAAGGAATATCTGACCGTCCGTGATTGAAATAACGTTGGTCGGAATATAAGCGGAAACGTCGCCTGCCTGCGTTTCTATAAGCGGCAATGCGGTGATCGAGCCTCCGCCGTATTCATCGGCAACGCACGCCGAACGTTCAAGAAGCCTTGAATGGAGATAGAAAACGTCTCCCGGGTAAGCCTCACGTCCCGGCGGACGTCGAATGAGCAGGGAAAGGGCACGGTAAGCTACCGCATGCTTGCTCAAATCGTCATATACAATGAGGACATCTCTGCCCTTTTCTCTGAAATACTCAGCCATAGCGCAGCCCGAATACGGCGCAATGTACTGCACGGGCGCACTCTCGGAAGCCGAGGCGGAAACTATAATCGTATATTCCATTGCTCCCGCTCTTTGAAGATTCTGAGCGAGCTGAACAACGGAAGTGTTCTTCTGACCGATAGCAACATAGATACAGATAACGTCCTTGCCCTTTTGGTTGATTATCGTGTCAACTGCGATTTCGGATTTACCCGTCTGACGGTCGCCGATGATAAGCTCACGCTGACCTCTGCCGATTGGGATCATGCTGTCAATAGCCTTGATACCCGTCTGAAGCGGAACACAAACGCTCTTGCGCTGAATAATTCCGGGTGCTTCGGTCTCGATCGGATGAGTTGCCTTGCAATTAACTGGGCCTTTGCCGTCGATCGGCTCGCCGAGCGCATTAACGACTCTGCCGAGAAGCTCCTCGCCGACGGGAACAGAGAGAACCCGTCCCGTTCTGCTGACTTTTGAGCCTTCCTTTATCTTGTCAGTCTCGGACATAATTGCAACCGAAACGGTCTCCTCCTCGAGATTCTGCGCAAGACCGAAGCTTCCGTCCTCAAACTCGAGAAGCTCACTTGCCATGCAGTTACGCAAACCGTATACCTTTGCAATACCGTCGCCGACAAGGATAACCGTGCCTGTCTCCGCCATTTCGATTTTTGATTTATAATTTTTGATTTGTTCTTTTATAATGTTGCTGATTTCCTCAGGTCTGGCGTTCACCTATACATCGCTCCCTTCAATTCATGCAACTTCTGTTTAACACTGCCGTCGATAACCTTGCCGTCAACCGTGACTTTCACGCCGCCGATAAGCGATTTATCGACACTGCAATCAAGCTCGACTCTGTGACCGCAAAGATCTTCAAGCTTTGATTTGAGGGCAGTTTTTTCATCCTCTGTCAATTCAACCGCGCTGATAACCTCCGCCGTCGAAACTCCGTCAGCGGCGTCGCTCAGCTTTTTATAATCCGATATACAATCCTTCAGCGTGTGAATCCTGCCCCTGTCGCAAAGAAGGCACAGGAAAGAGACCACCGTTTCGGGAATTTTTCCGCCGAATGCACTTTCTAACGCACCGACGCGCTCCTGCTTCGGAATATCCGGAGAGGAAAGAAAATCAAAGTATTCGGGGTTTTCTTTCATTAAGTTCAGAACAATATCGAGAGCCTCGGAATATTCCTTGACGCTCCCCGTCTCCAATGCCAGCGCAAAAAGCGCCTCGGCATATTCGTTACTTATCTGAGCCATCGCCGTCACCTATCCCCTCTATGAAAGAGTCGATAAATTTCCGCTGATCATCCGAATCAATCTCACGCTCGAGCATTTTCTCGGCAACGAGCGTTGAAACGTCGGCGATCTGATGCTTGATATCGTCCGAAGCTTTTTTCTTTTCCAGCTCAATCTCACTCTGAGCCTGACGGAGCATTCCGTCGGCCTTTTCCTTAGCGTCCGTGATGATTTTTTCGCTTCTTCTGTCTGCTCTTACGGTGGCGTCCTTGATCATCTCGTCAGTTTCCGCCTTGACCGTTTGAAGCTTGTCCTCGTATGTTTTCTTATCGGCGAGGGCGGCATTTTCAGCCTCCTGCGCTCTTTCGTACTGTGCGTCAACATTAGCCTTGCGCTTGTCAACGAACTTACGCACACGGGCATAAAGAAACTTCTTGAACAAAAGGAAAATTATCAGAAGATTGCAAAGCGAGATCAGTATCTGCCATATATTGACCGATATGACATCAAGATTTTGCATTACAAATTCACTCCCGACAAAATCAGATTAAGTTCATAAGAATATCAACAAGTCTGCTCGGAGCAACGAAGATGAGAAGAATTGCGATAACAAGGGCGTAAAGACCCGTTGTCTCGGCAATGGCACAACCCATGATCATGGTCGTTGTAACGTTACTCTTGCATTCGGGCTGACGGCCGATAGCTTCACAAGCCTTGGCAACTGCGTTACCTTCACCGATACCGGGGCCGATACCTGCGATCATTGCCATACCTGCGCCGAGAGCGCAGCATCCGAGAATAATTCCGATTGCGATTGCTGTCATAATAATAACCTCCGTTTATTTATGCGACTTTTTTCCTTGCCGCTTTTTTCTGTTGTCTTTTTTCCTTTCGCTTCTGCCACTCCTCAATCGGGAATGCACCCGAAACATAGATCATAGTGAGCATTGCGAAAATGAAAGCCTGCATACATCCGCTGAAAATGTCGAAATACAGCGACAAAATAGCGGGAAGTCCAATCTGGAACAGCGGAAATTCGCCGATTTTACCGGGAATCCAGCTCAACAAAGCGTGCGACACAGCCTGCAAACCTGCCGCAACGAGAGCGGAAATGACCGAACCCGAAAGCACGTTGCCGTAATGACGGAACGACATTGAAACAGGTGTTGCAAATTCGCTGATAACGTTAAACGGCGTCAGCACGGGAACAGGCTCTGTGAAGCTCTTGAGATAATTGAGAAAACCTCCCTTGAGCTTGTAGTGCGTAATAAGCACAAAAACGATAACTGCCCAACCGGCAACAACGTTGATATCCGAGGTCGGCGGAAAAATTCCGAGCATTGACGAAAGGCTTGAAAAAGCCGAAAGCGCCATAATTCCGCAGACGAACGGAGAAAACTCCTTGAAATATTCGCCCATGTTGTCCTTTACAAGGTCATCGGTCTTTTCTACTATCCATTCAGCTATTGCCTGCCGCTTCGAGCTGCATTCTTCGGTCAAGCCGTGCGTGAAGAAGAGACAGAGGAAGAAAAGAGAAATCATAATAAGCCATGTGTTGACCTGACTTTCCGTTATCGGGAGATCCTGTATCGGCATATGAACTGTAAAGAAAATTCTTGCGCCGGCAATTGCAACACCGTCCGAAGCAGGCTTGGTCAAAACCTGCAACGCCATTGCGCCGACAAGCGGCAGAATCATCATAAGTATCAGCAAGGCATCAACAAGCCTGAAGCCTATGCTTCTTTTATTCATTCGGCAACACCTCCGTGTATGAATTTTATATCAATCGTTATTTTTGAATAACGGTCTGAAAAGGATAGCGATTCTCGGGAAAAGCAAGGGTAAAAGAACCGCAATGGGGTTAAAGCACTTGAAAACGCAACCTACGGCTGCAAAAGCCACAAGCATGAGTGTTCGCAGGGACTGCGACAGCTTCACCTTTTTCTTTGCGTCCTTCTCTTCAAGGAGAACTGCCTCCTGAACCGTATAGCCCATCAGGAAAAAGTTTAGCACAGCCGCGGTAAAGCCGAGCAAATTGCCAAGCACAACCTTATAGCTCCAATAATCGAGAAGAAGGAAAACAAGCTCCATGACCGCACTGAATATCAAAGTGAAAGCGGCAATGAAAAGCGTTTCTTTTTTTACGGTGGCATCAATCTTTTGCACCTGCTGCACCTCCCATAAATTCCGTTACAGATAATTCGCTTACCTAATTTGAAATTATAACATATCTTTTCAATAAAGTCCACTAAATAAAAATCAACTTTTGTTAACATTAAGACAATAGAATGCTTTTGTTAAAAACGTCAAATATCGCAAAAACGGACCGTGCCGATGGGGTACAGTCCGTTAATCCTGCTATGTTTATTTGAGCGCTCTTTCAAGCCAGATCGTTCCGATATCCATCGCATTGTAAAGTCCGTGCTTTTCGCTTTTCTTAACTATGCGCTCCTTTGGACGGCAATCGGGATCTGTGTTGAGGAGCTGAATGAGGACCCTGTCCGGAACCTCAATATCCCCCTGCGTCTTTTTGCTCATAATCTGAATCATAATAACGTACGGGTCATTCATGTTTCCGTAATAGATCATGTTTCCGCTTCGAACAAGAGGCTTGCCTCTGTAGGTGAGAAACTGATCTCCCTTTTTCTTAACTGCCATTTATATCAGCCTTTCTTAATCTTTGAGATAATTTTTAACCAAGGACTGGAGCAACTCATCACGGTCTATCCTTCGGATAAGACTTCTTGCGTTATTGTGAGTGGTGATATATGTCGGATCCTCGGAAAGAAGATAGCCTACGATCTGACTGGTGGGATTGTAGCCCTTCTCACTCAGCGCATTATAAACGGCTTTTAATATCGATTTCATTTCCTTCTCATGGTCTTCCTTTATGGAAAACTGAATCGTTTTATCCGTCATTGCAAACACCTCCGCTTAGTTTCATTTTATTATATACCAAAACGGGGAATATAACAAGTAGAAAAATGAAGATATTTATAAATTTTTTGTTAACACACCGTTTTACTGTGCTTTAACATAGGTAACCGACACGGATTCGGCATTCTTTTGAATAAGAGTAAGCTCCGTTTCTCCGATTTCGGCAATGTATGTGTTGGAGACGGTCATTCCCGCCAGACTCACATAATTTATTTTTACCTCGCACCGACCGTTTTCGTTGAGAGAAAGCGTGTATGTTCCGTCGGTTGAGATACCTGCAAGCGAAATTCTGACCGTCGAATAGTCAACGAATTCGTATCCCGACGCCGAGTTGAGCCTTGATACCCATTTGCCTAGCAGAGCTTCGGCATATTTCGCCGTATCGCCCGTCGGTGCGGTCGGTTTATCCGTTTTCGGGACAGTCGTTTTGTGCTTCTGCGTCGTTTTTTCCGTTGTCAATTCGGTTTCTTCGGTTTTTACAAGTGGAAAATCGAACGTGCCCTTTGTGTCCTTGAGTGTAAGTGTATCCTTATCCTCGTTCAGCGACGCTTCAAATGAGCGTTCGATTGAAAGTCCGCCGTAAATATTACCTTTGACCGTCAATATATGCTTTTTTGAATCAAGGTCATATTCGTCGGAATATGTTCCGCCCGCCGTCTGACCGAGGACAATAACCGTCAGTCTTCCGTCCTCGCCGAAGCGGACGGAGCTGACCTTTGAAGCGACGGTACCCGTTGAGGTATTCTTCCAAACTCCCTGTATTTCCTCGATAAATTCGTTGGCAACCTTTTCGTCCTTGTTGCCTATCCTGCCCGTATTATAAGCATTGATAACAAACACTGCGGTAAATATCAGCAAATCGACAACAACAACCGACGCTATCAGCCATTTAATATATTTCATTTTTTCTCCTCCTGTGTGGGAGTCGGATAAAAATTGCTTCCGAGGCAAAAAACAATCAGCCCTCGTACTCGCCGATCTCGATTTTCTCGATAACAACGTCATCAAACGGTTTGTCCATTAAGTCAACCCTTGTCTTGGCGATTTCATCAACAACGTCCATTCCGTCATAAGCCTGACCGAAAACGGTGTGCTTAAAATCAAGCCACGGAGTTCCGCCGACCTTTTTGTAGTCCTCAATACACTGAGCCGGGAACATCTTTTCGCCGATCATTTCCATCTGACCCATGAGGTTGCCGTCAACCGTGCCTGCCTGAACGATAAAGAACTGGCTGCCGTTTGTGCCCGGACCTGCGTTCGCCATTGAGAGTGCACCTCTGAGGTTGTGCAATCCGAGATCAAATTCATCCTCGAATGAGCCGCCCCAGATACTCTCGCCGCCTCGTCCCGTTCCTGTCGGATCGCCGCCCTGAATCATAAAGTTGTTGATAACACGGTGAAAAATAATTCCCTCATAGTAGCCGTTCTTGGCATGTGTCGTGAAGTTTTCGACCGTTTTCGGGCACTCATTCGGGAAAAGTTTGAACTTGATTGTACCCCTGTTTGTTTTCATAATTGCAATCATGTCGCCCTTCGTGGGCATGGAAAGCTGTGAAGCCATAATCTATTCCTCCGATTTGTTTAATGGAATAATTATAGCATTTCACAGCTTCAATTGCAAGATGTTAAGATTTTAAAAAAATTGTTGTAACGGAATTCGACTTATGATATAATTATTTTGTATAATTATAATTTCAAATCGTCAAGACTTTTGAATTCATAGCCCTGTTCCCTCGCATAGTCTATAATCCGTGCCATTGCTCCCGCATTGTCGGACGAAACAGCGTGCAAAAGGATTATCGCACCGGGATGCAGACGTGACGTTACTTTTTCAAAAGCATAATCTGCGCCCTTTTGCGCTTTTGTGTCCCAGTCGGCATAGGAGAGCGACCAGAATACACTTGTATAGCCGAGAGAGCCTACAAGCTCGAGCGCACATTCCGAGTATTCCCCTTTAGGAAATCGGAAATACGGCGATGTGTACCCGAAATTCGAGCGCAGATAATTATCGCAGTCCTGAATTTCCTTTGCCATCTCACTGCGGCTGATTTCATCAAAGCTCGGATGTGTTGTCGAATGATTTCCGACGATATGGCCTTCCTTTATCATTCTTGCAATGACCTCGGGAGCGGATTTCAGCTCATCGGCGGTGCAAAAGAACGCGGCCTTTACATTCTTCTCCTTAAGAGTATCGAGAATTTTCTCCGTGTAGCCGTTATCGTAGCCGCAGTCAAAGGTCAGATAGAGTACCTTGCTCTGCGACTTGGTGTCATAAGTCACGGCCTTGAAGTTTTTACTCTCAAAAAATTTTTCCGAGTCAACGGAGATTTGATGAGGCTGTCCGTCCTTGGCGACACCGTATGAATGTGATATTTTCGCAGTCGAAAGCCCTCTTGAATTCTCGGGATCCGCACAGGTGAGCGTCACCGGCTCAAGCGCAGGATAACCCGTATAGGTTGCCGCCGCTTTCTGCCCTGTTTTTCCGGCGACATTTTCCGCCGTTGTAACTTTGTTTGTCATGCCGTCGGGCATATCGGCTCCGCACGAGCACATAAGCAGAAGCATTATTCCCGATATAATTATTGATATTATTTTTTTCAATATAATCACCCCATACTATTTTTACCGAAGGAAGTGATATTATGAAAATCAAGAGAATTATTTGCGTATTGCTGACTGCCATTACGGTTTTCACATGTTTGCCGTTCTCTGTTTCGGCAAAGGAAATCATAACAGCCGATTATGTTGAGGACGAGGTCGTATTCGAGTACGCCCCGTCGATGTCCTCGGGCGGTGTGCGGCGTGCGCCTGCGGCTTTCCGTTCAATGCTCAAGGCTCTCGGAGTAACGGAGCTGAAAGCGCTGGATAATTATGATGACGCAATTCATACAAGCTCGGTTTCCTCGGAACCGACAACATATGTTGCAAAAATCAGCGGTGACGTAGAAAAAACCTGCCGTGAGATTGAAAAGATAAGCGGCGTCAGCTATGCAGAGCCGAATTATCTGCTTGAAACCTACGGCTATACAGCACCTTTGGAAATAACAAACGGTTTAGCTAACTATACAAATTATGAAAAATGGTATCTCGATACCGTTATGAACATTCCTGCGGCGTGGGAAAAATACCAAACCTGCGGTGAGGGCGTGACAGTCGCGGTCATTGATAACGGCTTCTACATTGATGCGGCCGACTTCCCGACCAATCTTTGGGACGACGGAAACGGCAATCACGGCAGAAATACGGCAAGTGGCAATTACGACATCAGCCCTGCTCTGCGTCCTGACGGTTCTGCCCTCAACGACAGTGCACACGGATCAAACGTTGCCGGAATTATCGGAATGGCTTCAAACGGAAGCAATTTTGTCGGTGCGGCTTTCGGCGCCGAGCTCATGCTTATCAAGGTGGCGGAAGACAATTACACCGCCTCCGACGTCAAAACCAGAATAACAAGCTCCGCCGTTGCAAATGCAATAGTTTATGCGCGCGTCAACGGTGCCGATGTTATCAGTATGTCGCTCGGAATCAATAACGCCTACCCGACGGCAATCAAGAATGCCGTTGACGACGCTTATGCGGACAACATATGCATTGTTGCGGCGGCGGGAAACAACGGCACGGGAACATCGTCGTTGCTCGCCTACCCTGCCGCGGCAAGCAACGTTATCGGCGTAATGGCAAGCAGCAAAACAAGCACATCCGAGCTTACCACGTTCTCAAACTATGACCAAAACGACGGTCAGTATTATGATATTGTTGCTCCAGGCGAGGCAATAGTGGGATGCGGAATTGAAGCCGGACGGTTTTCCGTTATGAGCGGTACTTCTCAGGCCACGCCCCTTGTTGCTGCGTGCATTGCTTTGTACGCTTCGGTTTATCCCGAGCAAACCGTTGACAAGATTTTTAACTCTCTAAGAGAATTTTCCGGACCGGCTGCGACTTCAAATCCGACGGTTTCAACCGACACGACCTATACATACAAAATGCTCGATGCCGTAAAGTTTCTTGACTTCGGAGCAACCAAGCCCGAAATAGAATTCAATCTCAACACGACGGTGATTCACGATTCGGCAAAAGAGTATATCTACGGACTCGACGAGGGCTTTGCAGACATTGCAAGCTATGTCACCGTCAAGGACGGCACAGGCACTGCTGAGTTAGTCCAAACAGCCAACGGCAACGGAACAGGCTCACAGCTCAAAATATATACGCTGAAAGGGGAGCTTTACAAGACGTTTACGATTATTATATTCGGCGACGTTAACGGCGACTGTAAAGCCGATGGCATGGACGCCGTAATAATGGGCTGCATGACTAACGGCATGGGCGAATATGATAACTGTGTAACTTTCGCAGCGGATGTTGATTTTGACGGCAGCGTTTCCGATACCGATATTGAGACTGTCAAAAAATATGCAATTAAAACCGGTTATATTTCACAAATAAGATAATTTCAGTTTCCGACAATCATCATCATTTCATCAACGGATATATCAGGCTGAAGTGCTTTATTTATTGCCATTCCGATCAGCTCCGATGCGCGTTCAATCACAATATCAATTTCCCTCGGAGTGATTATCATGTTTCGGTTAGCCTGCGGAATATCGCTTTTTGAGCCGGTCAGGTCATTTACAAGCGTTCCGACATCAACAACAGTCGGAATGCCTACCGAAATGACGGGAATCCCGACGGAACGTTCGGTTATTTCTTTCCTTGCATTGCCGACGCCTGAGCCCGGAATTATTCCCGTGTCGGAGAGCTGAACTGTAGTTCCGAGTCTCGAAAGCCTCCTTGCGGCAAGGGCATCAACAACTATCACGGCTGACGGAGAAACGGAATTTACGATGCCTTTCACCGATTCCGCCGCCTCAAGTCCCGTTCTGCCCAGCACACCGGGCACAAAGCCGGCAACGCTTCTGAGCTCGCCGAGACCTATCTCCTCGGACAGCGATTTATCAATATGACGTGTGGCAAGCACCATCGAAACGCTTTTCGGTCCTACGGCGTCGGGTGTAATATCGGTGTTTCCCAAGCCTGCCACAAGCACCGCTCCGTCATCGGGAAGAAGTGACCTGAGCTGTTTTGCAATTGCTTCAATCGTCTCCTCACCGTTTATCGGATTTTTGGTCAACTGAGGGATCTCGGCGGTAATATAAGTGCCCACGGGCTTTCCGAGAGCTTCACTTCCCTTTTCGTTGAGAATTCTTATTTTGGTGAAATTTACTTCACCCTCGGTAAATTCGCAGCTTTCCACTCCCTCGGGCTCTTTATTGCCGAGTATCTCCCGTTTTTCGAGTGCAAGATCGGTTCTTGGTTCCATCTTTTATCGCTCCAATCGGTATATTTGAAAAATTATCCGTTTTTTTAAATAAAATATCAAAAAACACTTGCATTTTTCACTGTTTAATGATATCATAACTAACTGTGTAATGCATTTATTAAAGGAGGTGCAACAATGGCAAACATTAAATCAGCTAAGAAAAGAGTGCTTGTTAACCAGACCAAGGCTGCACGCAACAAGTCAAGAAATTCTGCAATGAAAACCGCTATCAAAAAGGCACACGTTGCTGCTGAAACAAACGCAGCAGATAAGGAAGCGGTTGAACTGGCTATTGGTCTAGGAGAAGAAAAAGCTATGGAATGGTTGAAAGAGAGATCGGGTGAATGAAATGACAGAGAACAAGTATCCATATGACAATTGGAAATCCATAACCTCGCTGATGTCCTTATCTTGCAACCACC
>OQVS01000805.1_pt1 | contig 21805 bp, 14 predicted proteins | sample 1691601 | NCBI WGS metagenome assembly OQVS01 (sample SAMN03418268, study PRJEB22391) | human gut metagenome | biome: human-gut; feature: organic feature; material: feces | host: Homo sapiens | place: Tanzania | collected 2013-01
GTTTTTTGTTTTTGATTCCATTCACGATTCGGCAACAATGCATAATCATTGCCCCCAGTAATTTTCCACTGAGCCGAAAATAGCCGATGTTCCTCGTGATTATTGCGCAAAAAAATGCCCCGGAAGGGTAGAAGTCCTTCCGGGGCAGATATTTATGTTCTTTGGAGTTTTACCTGACAGTAATATTCTCCTATTAAAAACATAGGGTTGAAAAACACACTTTTTCCGAAAAACAGGTGTCTTTTTATATTATCAATATTTTGCAGTGAATGTACTTACGCTATATGCGTGGAATGTGATGTTGTTTTCTTTGTCAATATAGTCGGCGTAGGCGCGCATCTGCTTGCCGTCAAAGCGTATGGTCATGTCCATCCAATCGTCGTCGTCGTCGTCGCTGTCGCCAAGATCATGTGGCTCCCAGCAGCGCAGTATGCCGTATTGTTTGTCTTTCCATTCCCAGCGACCCACTTCCATTTCGCCATCTGCATAGAAACAGATGAATGTGCCGCAGGGCGAGAAGATAACGCGTCGGCAGTAGTCGCCTTTGTCACCCAAAATATCGTCATTATCAAATCCCCATTGCTTGCCTTCGGGCGTAATGGTTATGTCTTGCTTCACGATGAGCAAATCAACCCATTGCTTGCCATAACCTATATAGGCATTGTCGGTGTACAGCCATCTCTCTGAACTATCCATTCTCCATGAGCGGCAAAGTTGGCGAACAGCATTGTCGGGCTTATGATTAATGTTGATGCTTACCACAATGGTTATTACCTCGCCCTTGCTGTTGGTGTATGTTACCGTTGCAGTGCCTGTTAAGCTGTTTTCCTTGATCTCAATCTTGGTGTTATTGCTCAACTCATATACACCCTCTTTCTTACGGGTGAAGGTGCCGTAGATGTATAGCCCATTGTCAAACTCAATCGTGCCGTTGATGTCGGTAGAGCGTGCTGCCATGCGGGCGCGCTTTGGTGTGTTACCAGCATTAGGCTTGGTGATAAGGAAATGACCGTCGGCAAATAGCTCAATCGATTTAAACTCTTGTGCTGTGCCGTTGCCCCATGTCGTCACGTCCATCTTTACGGCATCGTCGGCATACTGTTCATTCTCATTATTACTTAATGTAAACTCTGTTGATGGTTTTGCCTTGTCAGGAACACCTGCAGGTTGATTACCATCATTGTCGTCGCTGCAAGCCACGAATGCCAGTGAGGCAAGAGCAATGACAAATGAATAAAATAGTTCCTTTTTCATAATGTTTGCTTTAAGTGATCAATAAATATCTGTCGATGGCAAAACTATACTAAATTTTCTAATCCCACAAATTTTGAATTGGAAAACCGTCTTTTTGACGATGAAAAATTCGCAAAAGTACCAATTTTGCAATTTTTTTGGGGATGATATACAAGTTGTCCCTGTAATCATATATTTAGTGATGATTGTAAAAAATCCCATAGGGAATTTCGTCGCAAACCTTCTTTGGGACAACTTGTATATCAATTCTATTTTTTTTCAGGAGTTAAAGACGACACCTTCGGCTTCCTCAAAATCTCGAAAAATCGAAATCTCGTTGACTCGTAGGCTTGTTGACTTGTAGACTTCAAACCCAACCCTTGTTTTTTGGGGGAAAAGTTGTAACTTTGGGGTGATGAAGGAGTATCGTAAGAAACAGCAACGCACCGACCTTGTGCAGCGATTGGCACGGGGGCAGGAGTATTTCGACTGCATTCTCGACCCCAAGGGCGAGCAGGCACGCCGCGACGAGGAAATGCGCCGTGAGCAGGAACTTGCCAACGCCAAAATGGACTATTTGGAGCAGTTGGCAGAGTTCGACGAGTCGCGCCTACCACGCCACCCTGCCGAGAAGGAGCAGGAAAAGGGCGTGGGCACGGTGGTGTTTGCCGTGGTGGCGCTCGTGGTGCTCGTCATCGCCATGCTGCTGTTTGGGTGAGCGAAAAATGCCTGTGTGGGGCGCTCCAGGAGCACCAACTCAAACGCATCGAGGAATATGAATAGGAAAAGCCACCAGAATGCTTTGCCCGGTTTGGCAGCAAACGTAAGGGCACACCAATAGATCGACAATGGCAAGAGCACGCCCACAATGCGTGTGAGCAGTGGCGTTGACTCGGTGTAGAGCATCAGCACGTTGGGGATTATGAGAACTGCCAAGAAAACCCAGAAGATGGCTTTCTGGTTTTTAGTCCAGCCGAAAAGCGTGCTGACTATGCGATGTGAGATTTGGCTCATGAGAAAAGTTCAGACAACAATTTTAGTGATGCCACGCATGAAAGTGCTGCGCACCGGTGGCGTGAGGATTAGTAAACGAAGCCTATGTTATCGACCACAAAGTCATGCCCACAGTGCCCTCATAGGCAGTGCCACAAGCACTGGAGCACATAACGATAGCGTGTGTGGGCGTTTGGTCGGCACTTGCCCAGCCTTCTTCAACCACAGGCACCATTTTGCCTTTGCTGTTGCGAGCATAATAGCTCTTTGCTTTAGGAATGAGGCCCATGTAGCTTTGAAAGCCGCTATGGTTGCGAATGTTGGCATAGGGGTTGCTGGTGCTTTTCACAGGCTCAATCATTTGGCCTGTGAAGATGGTGCCGCCCACAAGCACGTCCATATTGATAATGCCAAGAGCTTTTACGTGCTCAAGCTTGGTGGTAAGCTTGGCGCAATGACCGCCATTGTGAGTGTCGGGATAGACGGCGTTGCTTGCCTTGACAATGCCGTGCACCTTGGCATAGACGTTGCTTGTGCCCCAAGGCGACCCGCCGAGGTTGTGACGTATGGCTTGTTGCCCACAATGGTCTGTGTGGGGCCTATTTCATAGACGGTCTTTGTGTTTCCGCCCAAGATGTGCGATTCTGAGATTTGTCGTGTAATCCAATGGTCAAAATTACCATAACTTAAAAGTTCAAACGCCGAAGCGTTGCTCGATGCAAGTGCAACCAATGCAGTTGCTAAAGATAAGATAGACTTTTTCAGATTTAGCCCAATTTTGTTCCAAAAATTACCAAAAATGTGTCTTTTTGGCTTGTCAAGACACAAGATTAATCAAAATTTTACATATATGGCATATATCTGCGTCATGATGACCGTCACAAGGCAAAAAGACAATGCGGTGAAGCCGTGGGTTGGCAGGCTCCGCCGCATTGTGGGTAGGTGAAAAATTATTACGTTCTATTGTTTATTTTTCTGCAGTCATGGTCAACTCAAGGTGATGTCCACCAGTGATGTATTGCTTAACGAAGTCGCGCACATCGGTTGTGGTTATGCTGTCGAGTATCGACAGGTAATCTTGATTGAAGTCGATGCCATATTTGAGATAGCTCTTAATCATCACTTGCCAGTAGCTGTTTTCCTTGACATCTTCGCCAAACACTTTCTTGAGGTAGCGTTTCACCTTGTCGAGTTGGGCTTGAGTGATGCCGTTTTTGGCAACCGAAGCCATGGTGGCGGAAATTAGGTTGCGGCACTCGGCGGCCTTGCCGGCGGTGATGGTGACATTGAGCGGCATGAAAATGACAGGAGTGTCCTGACCGTTGAGGTCGGCAACTATGCTGCAGTGGGTGTCAACGTGGTAGGTCCAGCCGCGGTCTTCGCGGATTTCCTTGAGGAAAATGGCCGACATGACTTGCCCTGAGATTTTGGCAAGCAGATTGGTGCGCAGCGAGTAGGGCACATTATTGTTAGTCCAGAAGAAATATACTTTGTCCTGCGGATTTTCCATTTTGCGTGAGAAAGCACGCTTTGTGTCGGCAGGGAACAGTCGATAACCTATGTCGCGAGGTTTCTCGATGCGTCTGGCTGTGGGAAGCGAGGCAATGTAGCGTTCGGTGAGCAGCTTGAGCGAGTCTACATTGAAATTGCCCACTATATAGAAATTCCAGTCGCTCAAATCGCTCATGCGATTTTTGTAAACTTGTAAAATGCGGTCGTAGTTGACTTGCTCTATTTCTTGCTTTTTGAGCCGCTCGCCGCCAAGAGGGTGATGATTGAACACACAGGCAAAAATGGAGTCGGCAAACTCAAATTTGGGGTCGGCATTTTGGTTGAGCACGCGATTGCGGTTTTGCTCCAAGAATTGCTCAAACGCTTTCTCGTCTTTTTGTGGGGAGGTGAGTTTGAGATACATGAGCTGGAGGGCAGTTTCCAAATCCTTTGGCGAGCAACTGCCCGACACGCCCTCTTCGGTGCGGCTAACAAACGGATTGATTTTAACTTTTTTGCCAGCGAGCATTTTCTTGATGTCAACAGAAGTGAACGGCCCGAAACCAGAAAGAGCCACTACATTGCCAAACACCTTGAACGACGGGGCATCGGCAGGCGTGTAGTCTTGCGACAAGCCGCCTGGGCCTGACGCGCCGATAAGCACTTGGTCGTCATCGAAGTCGGTTTTGCGGTAATACACCTTTATACCGTTGGAAAGAGTCCACATGTTGGCTTGGAACTGTGGAAGCGTTGACGAAGAAACCACCTTGCCTGGCTTTGGCTCCTTGGCGAGGATTTTGCCGGAGGTGACGGAGTCAACATAGGCGGTGAGGGTCTCTGCTTTGGCGGTATGGAAAGCGTCGGCGAGTTGCTGTTGAGTGGGCACTGCTATGCCTTGCTTGTCGGGGCAATAGGCAGAAATCACCACGTTGCGGTCGTCGGGTGAAATTATTGACTTGAAATAGGCGTTGACTTGGCAGAGTGTCACGCTTTTTGTGATTTCGCCAGAGATCTTGGCGAATTCCTCGACTGACGGAATGGGCTCGCCGCTGATGAAAGCTTTCACGAAGTCGCGCGCATAGCGAGTGTTACTATAACGGTTGCGGTTTTTGTAAAGTTCTTCCACGCCAGTCTCATAGTTGATGCGCGCACGGCGGAACTCACCCTCGGTGAAGCCGAAAGTGTAGGCGCGCTTCAGCTCCCGTGTGGCAACTTGCACGGCTTGCGCAGCCTGCCCAGGCTTGGCACGCATCACAATCTGGAATGCCTGCGTGTTTTTGGATATGAGGAAATTGCGGTCAACGCCCACCACGCTTGTGAAAGGCGATTGTGGGTCGCGCAACAAGTTGTCGAAACGTGCAGTGAACATGGCAGAAACCACATTGTTGAGGTATTTGTTCTCAAGAAAACGAGTGGTGGGCATGTCGCTGTCGGGAAGACCGTCGTGCTTGAAAAACAGACGCACAAGTGTGGTGGTCTGCTCCTTGTCGGTCTGCACATCAACGATGAGCGACTCATTGTCGGGCACTGGTGATGACACGACAGGTGCAGGATTGGCCGGGTTTTTGAAGCCGCTGAACAGCTGCTTGATTTTTGCCTCGGCATAGTCGGGGTCGATGTCGCCAACCACGATTATGGCCTGGTTGGAGGGGTGATACCACTTTTTGTAGTAGGCACGCAGGTCTTTGTGCTTGAAATTCTTGACCACGCTCATGAGGCCGATAGGCAAGCGGTGGGCATATTTTGAGCCAGCATAGATGATGGGAGCTGATTTTTCGAGCATGCGGTTGGCCGCGCCTTGGCGGTAGCGATATTCGCCCTCAATCACTCCACGCTCGTTGTCGATGTCCTTGCCTTTGAGCAGCAAGTTGCCGCTCCAGTCGCTTAGAGCGAGGAAACAGGAGTCGAGCGCCGAGCGGCGTGCGGTGGGCACGTTGGATATGTTATAGACGGTCTCGTCGGTGGAAGTGTAGGCGTTGAGGTTAGCTCCAAACTTCACGCCGATAGACTCCATGTAGGAGATGAGGCTATTGCCTGGAAAGTGCTTGGTGCCGTTGAAGCACATGTGCTCAAGGAAGTGGGCCAGTCCACGCTGATTATCCTCTTCTTGAATAGAACCAACATTTTGTGCGATGAAGAAGTCGGCATGGTGTTCGGGATAGTTGTTGTGTCTGATGTAGTAGGTGAGTCCGTTGTCGAGTTTGCCGACGCGCACTTGTGGGTCGGGCTTGATGATTTCATAAGCACTCGCAGTGGTAGAAGCTCCCAAGACGAGAGCCAAGCCGAGCAATGTTTTTGAAAAAAGAATTTTCACTGTGATATAACTTTTTTTGAAAATGTGATAATTTAATTCAGAGTTAGAAAATGAAGGCAACTTGCGCCGTGACGGTGTTGGCGCTGATGCTGCCGCAAGAGTAGTGGACGTGTTGCCATGTGGCGCCGGCCTTGATGGCATAGCGCGACGAGATGCTTCTAAACACATGGAGAGCCGCGGTTGTGGAGGCGTTGTTGTCTGACAGCACTTGGTGCGTGCCATAGATGGTGGCGAGCAGACCGCTAAGCTCACTGCTGGTGGAGACGACTTGCCACTTGTCGCTTAATGGCGAGAGAACTTGTGCCGCGGCGGTGAGCTGCACACGAGTGGCAGAATTGACCTGAAATGCTCCGCGAACAAGGAACGACGTGGTGAGAGAGTTGATTTGCTCCTGGCTTGCCGGTGAGGCATAGATGGTGTTTAGGTGAGAATAAGCCACTGACGACTGCAATCCGAGGTAGAAACGTTGCCAAAAGTGCTGCCAATAGGCTTTGGCTGCTATGTTGACACGGTTTTCGTGAAACTGGTCGATAGCTCCAATTTTGAGATACACACTGGCAGCAGGGTCGCCAAACACGTTTTCTGTGCCCACACGGCGCGATACCTCAAGGTTGGCAACCACGCCCCATGATGAAGCTTTCCACGCAGCCTCGGCCTCAAGCGATGTGTGCCGCACATGGCAGAGTGGGAGCTTATTGAACTCGGTGAGGATATTGTCGAACGAGAAGCTGCTTGCTGCCACTGCGGCGCTGAAGCCACGGTTGCTCATTGGCTGGAGGTTAAGCTCACCGCCATAGAGATAGCCATTGTAGTAAGTGGCTTGGCCAGTGCCGGCAAAGCGAGCATAGTCGTTGGCAAAACCGGTGAGATGAAACACCTTGTCGTGCCCAAGTTCGCTGTAGAAGTCGATGTCGTTGGTCTGCTTGTATTTCTTGAAGCTGGCTGACGCACCCACAAGGTAGCGCGATGCCAGCGGCAATGCCACTCCGGCACTTACGGCGAGGTCGGCAGTGACGTTGCGCGGACGCGGGTCAACGTTGCGATAATTGAGGCCGGCGGTGTAGGCGATGGTGCCGCCCCAAGCCACATGACCGTTGAAGTCGGCATATCCGCCCATGAATCCATAGGTCTCATTGTTGATTTTGCCGCCGATGCTGTCGGCCTGCACATAAGGATAGACAACATCGAGGTCGCTCGTCTCACACCACTTGACGTGGAATGTGCGAGAGTTGCGATAAAGCGCATGTCCCCAGATGGTGGAGGTCTTGTATTTCATGTGTGAGTCGGCATCGAACGCCCATGTGGAGCTGCCGTCGCCACGCATGGCATTGATCGGCTGCGATTGCTTGTCGTGGCTGTAAGACAAGGCAACCTCGCTGAACGAGTAGTTGCGCTTGAACTGCAAAATGGCCGGATTTTTCCAAGCTGTGGTGGTTAGCCCTTCGTCGAGGGCGGAGTGGCGCGCTATGCGCGACATGACCGAAGCCGAGTCGGTGCGAACTGTGCCACTTGCCGATGCCTGAAAAACAGCTGCTGCAAGAGAGATGAGAGATATTGAAAAAGATAGATAGTTCATGATTTATTTGATTGGAGTTACACCGTCCCAAGTGTGCTGGGTGCATTTGTTGCCGTTGATGTCGATGGCTGTGCCTTGACGCTCAATTTCACTTGGAACCACATAGCCGTTGAAGTCTTCAGACGAGTTGTTGGTGTCTTTGAGGAACGGGTGGCCGTCTTTCAGATAGAGCATTTTGCGGCGCACGGCGTGGAAGTAGCGTGTCTTGTCGTGGTCCATAGTGCCGCAGAATGTCCAGCCACGGTCGAGCTTGGGCGATGTGACATTCCATACGTATTTTGCCTCTACACTGCAGTTGACTGCATCGACAATCCACTTGTTTGGCACATAGTAGGCCGTTTGCGACATCGGGAATGTGCCTGCTGGCACAATAATCTCGTAATTGTAGGTGTAGCGGTAGTTGTTGAGATAGGTGTCTTTGTCAATGGGGAAGCGCACAAGCCCATAGGCGCGGAAACCGCGATTGTGTAGCACGAAGAAGGAGAGCGTGTAGCAGTACCATTTGTCGAGGTTTGGCACTGTGGGGCTGTCGATGTCCATGTGCGCAGGCACGGTCGACACATCGTACCACTCAAAGTCGGCATTGCTGAGGTCGAAAGAGTTGGGGTTTGCCACACGGTGGTCGATGCCGGTGTCGGCAAGAATCATGCTTTCGCCCGGCTGCACAGGGTGCTCCTTGCCGCTGCCGGGAATCACATAGATGGCTTGCACGGTCATGGCAGTGTCCATGATGTTGGGGCGATAATTGAACTTTTGCGTGGTGATGAATTTTGACTCCACGAGGGCAAGACCGTCGGCATAGAGCACATGGTCGGTGTTATTGTAAATCTTCACATAATCGTCGCCGTAGTATTGCTTGCCTGTGGAACGCAATGTGCCGGTGAAGAAAATTTCGCTGATTATGAAGTCGTCGTTAGTTTCGGCTTCAAAAGTGTCGAAAGTGATGGTCTGGTTTGCGGCCGACACCTCAACCGACGGGCTGAAAGCCTTGATGTGGTGAACAGTGGTGTCGCCGGGCAGAGAGGCATCGGCATCGTAGCTGATGTCGTAGAGACCGGTGAGCAGCTTTATGTCGGCACGCGAGGTGAATGTGGCGGTCTGCTTGGTGGAGACGTTATTCACCTGAATTTGCTCGTTGGTGATGGTGGCACCTTGCAGGTCTTGCGGCAGATTGACCGACATGGTGGGGGCAATGGTGGTCACCGAGTCGGCGAGCTTGTCGTCGCAAGCCGTGAGGGTGGCAGCAATCAGCATTGCCATAAAAAAGAATCGTAATAATTTCATATCGTTGTGTTTTTTAGTTTCGTTTGTTTGTCTATGTGTGTTATAAACTGAAGTTTAGCTCCATGCCGAAATAGGGGTCGGTGACGCGGCGCACCATGAGGCCGTTTGACTTGTAGTCGGGCAGATAGTCGAGCATGCGGTTGGCGAAAACAGCGATGCGCAAGTGCTTGCCGATTTCCTTGGTTGCCTTGAGGTTGACGTACATGGCAATTGGGGTGGTCTGGCGGCGATAGGTGTCGCTATTGTAGGTCTGCACGAGGAACTGGAGCGTTTGGTCGTGCTTTAGCTCCTCGGTGTAGGGGTGCAGCTGGCCGTCGGCCACATCGAGATAGTAGTCGGGCGTTCCGTTTTGCCAAAGTTTCTTGGTGGTGACGAACCACATGCACTGAATGGAAGTGGAGAAGATGAGCCCCCAACGCTTGATTTGGGTGTCGAACATGAAGTTGGTGTTAAATTGGTCGTTGACACGGCCGTCGTTCATGTTGTAGTAGCCGATGTAGTTGTTGCGCACCGGCACACTGCCCACCACGTCGCTCACGGGGTCGAACAGCATCTGTGAGTTGGTGTAGGTGGAGTGAAACCACGCGCCGGTGATGGTGAGCGCGGTGGCAAGCGGCTGCCAGCGTGCGCTGCTGAACACAAACTCTATGCCTTCTTTGTCGAGGCGGCTGCCGTTGGCGGCCTTGCTGTAGCCGCTAAGTTCCTTGACCTGTGTTGACGGCAGGGTGGAGAGGTCGATAGGCTTGGTCATGTTTTGAGCCTGGTCGGCCGTGATGCCGCTGGCGTCGTATTTTGTGTAGGAATAAGGCTTATAGAACGATGAGTAACGGAAACCGGAAGTCATCTTTTCGTTGAAATAGGTGATTGACAACGAGTTTTTGCCAATGGTGGCACCAAAGCGCACCTCCCACTTGTGGTTGCGTGCCGGCTTGAGCTGATAGTTGGTCACATCGTCGATGTAGGTGCGCAAGCTGATGCGGCTTAACTCGTTGGGGTGATACACGTTGTAGTAGTTGAGCTGAATGAAGTCGGTGTATTGCACTTGAGGGAACAGGTAGGCTATAGTGGGCATTTTGGTCGTCAAACCATAACCGCCGGCTATGAAGGTGCTCAACTTGTGGCCGGCAATAGAGGTGGAGGGGAAATCGAATTTCAAGTTAAGACGCGGGTCAAGATATGTCTTGCCACTAAGGCTGTAGCTGCTGTTAAGCCCCACGAGCTGAATGGTGCGCACACCTGTCTGGAGGTTGAGCATGCAGTTGCCCACAGGCGATGTGAACACATTTTCGGCATACCACGAGAGAACGTTGAGCGCGGGAATGTCTTTATAGGCTCTGGGGCGTGTTGACCAGCTCGCCGACAGCGGTTTCGTGAGGTCATAGACCTGTCCGTCGCCATAGTTCTTTGACGTGGTGAGGTCGCCGCCCAGCTTGTATTCGTTTTTCACCTTGCCGCTGGTGGCACTGCCCTCGGCTTTGATCTTGACGAACAAGTTGAGAGGTTTGCCGTCGCTCACAAAGTCGGCCAGATAGCCACTGAGCAGATAGTGGCCGTCGTGCACGCCCTCTTGCATGGAAGTGGGAGCCACCGAGGCGCGCTGCGGAGCAACGTCTTTGTGACGCTCAAGACGGTCGTGCTGATAGCTGACCGAAGTGTTGAGGTTGACAGACGACAGCCATTCTATCTTTGAGAACTTGAATGTGAGGTCGCTGGTGTAGTTGATGCGGTTGTATGACGACTTGTAGTCGTCGATAGCGTTGTGATTAAGGTCGGGGTCATTTTTCGAGTTGTCGAAAGAGCCGGTGTAGTCAACGCCGGTAATCCAAGACGTTTCGACTGCAGCGTAGTTGAACCTGAAATTCAGTCGGCCAGAGAGGTTGACACGCTTGTAGTTCTCCAGATTGTTGCGAGGGTCAGCCTTGGAATCAAGAAAACCGCCGTCGAGATTGACGATGTGGTTGCTGCCACCCAGTTTGAAGCCCTTGCCCACTGACACGAGTTTGCTGTATTCGTCGGCCTTGAAACGCGCTATGAGCGGAGTGGTGCGGCGAATGCGCTTTATGTTGACCATGCCGCTTGTGAGGTTGCCATACTCTGCCGACGGAATGCCGCGCACGATTTCCACGCTTTCGATGTTATCGGTGGAGATGGTGCGCATGTCCACGCCTTTGTTGGTGATGTCGCGCTTGGCTTCGGGCGAAGAGGTGTCGGTGGTGCCGGGAATGTGCTGCATGTTGGCGTCGCCATTGATGGGTGCGCCATCGACCATGAACAATGTGCCGAGCGAGCTGATGGAGTAGTCGCTGTTAGACGAAGCACTGCCGGTGGCGGTGAGAGCACCGGTCTCACGCATGTTGATGGTGTTGGCAGCACCCATGTTGGGCGTTTTGGAAATGTTGCCGGGCAGCAATTCAAGCAGGTCGGTGAAACTTGTGGGCTGCAGGTGCGACATGGCGTCGCGGTAGATGTGCGAGCTGCTTGTCATGCCGGTGGATTCCTTGGCAGTCACAACCACCTCGTTGAGCACCTTTGTCTTTTCTTCGAGCGGCACTCTGACGGTGCGGTCGGCATGCAAGTTGACCCTGATGCTGGCTGTCTTGTAGCCCACAAACGACACTTTGAGCGTGTAGGAGCCTTCGGGAAGCGACAGGGAGAAGTGTCCGGCATGGTCGGTGACGGTGGATTTGCCCGACGGCGAGACTGCCACAGTGGCAAACTCCACCGGAGTGGCCTTGCCCTTGACGGTGACGGTGCCGCGCAACGCGAAATTGGCCGCTGCCGCATGAGAAACAGCCGTGAGAAGCAAAATTAGAGTGATAAAAATATTCTTCATCAATATCTTTTTAATGTGATTTAATGTGACTGCAAAATTAGTTGAGTGTCAAAGGCTTTACAATACCAAATAGTGGCTAATTGGAGAAGCAAAATCAGCATTACTTGGTATTTATCAACGTGACAAATGCAAGTAACTTTGCAAGCGATAAACAATGTAGTTTTGCACACGAAAAAACGCAAAACATAATAACAAACTAATTTTAACAGTTATGAAAAAAATCTTTACGTTAGCAGCAGTGGCGTTGGCATCAATGAGCATGCTCGCAACTGCACAAACCGCAGAATGGGGAAAAGTCCTCACTGCAAATTATGCCGACAGAGACGGCACATCAATGGCGGAGTCTTTGGCTTTGACCAGCGACGGTGTGGTGTGGCTTGGCCACGTGGGCTCTTACTCTGACAAAGACGACTTGAAGCTGGGCGACACAGTGATAGGAAAAGGCACTGTATATACCGGCACATCAACTGCTGGCAACGAAACATTCACCATGACCAAGACTGACAAGTCGGGAAATGTGAAGTGGAGCATCTATTCGACAAACGGCGAGATTTACTCTAACAACGACTGGGTGAAAGTGGGCAAGGACGGCAGCATATATGCAGCATTCTTGATGCGCCACACTGACTCGCGCGGCACGGAGACTCCAGGCTTCGTTGACGCAACAGGCAATGAAACCAAACTGGCTGACTGGAATTGCATCAGCTCGATAGACAACATTGAGCATCGCTACTTCAAGGCTTTGCTGATGAAGGTGAGTGCTGCCGGAGCAATTCAATGGATTCGCGAAGTGTATGCAGACCCAAGCCCTATTGCCGGATCGTCAGCTAAGGTGAACGGACTGCCTATATATGTGTATGACCTTGCAGTGACCGACAATGCCATCTATATGGCAGGCCGCTTTACGGCCTTGACAAAGTTCACAAAGGCTGACGGCACAACAATAGACCTGACTCCTCACAATGTTGTGGGCTGGAACGGTGACCCGCAGCAAAGCGTTGGTGACATGTATGTGACGAAGTTTGACTTGAATGGCTATGCAGAGAAGACATTGACCACGACGGGCGTTGTGGCGTGTGAAACAATGCAAAAACTTTGTGTGAAAGACGGCAAATTCTACTTGTTCTCTTCTGTTAAGAGCGCAAAGAACTCAATCTGCAAGGACTATAAGATTGGTGACAAGACCTACGAGGTGCCTTCATATGTCAGTGCACTTGTGGCAGAGCTTGACGAGAACTTGAACGTTAAGTGGTCGCGCCTTTTCAAGGGAAGTGAAAACGCAAAGCCAAACAGTACTGGTACTCTGCAATATATGCATCTTAACAAAATTGATGGCGACTTGTGGGTGACCGGTATGGGCCAATATACGTTGAGTAACGAAGATGGTACCAAGAAATTGGAAATGAAAGGTACAAACAACCAGGCATTCATCATTCGTCTGAATGCAGAAGATGGTGAGTGGATTAACGCTGTTTCGGCACTTAAAGACTACACAACGGCAATCACAGGATACTTCGAACTGTTTGGCAGCGAAACAGACAAGAGCAAGGTGTGGGTGTATGGCTACAACTTTGGAACCGATGGTGTGTTCTTGAGAGAATATAACAAAGACCTCACAACAGATAAAAACACCCAGGTGAAACTTATGAGCGGAGCAATGCCAACAGCATGGGCATCGGCAGTAGATGGTGATAAGCTATATATAGTGGCACGTGGCCGTGGCGACATTAAATTGACAGGTTTGGACCAGTCGTTCTCAGTGTCGAAATTCGCTGCGATGTATGCTTGCTTCAAGTTGCCGTTCAATATCAGCACTGCAGTTGACAACGTGGCTGCAAAGGCCCAGACCAAAATTTATGGCACACAAGGCACACTGCACGTGGTGGCAGAGGAAGCAACCACAGTTTATGTGTATAATTTGACTGGCTCGCTTGTGGCAAAACTCAGCGTGGTGGCCGGCGACAACACCGTGGCTCTGCCAGCCGGCATATACATAGCCAACGGTCAAAAGGCGGTGGTGCGCTAATAAGCACACACGCATTACTCTCGAAGAAAAACGCATAATGATATGAATTGAGCGAGTCGTGATTGCCATTGTGGCAATGCGGCTCGCTTGCTTTTTGGCATTGCTATTACCGATTTTTATTAACTTTGGGGAGTTGTAAGACTCTGATTTTGAGATTATATGATGAAGAAACGTGCAAATGGACTTGTGATTGGCCTTGGCCTTGGCGCAATGTGTGCAGGGCTTGCGTGATGCAGCCTGTTTGTCACCCCAGGTCAGATGGCGGGAAAAAGAGATGTGTCGCCTGCCGCTGCCGACACTGCGCACCTGGACGGCGGCAGCTCGGCGCAATAGCGGTCGATTGTGGAGGTAATTTGTTAAAAAGTGCCTAATGTTCTGATTTGCTTGTTATAATTCTTGGATTTTTTCGTAACTTTGTAGTTCAATTTAAAGAAGTTCGCACCGAGTCATCGGGGTTTGATATTTTAAAATAGTATTGTACAAAGGTTTTACCCATTTTTTCCGTAAAATCCACGCACACATAAAAAACATTAGTAAAGTGAATTTGTTTCAATCTTGGCGAAAAGCCACATTCGTAATTACGTTAGCCACAATCGCAGCCACCACCATATCGTGCACCAATAAAGCGGGAGCGTCGATTTTTGACTCCACTCCCGACGACACCATCGCGCCCACACTCACCACTCGTGGACCGATGATGATTATGGAGGGCGAGCCTCACGACTCCACCTTCCTGACGCGTGGCGTGAAATATTCCGACAATTCGGGCGAGGCAAAACTCACCATCGACGCATCGAAGGTGAACTGGAACCGACAGGGCATCTACGAGGTGACCTACTCGGTGAACGACTCTGCCCACAATGTGACCACCGTGACCGAGCAACTCCGTGTGGTGGGCAAAAACGAGAAAATCGTATATCTCACTTTCGACGACGGTCCATCGGTGTGCACCGACCAGATATTGAACATTCTGCGCCAAGAGAGGGTGAAAGCCACTTTCTTCGTGACTGCGCAGTTCACCCCCTACCTCAACCGCTTGGCAGCCATTGCCAAAGACGGCCATGAGGTGGCTATCCACACCTATTCGCACAATTTCAAAATCTATAAAAGCATTGACTCATACTTTGCCGACCTCAACAAACTCAACGACTTGATTGAAAAATACACCGGCAAGCGTTCGCGTATCATGCGTTTTCCCGGCGGTAGCAGCAACTCGATTTACCGCAAATACAATTCCGACCCTAAATTTATGGACCGCCTGTGCGTGGCGTTGCTCGACAGCGGCTACCAGTTTGTGGACTGGAACCTTGATTCGGGCGATGCGCGCGGCAACAACATAGCAGCCGACCGACTCGTGCGATCGGCTTGTGGCTCGCGACACAACATTCAGTGCCTTTTGATGCACGACACCGGCGCAAAGCGCACCACCGTCACGGCATTGCCACAAATTATCCGCTACTTCAAGCAGCATGGCTACGAGTTTGGCGTGCTCAACAGCGTGGACTATCAATGTTGGCACGGCGGAGCGAAGAAAAAAGCCCGCCTCGAAGCGCTGAGAAAGAGCGGCAACGCTGCACCTGCGCCAGTCAAGGCAGAAAAGCCAGCCAAGGTGGAGAAAAAGACGGTGAAAACCGACTCTGCCGCAGCCGCGCCAGTGGCAACGAAGCCAACCACCGCAGCAAAACCAGCCACCACGGCACTAGCAAAGCCAGCCACCACCAAAACGGCACCAGCCACCAAGCCAGCGGCAGCTGTGAAGCATGTGGAGAAGCCAGCAAAAAAGCATGTGGAAAAACATGTGGAGAGCAAAACCCCTGCCCACCACACACCCTCGCACCCTGAGGCAAAGCACGACACCATTGCCCATCAATAAAATGGCACAATAGCGCGCGTGCTATAGCACACGCGCAAAATGGATAATAAAGGAAACTGATGCCCACAGCATCAGTTTTTTTGTGGGTGGGGGAAAGAAATATGGGATAAGGAAGGAGGGTGCAAGGATTTTTTTGTAAATTTGCTTTTTAAATTATGATGGAAGAAGAATTTGACATAAGAAAGGAGCGTATTCGCAGCGACCAAGATGTGGAAAAGGCTCTGCGACCGGTGCGATTTGAGGATTTTTCGGGTCAGGATAAGATTCTGGAAAATCTGCGCGTGTTTGTGGCAGCCGCACGAATGCGTGGCGAAGCGCTCGACCATACTCTTTTCTACGGCCCTCCGGGGTTGGGTAAAACCACACTCAGCAACATCATCGCCAACGAACTGGGCGTGGGCTTCAAGGTCACCTCTGGTCCTGTGCTCGACAAGCCGGGCGATTTGGCAGGTTTGCTCACCTCGCTGGAGGAAAACGATGTGCTGTTTATCGATGAAATTCACCGTCTGAGCCCTGTGGTGGAGGAATACCTCTATTCAGCGATGGAGGACTATCGCATCGACATTATGATCGACAAGGGACCGGGCGCACGCTCGGTGCAACTCTCGCTTGCGCCATTCACGCTCATCGGTGCCACCACCCGCAGCGGCTTGCTCACCTCGCCACTGCGTGCGCGTTTCGGCATCAACTGCCACTTGGAATACTACAGCCACGAGGTGCTGGAGCAGATTGTGAAGCGTTCGGCTCGATTGCTCAACGTGCCCATCACCGACGAGGCTGCACTTGAAATTTCGCTCCGCAGCCGTGGCACTCCACGTATCGCCAACTCGCTCCTGCGCCGTGTGCGCGACTTCGCCCAAGTGAAAGGCTCTGGTAAAATCGATACCACCATTGCCCGCTATGCGCTTGAGGCACTGAACATCGACAAATACGGACTCGACGAAATCGACAATAAAATTTTGCTCACCATCATCGACAAGTTCAAGGGCGGTCCCGTTGGGCTCAACACCATTGCCATGTCGATGAGCGAAGACCCCGGCACCATCGAGGAAGTGTATGAGCCATATCTTGTGAAAGAGGGTTTCATCAACCGCACCCCTCGTGGACGCGAAGTGACCGAACTCGCCTACAAGCACCTGAAGCGACACCGCATTACCGATCAGGGCAACATTTTTGATTAAAATGTAGATTACATTCACACGAATTAAATATATACATATATAGAATATAAAAAAAACACTATCACTGTGGCTACTAATTTAAAATCTCTTGCAAAAGACACTGCGATATACGGTGTGAGCAGCATTTTTGGGCGTTTCCTCAATTATCTGCTCGTGCCACTCTACACCGCCACACTCTCTGCCGCCTCTGGTGGCTATGGTGTGATCACCAACCTCTACGCGTGGACTGCGCTGCTGCTGGTGATTCTCACCTATGGTATGGAAACCACATTCTTCCGCTTCGCCAACAAAGCCGACGAGGATGCCGAAAAGGTGTACAGCACCACGCTGGTGTCGGTGGGCGCAACGGCACTGATGTTTGTGGCAGCCGTTGTGGGCTTCCTGCCCGGCATCTCATCAGCCCTCGGCTATGCCGACCATCAGTCGTGGGTGGTGTCGATGGCAATTATCGTGGCACTCGACGCATTCCAAGCCATACCGTTTGCCTATCTCCGCTATAAAAAGCAGCCTATCAAGTTCGCAGGGCTGAAATTGGCGTTTATTTTCATCAATATTCTGCTCAATCTGCTCTACTTCCTGATATTGCCAGCCATGAAGTGCAACCTCTTCGGCATCTACGACGACCACTTCACGCTCAATGTGGGTTATGTGTTCTACATCAACCTCGTGACCACTGGCGCCATCACATTCCTCTTTTGGAAAGAACTGCTTTGCATCAAATGGCGCTTCGACTGGGCATTGCTCAAGCGCATGTTGGGCTACAGTTGGCCCATTCTGGTGCTCGGCATCGCCGGTATTCTCAACCAAGCCGCCGACAAGATTTTGTTCCCCATCATCTACGAGGCTGCCGACCAGCAGAAGCAACTGGGCATCTACGGCGCGGCTGTGAAGGTGGCAATGATTATGGCGCTGATTACTCAGGCGTTCCGCTACGCCTACGAGCCGTTTGTGTTTGGCAAAAGCAAGGACAAGGACAACAAAGACACCTACGCCAAGGCGATGAAATACTTCATCATGTTCACCCTTTTCGCATTCCTGGCAGTGATTGCCGGCATCGACGTGCTCAAGCACATCATTGCCCCCGACTACTGGGAGGGCTTGAAGGTGGTGCCTATCGTGATGGCGGCAGAAATCATGATGGGTGTGTATTTCAACCTCTCATTCTGGTATAAACTCATCGACAAAACCATCTGGGGCGCAGTATTCTCGTTTGTGGGTTGCGCCGTGCTTTTCGCCATCAACTTCATCTTCGTGCCCAAGTATGGCTATATGGCTTGCGCGTGGGGCGGATTCGCTGGCTATGGCACCGCCATGGTGATTAGCTACTTCGTGGGACAAAAGCATTACCCGATTGCCTATCCGATGAAAGACATAGGCATCTACACTGGCCTCGCCGCCGTGCTGTTTGTCGCCATGCTGTGGCATCCGTTCGGCACCGCCGTGCTCGACACGGTGTATCGCTGCGTGCTGATGATGGTGTTCTTCGTGGTGATGTTCCGCCGCGAGCACATGGGCGAAATGTTTCAGAAGTTGCCAGTAGTGGGCAGATTCTTCCGATAAGCAGAGTTTTTTATACATTTTTGCATTTATATAAGGTGCAGTTTTATCGGAATTATTTTATCTTTGTATCTGCAATTTTTCAACTACACTCATGTTGCTTCATAGCTCTTGGCTAAAATATACGCTTTCTGTGCTGCTGCTCACCGTGGTGGCAGGCATTTCGTGCGCGCAGGTGACCGTGAACGGTTCGTCGGCAAATCTGATTTACGACGGCATCGACGTGTCGAGTTATCAGAAAGACATCGACTGGAGCGCGACGGCTAAGGACAAGAACATCAAATTCGTGTATGTGAAAGCCACCGAGGGCGCCACCTATCGCTCCCGACACTATCAATACAACATTGAGAATGCGCGCCAATACGGCATACATGTGGGCGCATACCACTTCTTCCGCCCAAATGTGCCCGTGGAGAAGCAGTTTCGCAACTTCACTACCGTGGTGAAGAAGGAGGATCAGGACTTGATTCCGCTTATCGATGTGGAGGTGCGTGGCAACAATATCACGGTGAAGGCGCTGGTGGATTCGGTGCTTGCCTTTGCCGACAAACTGGAAGACTACTATGGTTGCAAACCGATGATCTACACCGGTCACGCATTCTATAATTCCTACTTGAGTGGAAAAATTCCGGGTTATCCGCTGTTCATTGCCCGCTATTCGAAAGTGGAGCCTCGCCTTACGGGCGGTGCCAACTGGGTGCTGTGGCAATTCTCGGAAAAGGGCGTGATAGCCGGTATCGACCACGCTGTGGACCTTTGCCGCTTCAATAAGGGCTGCGGTTTGAAGGACATTCTCATCAGTGGCAGAAAGGTGCGCTCACGCACGCAATCCACCGCTCCGAGAAAGGAGAAGAAACCCGAACCTGCGGCGGAGGAGAAAAAGGAAGTGAAGCCCGACCCAGAACAGGAAAAACTCGACAAGGAGGCACGCAAACGTGCCGAAAAGCGCAAAGCCGAGGAGAAAAAAGAGGCAGAGCGACTGGCTAAGCAGAAGGAAAAACTCAGAAAACTCAAAGAGAAAGAGCAGAAAGAGGCTGCCAAGCAGGAGCAAAAGCGACGCGAAAAGGCTGAAAAGGAAGCCAGAAAGCGTGCCGAGAAAGAGGAAAAAATGCGTCAGGAGCAAGCCAAGCGCGACCAAAAGGCGCGTGAGGAATTCCTGAAGAAGAAAGATAAGGAACGCCAAGAGGCTAAAGAGCGTCAAGAGGAGCAGGCGAAAGCCGACCGCCAGCGAAAGCAGAAGCAAGAAGATCAGGCTCGCAAGCGCGAAGAAATGAAACGCGCCCAGGAAAAGGCGGCAAAGAAGCAAAGCCAAAACCAAAAGGCAAAAAACCAAGGCCGACGCGTGAACCAAAGCAGCCCCGACAACGACGACATCTATTATTAGCACAGTAAAATAACCGGCCGCGATTGCGGTCGGTTATTTTATATATTTTCTTTACGATTGGGCTATAGCCCAATCGTGGTAATCGTGGGGGCATTATTTGTATTCATCGCCGTAGGTGGCTTTCACTTCACGCACATAGGTGCGGATTTTCTGTTCCTCGCTGCGTGGCACGATGAGCAGGGCGTTTTCGCTGTCGGCGATGATGTAGTCGTCGAGTTCCGACACAATCACCAACTTGTCGCCTTGAGTCGATACGATATTGTTATGGCTGTTCATCATCATCGTTTTGGTGCCTTGCAGCACGTTGCCGTCGTGGTTCTTTGGGCTTACATCGTAGAGCGAGCCCCATGTGCCGAGGTCGGTCCAGCCGATGCCGTCAACACGGAGCACCGTCACGTTGTCGGCCTTTTCAAGCACGGCGTAGTCGATGGAAATGCTCTGGCTTGCGGAGTAAATCTCTTTGATGAAATCTTCTTCCTTGTCGGTGCCGTAGATGCCTTCGCCCTCACGGAACTTCGGCGACACCTTGGCGGCGTTGTCGTTGAGCGCCTTGATAATGGAAGTGGCACTCCAGAAGAAGATGCCGGTGTTCCAGTAAAACTCGCCACTATCCACAAACACCTTCGCCAACTCCAAGTCGGGCTTTTCGGTGAAAGTCTTCACCATGGCGAAATCGCCGTCGATCTCACGCCCCTGCTGAATGTAGCCGTAGCGGGTTTCGGGGTGGGTGGGTTTCACACCAAAGGTGAGCAGCGTGTCGTGGTGATCGATAAACTCGAACGCCTTTCCCACACTCTCACGAAATTCGTCGACCCGCAGAATGATATTGTCGCACGGAGCCACCATGATTTTTGCGTCGGGGTTGAGTGCCTTGATATGGTAGGCTGCCCATGCGTTGCCCGGTCCGGTGCGTCGGTGTGCTGGTTCGCACAATATCTGTCTGTCGGTGATTTCGGGCACTTGCTCCTTCACCAGGTCCACATATTCGCTGCGAGTGAGCATAATAATATTTTCTTGTGGAATAATACCTTTCAATCGCGCCACGGTGAGTTGTAGCAACGACTGACCTGTTCCAAGGAAATCAATAAATTGCTTGGGCATCTGTGTACGGCTCTTAGGCCACAGGCGGCTTCCACATCCACCGCACATGATCACACAGTATCTGTTCTTCTCGGTCATATCTGGTTTTTACTTGGTTGCGTAAATGAATATGCTAATTTAGCGAAATTTTTCCATAATAACGCATATTATCACAGAATATTATAGCAAAAACCGATTATTTTTGATTTTTTAATTTTTGGGGTGTTTTGGTGTGTCTTATTCCACATTGCCGTGCCAAACCATCAGAGCGAAAAAGGCGATGAGGGCGGCAATCACCACCCATGCCATGAGTTTGAAGCGGAGGCTTGCTGGCTCGTGCTTTTGAGGGATGAAGTGTGGCACTTTCACGAACGGAAGTGCGGCGAGTGTGTTTCCCTCGGTTTGTGTGGGTTTGCTTTGCTCTGGGGCTTTCTGTGTGGCTGCCGTGGTGGCGCGCTGTGGTGCGGTTGAGGCTGTGGCGCTCACTTCGGCAAATGGCAGTGGCGCACCGCAGAATGGGCAGAAATTCAGTCCGCGCGCTGGCAGACCCTTGCCACAGGTGGAGCAGAATGCCACCTCGCTGTGGGGATTGGGGGCAGCGACCGCTTCTGGAGCAGGTTCAGCCACGACTGGCGACTCCTTAGGCAGTTTGCTCACATCTACCGTAAACTCGCTCACGCATTGTGGACAAATCACCACACCACCGCTGGCAGTGAGTTTTGCCACCGTCAGTGTCTGCTTTTTTCCGCAATGTGGGCATCTGAGTTCCATTTAGTTGAGCGTTATTGATTGTTATTTAAATGCAAAGATACAAAAATTATTTGATGTGGGAGGACAAAATTTAATGTGGGAGAGACAAAGCCCACGGCTCTTTCATTTAAGATTTCGTTGCTCACTTAAAAATGTTGTTATTTTATAGCGGTTGTTTTCTTGTATGGTGAGGGCACTTTTTGCCTGCACGGTTCATAATTCATGTGGCG
>OQVS01000806.1_pt1 | contig 21804 bp, 13 predicted proteins | sample 1691601 | NCBI WGS metagenome assembly OQVS01 (sample SAMN03418268, study PRJEB22391) | human gut metagenome | biome: human-gut; feature: organic feature; material: feces | host: Homo sapiens | place: Tanzania | collected 2013-01
ACCCGCCACAGTTTACCAGACCAGGGCGGTTATTTTTGTGTCTTGGAATCATGCTTTCCATGCATGTAACCAAGACTGTAAAAAGTCGCACACAATGCAAGCACTGCAATAAGGTCACTAATGGTCAGCATAAGCACAAACCTCCTTGATAGATTTCCATATAGGATTTCTATGTAAACAGAGCTATAACTCTCTGGTGGAGGCCAACCGCCTACCGTGTTGGGTAGCACCAAATATATTATAACAAACATATGTTCTGAAAACAAGACAAAATTGAATATTTCGACTAAAAATATTATAGTGATATATATGTAGGAGAAAATAATTATGGCAAAGAAAATTTTAGTAGTAGTGGACGCACAGAATGATTTTATTACAGGGGTCCTTGGAAACAAAGAGTGTGACGTGGCAACAAATGTTATTGCAGAGGAAATCAGGTCAGGCAAATATGATGACGTGATATTCACAAGGGATACACATGATGAAAACTATCTGAATACTCAGGAAGGAAAGAAACTTCCGGTAGCGCACTGCATTAAAGGGACAAACGGATGGGAAGTAGACAGCCGTCTTAAAGATGCAATGAAGGAGCGTGGAGTCGATTGTGACGATATGACTTATATTGACAAGCCGACTTTTGGCAGCAAAGAGCTTGGCGAACTGCTTGCGGGATATGACAACAGCGATACAGAGATTTATTTCTGCGGATTCTGCACAGGAATATGCGTAATAAGTAATGTAGCGATTGCAAAGACGTTCTGTAAAGACGCAGAGGTGTTTGTAATAGAAAATGCCTGCGCCTGTGTGACACCTGAAAGCCATAAGACAGCAATAGAAGCCATGAAGATGATTCAGGTAGGCATTAAGGGCACATCCTCATGTTAGCGCACATGAGGGTGTGCCCCTTAATGTGTTCCCGGTCTCCCGGTTTTCGTAGTTAGTCAGTCAGGTGAATTACGCAGTCTTTCCGGTATAAAGCTGATAATACTTTCCCTTCTTTGCAATCAGCTCATCATGACTTCCCCTCTCAATAATGCGTCCCTGCTCTAAAACCATAATGCAGTCGCTGTTTCTGACAGTAGAAAGCCTGTGTGCGATAACAAATGTAGTGCGGCCATGCATGAGCTTATCCATGCCGTCCTGAACAATACGCTCGGTACGTGTATCGATTGAGCTTGTAGCCTCATCGAGGATGAGCACAGGCGGATCGGCGATAGCGGCACGCGCGATGGCAAGAAGCTGGCGCTGGCCCTGGCTTAGGTTTGCACCGTCACCTGTCAGTACGGTATTGTAGCCGTCAGGAAGCTGGCGGATAAATGTGTCGGCGTTTGCCAGGCGGGCAGCAGCGTATACCTCATCATCAGTGGCATCGAGCTTGCCGTAGCGGATGTTTTCCATGACAGTAGCCGTGAAAAGGTGTGTATCCTGCAAAACAATGCCAAGAGAGTGGCGCAGATCAGCCTTTTTAATCTTGTTTATATTGATGCCGTCATATCTTATCTTGCCGTCTGCTATATCGTAGAAGCGGTTGATAAGGTTGGTGATAGTAGTCTTTCCTGCTCCGGTGGTGCCGACAAAGGCAATCTTCTGACCGGGTGTTGCAAAAAGGTCCACATCGTGCAGCACAATTTTCTCAGGCACATATCCGAAATCCACATCGTCAAATACCACATCGCCCTCGAGCTTTTTGTAGTCCACAGAGCCGTCTGCCTGATGGGTGTGCTTCCATGCCCATAAGCCGGTACGCTCAGGAGTCTCGGCAAGTTTTCCGTTTTCCTCCTTAGCATTTACCAGTGTGACATAGCCCTCGTCAGTCTCAGGCGATTCGTCGAGCAGTGAGAAGATACGGTCACATCCGGCAAGCGCCATGATGATACTGTTGAACTGCTGGCTGACCTGCGAGATAGGCATGTTAAAGCTCTTGTTAAAGGTCAGAAAGCTTGCAAGCTTACCAAGTGTCAGACCACCAAAGCCTGAAAGAGCCATGACACCGCCGGCAAGAGCGCAGAGCACGTAGCTAAGATTTCCAATCTGTGCGTTTACGGGACCGAGCATGTTGGAGTACATGTTGGCATTGTAGGCGCTTTCAAAGAGCTCATCGTTTATCTTGTCGAAGGCCTCGATATTTTCCTGCTCGTGGGTGAATACCTTGACCACCTTCTGGCCATTGAGCATCTCCTCGATGAAGCCATTAACCTTTCCGAGGTCGCGCTGCTGTGCAAGGAAATAGCGGCTCGAGAAGCCTGCAAATTTCTTTGTCACGACTGTTGTTACTATTACCATCACAATAGTGAGCACGGTGAGCGGAATATTTAATATGACCATTGAAACAAAAACGCTCACAACAGTGATTGCACTGTTAAGTATCTGCGGAAGACTCTGGCTGATTAGCTGGCGGAGTGTATCGATATCGTTTGTATAAATCGACATGATATCGCCGTGCGCATGTGAGTCAAAGTATCGGATTGGCAGATCCTGCATGTGGGAAAAGAGCTCAACACGCAGGTTCTTAATCGTACCCTGTGATACGTAGATCATTATTTTGCTGTAGGCAAATGTGCTGATGACTCCGATGCCGTAGAATACAGCAACCCTTCCCATTGCTGCAAGGAGAGGTCCATAGTCGGGAGTTCCTGTCTTAAGCAGCGGTACTATATAGTCATCAATCAGGTTCTTGGTAAACATGGTTCCCTGCACATTTGCAAGTACACTTACAAAGATACATATCACAACAATTATGCAGGCCGGTAAATATTTTCTAAAAATAAATCCCATGAGACGTGCAAAAAGCTTACCGGGATTTTTGATTTTTGGTTTTGGACCCCTTGGTCCTCCTGGTCCTGGCATCAGGCAGCACCTCCTTCATCAAAGTCTCCTCCGCCGTTTGTCTGCGAATCGTAGACATCGCGGTAGATTTCATTATTTTTCAGCAGATTTTCGTGAGTGTCAAAGCCGTCCACTTTTCCGTCATTCATCACGATGATACGGTCAGCATCCATGACAGATGAGATACGCTGTGCGATGATGAGCTTAGTGGTTCCCGGAATTGTTTTTGCAAGGGCAGCACGGATTTTTGAATCTGTTGCTGTATCTACAGCGGATGTGCTGTCGTCGAGTATGAGTATCCTTGGCTTTTTAAGCAGAGCTCTTGCGATACACAGACGCTGCTTCTGACCGCCGGATACGTTGGTTCCGCCCTGCTCTATGTAGGTGTTGTACTTGTCAGGGAAGGACTCGATAAAGTCATCGGCGCATGCCATTTTGCAGGCATTGATACACTCATCCGTGGTAGCATTTTTGTCACCCCAGCGCAGATTTTCAAGTATGGTTCCTGAGAAAAGCACATTCTGCTGGAGCACGACGGCTACCTTGTTTCGGAGAGTGTCCATGTCGTACTCACGCACATCGTGGCCTCCGACGGTTACGGTACCTGTGTCTGTGTCATAGAGACGGCTTATCAGGTTTACGAGGGAGGATTTCGAGCTTCCCGTGCCTCCGATGATGCCGATGGTCTCACCGGATTTTATGTCGAGATTTATATCTGACAGAACCGGAGTCTCAGCGGTGTCTGAATATCTGAAGGTCACATGCTTAAAGCTTATGCTTCCGTCAGGCACGTCGTAAAGCGGTTCCTTTGGATTGTGCAGTGTGCTCTGCTCATTTAATACCTCGCTGATTCGTCTTGCGGATGCGAGTGAGAGTGAAATCATTACAAAAACCATGGAGAGCATCATGAGATTCATCAGAATATTCATACAATAGGTAAGAAGCGCCATCAGATCACCTGTAGTGAGAGTGCTGCTTACCACCATATGAGCTCCGAGCCAGCTGATTAGCAGGATGCAGGCATACACTGTAAACTGCATGAGCGGAGAGTTGTATACCACAAGGCTCTCAGCCTTCACAAATACATCGTAGATATTTTCTGCTGCCTTTGAAAAACGTTTCTTCTCATAATCCTCACGGACGTATGCCTTTACAACACGGATAGCGGATACATTTTCCTGTACGCTTTCATTCAGGTCATCATAGCGCTTGAAGGCTCTGTCAAAGTATTTCATGGCTGCCTTACTGATGAAAAGCAGCAAAGCTCCGAGCGCGATGACGGCGATTAAGTATATTGTCGCAAGGCGAGGGCTGATGAAAAATGACATAGCCATCGCACATATTATGGATGCAGGGGCTCTCATAGCCATGCGAAGCATCATCATGTAAGCATTCTGGATGTTGGTCACATCGGTTGTCATACGTGTGACAAGACTCGCAGATGAGAATCTGTCGATATTTGCAAAGGAAAAGGTCTGGATATTGCGAAACATTGCAGCACGCAGATTCTTTCCAAAGCCCATTGCAGCCTTTGCACCATATTTTGCACCGAGACATCCTGTCAAAAGACCAAACAGTGCTGCGACAATCATCCACACACCCATGATATAGATATGCCTTGTGTCGCCCTTATTGACACCGTTGTCGATGATTGATGCCATGAGAAGGGGGATTATGGTATCCACAGCCACCTCAAGCAGCATGAAAACAGGTGTCGCAATTGAAGCCCATTTGTATTCCTTTATTTGGGCACCTAATGTTTTTAACATATGTTTTGTCCTTTCTTATTATATTTTAATTTGATTAAAACAGACTAACAAAAAATGCTTGCATTTAATTAGTTAGTGTGCTAACTATATTATAGATATACATTTTTTATTGTCAAGAAAAATTTATGAAAGGATTTCAGTTATGAAGGAGTTTACACCGGATAAATATTTAGGACACAAGATAAATCGCATCAGCAGGAGCATAGACAGATATTTTGACAGAAAAAGGTGCAGCAAAACCGAATGTATACCGCGAAGTCAGGGCATGATGATTGGATATATTATGGACAATCCGGGCCAAAATATATTTCAAAAGGATATCGAGGCTAAGTTTCACCTGTCGGGGGCAACAGTGACCAATATGCTTAAAAGTCTTGAAAAAAACGGCTATATCGTGCGCACACCTATGGAAAATGATGCCAGACTTAAGAGAATTGAGCTGACGCAAAAAGCGCTTGACCACGAAAACAGGGTGAGAGAAAATATAAGGGTAATAGAGGAAGCTATGCACAAAGGCTTTTCTAAGGAAGAGTTTGACACGATGCTTGGTTTTTTGGACAGGGTGATTGACAATATGGAAGAGCTCAATATGTAACCGGTGAGTAACTATTCGAAACTACCGGGAACAAAATGACTATAGAGTTGAAAAAGTAGCATAAATATTGTGGCTTTTTTTGTGCAATAAGCCAAAATGCTACAAAATATTGTTGAGCGTATTGACATAGCAACAATATCTTGTATAATTTAGATTGTCATCAAAAGACAGATGCACAGATTTGTATTAAATAATATGGCATTTTATATGTAGCTATATCGTAATTGTTTGATGAAACGCCTGCTTTACATTGACGGGCTGTGACATTAATTAATGATTACATCTCATTTATAGCTGCATATTTTGTGCCATTACACATGATAAAATACATATATATAGTATGCGGGTTAAGCGGCAGCACTATATATAGGGTGACAGATTTTATGGCATATAATATACAGAGAGGAGAAATTTACATGAAAATCATCAAGCGAAGTGGCAGTGAGGACATATTTGATGCAGCAAAAATTGTAGCTGCCATTAGAAAGGCAAATGATTCAGTGCTGGACTATGAGAAGCTTACTGCTGATCAGATTGAGGAAATTGCAAGCAACGTGGAGACTGCATGTGAGAACATGAAGCGTTCTCCAAGTGTTGAGGAGATACAGGATATGGTAGAGAATCAGCTCATGAACAAGCGTGCCTTTACCGTAGCAAGAAACTACATCACTTACAGATACAAGAGAGCAATCGTGCGTAAGTCAAATTCTACAGACCAGCAGATTCTTAGCCTTCTTGAGTGCAATAACGAGGAGGTAAAGCAGGAGAATTCCAACAAGAATCCTACTGTAAACAGTGTACAGCGTGACTACATGGCAGGTGAGGTGAGCAAGGATATCACACGCCGTTTCCTGCTTCCGGAGGATATAGTTGAGGCACATGAGAAGGGACTTATCCATTTCCATGATGCGGATTATTTTGCACAGCATATGCACAACTGCTGTCTGGTAAACCTTGAGGACATGCTTCAGAATGGCACGGTAATCAGTGAGACTATGATTGATACACCAAAGAGCTTTTCTACAGCCTGCAACATTGCTACACAGGCTATCGCACAGATTGCCAGCTCACAGTATGGTGGACAGAGTATCTCGCTTGCACATCTGGCACCATTTGTACAGGTCAGCCGTGAGAAGTTCAGAAAGCAGGTGCTAAAGGAGTTCGAGAGCGTTGGACTTGATTTGGATGAAGAAAAAATCAACGAGGTCGCAGAGCTTCGTGTCAAGGAAGAAATCAACCGCGGTGTGCAGATGATTCAGTATCAGGTCATCACACTCATGACTACAAACGGACAGGCACCGTTTATCACAGTATTCATGTACCTCAACGAGGTATCAGACCCTCAGACAAAGGCAGATCTTGCCGCAATCATTGAGGAGATGCTGCACCAGAGAATAAAGGGCGTAAAGAACGAAAAGGGTGTATATATCACACCGGCATTCCCGAAGCTCATATATGTGCTCGAGGATGACAATATCACAGAGGATTCAAAGTACTGGGATCTCACAGTGCTTGCCGCACAGTGCTCTGCAAAGAGAATGGTGCCTGACTATATTTCAGAGAAGGTCATGAAGGAGCTTAAGGACGGAGATGTTTATACATGCATGGGCTGCCGTTCCTTCCTCACAGTGGACAGATGCTCACAGACAGCGGGCAATGTGGCAAAAGCAAAGAACTTTGATCCAAACAAGCGTAAATACTATGGACGTTTCAACCAGGGTGTAGTCACATTAAATCTCGTTGATGTGGCATGCTCATCAGAAAAGAATGAGGAAAAATTCTGGAAGATACTTGATGAGAGACTTGAGCTCTGTCACAGAGCGCTTATGTGCAGACATAAGAGGCTTCTTGGTACCAAATCCGATGTGGCACCGATTCTCTGGCAGAACGGAGCGCTTGCACGTCTGAAAAAGGGAGAGGTTATTGACCCGTTATTATTCAACGGATACTCAACAATCTCACTCGGCTATGCAGGACTTTGTGAGTGTGTGCGATATATGAAGGATGTATCACACACAGAGCCAAAAGAGGGCACACCGTTTGCGCTTAAGGTAATGCAGCGCTTAAATGATGCATGTGAGCAGTGGAAAAAGGAGTCAAACATCGATTTCAGTATATATGGCACACCGCTTGAGTCTACCACCTACAAGTTTGCAAAGTGCTTACAGAAGCGCTTTGGTATCATCGAGGGTGTTACCGACAAGAACTACATCACAAACAGCTACCATGTGCACGTAACAGAGCAGATCAATGCATTTGACAAGCTCAAGTTTGAGTCACAGTTCCAGAAGCTGTCTCCGGGTGGTGCTATCAGCTACGTTGAGGTACCAAACATGCAGGACAATATCCCTGCAGTGCTTTCGGTTATGCAGTACATCTACGACAATATCATGTACGCAGAGCTGAATACAAAGAGCGACTATTGCCAGGTATGCGGCTACGACGGAGAAATCAAAATCGTGGAGGAAGAGGGCTCAGGAAAGCTCATCTGGGAGTGCCCGCACTGTGGCAACCGTGACCAGAATAAGATGAGTGTAGCCCGCCGTACATGCGGCTATATCGGCACACAGTTCTGGAATCAGGGAAGGACCCAGGAGATTAAAGAGAGAGTGCTTCATCTGTAGAGGTTGAATGATATATTACATTAATATCCTGATGTAACATAAAAATATGCCGTATGGCAGCTTTTGAAAATAGTTCATAAGTTGCTGTACGGCTTTTTTATATAGTACCGGAGACTCTGACAAATTGCCCATGCAAAAAATGAAAATTCTGATGCATATTAATATATTTAGTTTGCATAAAAAATTATTATACTTCTAAACGCATAAAAATTATTGTGAAATTTCCACAAAATCAATGTGAATATCATTTCTTGAATAACCGTTTGAACATACTAATCTTTGTGTATTTTCCCATATTTACAAATATTAAATTAATGTATTTTTGCCAAATATCGTAGGAATAAGTTGGCGTTTATGTCTATTGAAACGTAAACGATTAATGTATAAACTGTAAATATAGTTATTGCAACCGATTGCGCTGTTGCGCATGAAACAGATGAAATCATGCGTGATATGCAATTTGAGAATGTGCATGTCAGTGGCTTAATGGCTTTGATATTTATCAATTTGATAGTCATTTATCACTGCATAAAAACAAGGAGGAAAATATGAGCAGGAAGAGAAAAATGGCATCTATAACAAGTGCCGGACTGGTGTTTGCAATGCTTCTAAGCCAGAGCGCTGTGGCGGATTTGGGCACAGAGCAGGTTAAGGCAGCAGAGGAAACCGCAAAGTGGGTAGACACAACGTATGTGGTGAATGGAGACTTTGAGTCAGGAGCTGATAATTGGGATATTAGTATACCAAAGGATACTGAAAATTGGCTTTACGGGTCAGGTGCAGAAAAAGGATATTATTGTATCTGGGAGAATAAAACAGAGGAAGAAAAAGATGTATCTATCTCACAGACGGTTAAGCTTCCGGCCGGTACCTATAAGGTTAGAGTAAAAAGCACCGGTGCAGCAGGTGGATTAAAACTGGGTGCAGGAGACTATGTCAGCACAGATTTAAAGGCTTCCGAGTGGGCTGATGATCAGAGTAAATGGGAATCAATTGAGACAGGGGAATTCACTCTTGATAAGGAAAGTGATGTGAAGGTCTTTGTTTCAGGAAAACTGGCAGCATGGAATAAAGGAAGCGCAATTGACGATATTGTTTTGTATGAAAAAGAAACAGATGATACTGACTCTTCCGAAGAAAACCAGAAAGGCTACACAATCTCAGTAAACCAAACAGAAGTAGCAGTAGAAAATGGTGATACAGTCAATCTTGAAGCTAAGGTTACCTATGATGGAAAAGAAATAAGTGAACTTCCTGAGGGAGTAAATTTATGGTGGTGGGTTGACACATGGAACGACCACACAGATGGATTGAGGGACGGAACATTAGAAAACGATAAAGATTCCGGAAAAACTCTTAAGGCAGCTTACACTACAAAGTCAGCCGGCAAGTATTATGTTGTAGCCCAGCTTAAAGATGCTGATGGCAAGGAGCTTGGTTCTGCATGTACAACCATTACATCAAAGGCGCCTGAAATAGATACTGCAGTAGATAATGACGATATTGTTGTTGCAAAGGTAAAGGATTTGTCCTCTGATTTCATAATGGGAATGGACATTTCATCTGTTATAACAGAGTTCAACAGTGGTGTTGTATACAAGGATTATAGCGGAAAAGAAATCAACAATGTGACAGCTTTCTGCAAATTCCTGGCAGAAAACGGCATAAACCATATCCGTGTCAGAGTATGGAATGATCCATATGATTCAAACGGAAATGGATATGGTGGTGGAAATAACGATGTGGCAACAGCAAAGAAAATTGCTGATGCATGCCGCAGTGCCGGAATAAAAATGCTTGTGGATTTCCATTGCTCAGATTTCTGGACAGATCCGAGTAAACAGATGGTGCCTAAGGCATGGAAGGGCTATACAGTTGATGAGAAAGCCGCAGCTGTAGAAAAGTTTATCAACGAATCATTAAACACAATTGATGCATCAAAGGATGTTGTAGATATGGTTCAGGTTGGAAATGAGACAACAGGCGGTTTTATAGGAGAAACAAAAACGGATGCTATGTGCAAGCTCTTTTCCGCAGGCTCAAAAGGTGTTAAGGATTATAACAGTGACGTAAAGGTTGTGATTCATGTGGAAAGTCCACAGAAGAATACACTTACTAAATGGTCAGATAATCTTGAAAAAAATAATGTAAATTATGATATTCTTGGAACAAGCTATTATCCATACTGGCATGGAACACTGAGCAATTTAAAGAAAGAAATAAGCTATGTTCAGACTAAGCACAACAAGGATGCAATGGTTGTAGAGACAAGCTATGCATATACGCTTGATGATTCAGATGGTTGTGCGAATACTGTCCGTGAGGGAAATAATGATGATTCTGCAGATGCCACAGAACCTTTCACAGTGCAGGGACAGGCTACCTTCATGAGAAATCTCATCAATGCTGTAAATGAGGCAGGCGGACTCGGTGTATATTACTGGGAGCCGGCATGGATTACAGTTGGAGATACTACAGGTCTTTCAGAGACAGACGCAACAGCTAGATATGAAGCAAATAAAAAGATATGGGAAGAAAAAGGCTCAGGCTGGGCATCAAGCTACAGCGGTGAGTATGATCCAAAGGATGCCGGAAAATGGTATGGCGGTTCCGCTGTAGACAACCAGGCAATGTTTTATCCGGATGGAACAGCAACAGCAGGTCTTAAGGTATGGAATTACGTAAAGACAGGCGCAAAGGTAACCAAAATCGGAGTTGAGGATATAGAAACAGCAAATGTCACAGCAGAGGCAGGAAAAGAGCTGGAGCTTCCAAAGACAGTCAATGTGACATACAATACCGAAAAGGTTGAAGAGAACGTTGTTTGGAGTACAGATGGAATTGATTTTTCAAAGGCAGGAACCTACACTGTAGAAGGAACTGTCAAATTCAGCAGAAAAATCGAGCGTGGTGCTTATAAAGATAAGACATCGGGTACAACAAAATGTACAGTAGTTATAAAGCAGAAAAATCTTATTACAGATGCGGATGATGCAGGCTTTGAAAAGGCTGATAATTTTACAGCCAATAACAAGATTGTTGATTCAGTTTCTTCTACCAAGGATGATAAAAAGTCAGGAGCAGCATGTGCTCACTGGTACAATGCCGGTACAGATTTAGCCGAGGCAGAAATTACATACAAGAAAGTAATTACACTTGCTTCAGGAGAGTATACTTTCGAGTACGTAGGACAGGGATTAGACGGAGATCAGCTTTATGCTAAGGTTGTTGATTCCAAAGGTAATGTCATTGCAAAGGGGGACAATGTAACACTTACAGGCTGGAAAAACTGGAAGACTCCAAGTGTTTCGTTTAAGCTTGAAAAGGAAACCGAGGTTACTCTTGTTGTCGGAATCGTGAGTGCAAAGACCGGCTGGGGAACAGTTGATGACCTATACTTATATCAGACAAAGTCAGCCGACAAGAGTGATGCCGACAATGGTAATACCGGTGATGATGAAAATAAGAAGCCGGATACCCCATCTACTGACGATAACAACAAGGACAATACAGGTAGCGGTGATATCACCATTGACAAGGATAATGGCGCAGACAAGGATGATGCAGACAAAGGCAGCACAACAGCACCGGCCACACAGCCTGCAAAGGCTCTTACACCGGGAGCAGTTGTATCAAGCACATCCGACACCAAAACAACTGTAAAGGACACTAAGGGAATTCTTCCGGATACAGTAAAATTCGAGTCAAAGAAGGTAACTGATGAGAAGGAAGTGGCAAAGGTTGCAGATGTAGTAAAGGATAAAATTGTAGGAGTAAAGGATGTTTCAATATATGAGCTTAATCTGACAGATGGCACCACACAGCTTCATCAGCTTGCAGACAAGGTTCAGGTAACTATGGATATGCCGTTTGCATTAGCTGACAATGAGGCAATCAAGGTGTTCCGTGTAGATGGAGATAAGCTCATAGCATGCACATCAAAGGTGATAGATGGAAAGCTTGTATTTGAGACAGACCATTTCAGTACATTTGCCTTTGTAAAGGTAAATGCCAATGCAGGTACTAAAGCAGCTCCTGCAAGTGCAGCAAAGACTTCAGATGACAGCAATATGTATATGTGGCTTGTTATCGCAATGTCAGGTCTTGGCGTATCAATCGCAGCTCTTATGAACCGTAAAAAGGAGCAGGCATAGCAAGTGTTTTAAAAGAACAACATAACGCATAAGACAAATAAAAAATAAAACCGTCGTACCGGGCCGTAAATGGCAGGGCACGACGGTTTTACTTATGTGCTTAACTGATTAATTATTTTAATTACTCATCAAATTTTTGAGCCTTATCGAAAAGCTCATAAACCTCTTTTGAAGGCTCCTTTGTGCAAAGAGTCACAACAACGGCTGCGATAAGCCCGAAAACGAATCCCGGCAGCAGTTCGTAGATTCCGGTTGATGTGAGGAATGCATACCACAATATATCAACTGCAGCACCTGTTACGATTCCTGCAACAGCACCCTTGAAGTTAAAGCGCTTCCAGAAGAGGCTGAGCATGATGGCTGGTCCAAAGGCAGCACCAAAGATACCCCATGCATTTGAAACAAGCGCCATGATAGAGCCGGCATTAGGGTTTGATGCGATGATGAGTGCTGCAACAGCGATCCCAAGAACGACAATACGGCCGGTCCACATCATCTCTTTGTCACTTGCCTTACCTTTTCTGATGACAGGCTTATATACATCACTTGAGAATGCAGATGAAGCAGCAAGAAGCTGGCTGTCTGCGGTACTCATGGAAGCGGCAAGCACTGCTGAGAGCAGTATACCTGAGATAACACCCGGGAAAATCTTTCTTACAATCTGGATGAAAACAAGAGAGTTTTCATTGATTGATTCGTCAAAGCCAAGGAAAAGTCTTCCTATTACTCCGATTAAGGTTGCAAAAAATACAATAAGCAAGGTCCATGTGATTCCGATTTTTGCTGATTTCTTTAAATCCTTCTGTGATTTGATGGACATGAATCTGATGATGATATGTGGCATACCAAAGTAACCAAGTCCCCATGCCAGTCCTGAGACGATATCCTGCCAGCTTGAGAATGGGTTTAAGTAACCGCCCGGGAGAGCTGACATGGATGATGTATCAAGCATAAATGCCGCAAAAATCGGTGCTATAAACATAGAGCCGAGCACGAGCATGCCCTGGAAGAAATCTGTCCAGCATACAGCCGAGAAGCCGCCGAGGAAGGTATAGCCTACGATGACAACCGCTGCAAGATACATGGCAATCTGTGGATCCATTCCTATTACAGTGTGGAAAAGGGTACCGCAGGCCTTTACGCTTGATGCTGCATAAATAGTGTATGCAACCAAAAATACAATCGCACATATAACCTGCAGTGCAAGTGATTTGGACAGGAATCTGTTGGTCAGATACTGCGGAATGGTGATTGAGTCATTGGCTACAATCGAGAATTTTCTCAGTCTCGGTGCTTCAAGCAGCCAGCTTATAGTGTAGCCGATTGCAAGTCCCACAGGAATCCATACCTGGCCTAAGCCCAGTGCATAGATAGAAGTAGGAAGTCCCATGAGCACCCATGCACTCATGTCTGAGGCTCCGGCTGACAGCGCCGCAACCCATGGTCCCATCTCACGTCCACCGAGGAAGTAGGTCTTTTCTCCGCCGTTTCTGTTTTTCACGAAGAAGAAGATACCAATACCCAGCATGCACAGCAGATAGACGATAAATACAATAATTTCTGATGTTTTCATTTGTAGTACCTCTTTAATAGTTTATTTAGTAACCATGCTACCACGTTAGCGTGATAAAGGCAAGAAAATTTTAATGATAAAAAAAATCAACAGGCTATTTTTGGGTGAACTTTTATTGACATAAAACAGGATTTAAAATAAAATGACGAGGTTAGTAAAAACTAATCAAAGACAGAGAACTGATACATAAGTTAGCAAGATGTACATGAGTTAGTGCAATATAATCTAACGCAATGCACGTAAATCAGTGATATATAGGCTCGGATGACTTTTTATAGGTTAGCCAAAACTGCATATATTAGCAAAAAAATATATTTTAGATAAGAGGTAATAAGGTGAAAAATAAGACAGTAGCTGCGATATTACTGACAGTCGCATTGGCAGTGACCGGTTGTAGCTCGAGTGGCAGCGATGTGACAGAGAATACGACAGCTTCGCAGGAAGGAATAAACATTGAATCAAAATCTGCAAATGAGTCCTCACAGGAAGTGTTTGCAATGGATACATATATGACAGTGACTGCATACGGTAAGAATGCAAAAAAAGCTGTGGATGCATCTATAGCAGAGATAAAGAGACTTGATGCATTGCTTTCGACAGGAGATGAAGACAGTGAAATAGCAAAGCTGAATGTGAATAAGTCAGCCACACTGTCGGAGGATGGGGGATATCTCGTGCAGAGAGGAATTGAGCTTAGTACCATGACTGATGGAGCCTTTGATATAGCGATATATCCTGTTATGCAGGAGTGGGGATTTCCGACAAAGGACTTTAAGGTGCCGGATGATGCAACTCTAAAAGAGCTGCTAAAGCTTACAGATGTTTCAAAAATAGATTACGACAGCAAAAGTAGAGAGATTTCCTTTGAGGATACCGGTATGGAGATAGACCTTGGTGGTATAGCAAAGGGCTATACTTCATCAAGGATTATGGAGATTTTCAAGGAGTATGACGTGGATAGCGGTCTTGTGAATCTTGGAGGCAATGTCCAGACTTACCGTACAAAGACTGATGGCAGCAAGTGGAGAGTAGCTGTGCAAAGTCCGGAGGATGAAAGTCAGTATATCGGAGTGGTTGATGTGAGCGACAGGGCGGTTATCACATCCGGGGGATATGAGAGATATTTTGAACAGGATGGAAAAATTTATCATCATATCATTGACCCGTCTACGGGATATCCGGCAGAGAGCGGACTTAAATCAGTTACCATTGTGAGTGATGACGGAACACTCGCAGATGGACTGTCTACATCCTTGTTTATCATGGGAAAGGACAAGGCGTGTGAGTTCTGGAAGGCTCACAGTGATGAATTTGATTTTGTATTGCTTACGGATGATGACAATATGTATATTTCAGCCGGTATAGCAGCCGACTATTCATCTGACCATGAGTATGAAGTAATCAGTGCAGAATAATACAGAGTAAAAGTATATGTACAGATAGCGGTGCTATCGGAAATATAAGAGGTATATATGAAATTCAAGGAAATTTTGGAAAAGATAAAGGTATACGCTCCTCTGGGAGTGTCACTTGTGGTTGCCGCATGTGTAGTGATTTCGCTGAGCACATATCAGGCAAAGGCGAGTGAGCCTTCAAAGGATAAAAAGCAGCAGGTTTCAGAGAGTATGGCAGATACCGAAACAGAAACAGAGAACGCCACTGAGGACACGCAGACCGCTACAGGCTCGTTCGACCTTGCAGATGGTGTATATAAGGGCAGTGCGACAGGTTATAGAGGGGCGGTAACAGTAGCAGTCACCATTCTTGATAAAAAAATAGTTTCTATAGATATACTTTCAGCATCGGATGATGAGGCATTTTTCAACAGGGCAAAGGGTGTGATAGACAGGATTATATCGTCACAGTCCTTGGATGTGGATGTTGTATCAGGAGCTACATACAGCTCAAACGGCATAATCGGAGCAGTGAAAAATGCGCTGACAGGTGAGAAGGATAATGGTGTTACAGGAAAATCAAAACAGGAAAGTACATCAGAGTCAGAATCTGACAGCTCTTCGGCAGAGATAGCTGCAGTGCAGGACGCATCCGCATATAAAGATGGCACATATTACGGCACAGGAAAAGGCTTTGCCGGCAATATAAAAGTAAAGGTTGATATAGCAGGCGGAAAGATATCTGCTATAAGTATAGTCAGCACAAAGGATGGTGACAGCTATGTGAAGAGTGCATCATCGCTGCTTGATACAATAGTCGAAAAGCAGAGCACCAACGTGGATACAGTTTCAGGTGCGACATTCAGCTCGCGTGGAATCATAGCTGCTGTAAGAAGTGCACTGAGCCAGGCAGCTGTGAGCGAAAATACAGCTGGCAATAATACAGATAAACAGGGTGCTGCAGAGACATCGGGAAATGGGCAGACTGATGAAAATTCTTCAGGCAGTGCATCTGAACAGGGCACAGAGGGTACACTTCCATATGTTGACGGTATATATTACGGCACGTCAGAGGGCTACAAGGGTGACATAAAGGTGGCTGTCGTCATACAGGATAATACTCTTAAAGCGATTCTTGTTACGGAAAAACAAGATGATGAGCCTTTTATCACTAATGCCATGGATGTGTTAAAAAATATGATGAAAAAGCAGAGTGCAGATGTGGATACGGTATCAGGAGCAACCTACAGCTCTAAGGGACTCATAGGAGCTGTAAAGGCGGCATTTGAGGAAGCGCGAAAAACAACTGCAGGTGAGAATACCGGTAATGGTAATTCAGGTGGTAATAATAACAACAGTAATAATGCGGCTGACAGCAATATTGCGCTAGATGAGGACAAGGCAGTCCTGTCTAAGCTTGTGCAGTCGCAAGCATCGCTTGACGGCACACAGTACACACAGCTTAGCTGGTATCTGCTTCAGATACGTCTGGGGGACGCACAGGAGGTGTTGGATTCCGCAGAGTCTACTAAGAAGGATGTAAGCCGCGCACAGGAAAAGCTTCAGGTTGCAATAAATGCACTTCAGAAAAATGATACATCCACAAATGTATACGAGGATGGCACATATGAAGTATCTACACTGTGCATACCGGATGATGACATGGACTTTAGTGCATATAACCTGAGCATGAAGGTGACTATAGCAAACGACAGGATAGTTTCCATTACAGATGTAAAGGGAGACGGAGATTCACAAAATGCTTCTTATATAAAGAAGGCTGCGGATGGCACAAAAAATCAGCAGGGTATGGTTTCTGTGCTTACATCACAGTCAAATGCAGACAGCATCGACTTTAGCAGCATTGATACTGTTTCTCATGCCACATGCACATCAAAGGCTATAATTGATGGCTGTAAGAGCGCGCTTGAAGCTGCTAAAAAGAAATAAAACCGTAAGGACGTTTACAGGATGGAGATAATATGCAGGAATTTTGGATCAGACTGGCAAGCCTGTTTATAGTTGTATCATCTCTCTGGGGATACAACATGACAATAGATAAAAGAGAAATGGAGAATAAAAATACACAGCGTATTGCTGCAGAAACTGAAGGAGCAGACAGTCAGGGTGCGTATAAGGATGGTACATACACAGGCAGTGCAGAGGGCTTTGGTGGAAATGTAGATATTAAGGTGACAATCGAGGCAGGAAAAATATCATCGGTTGACATCACATCGGCAGAGAAGGAAGATGGTGCATATCTGGCGATGGCAGAGGATATCATACCGTCCATCGTTTCGGCACAGTCTGCGGATGTGGACACGGTAAGCGGTGCGACATTCAGCTCAACCGCAATAAAAAATGCCACTAAGCAGGCACTTGAAAAGGCGGTGAATTAGATGAAATTTAAAGCCATGAATCCAAAGCTTAGAAAGAGAAAGATACAGACCTGGTTTCGTGCAGGGGTACAGCTTTTATTTTTCATACTTTTTCCGTCAATGTTCACGGCAGCGTTCAATGGCGTCAAGTATATTTTTACACAGATTGGCTCAGGAAACAGAATTGAGCTTACAGCATTTGTAGCTGTGCTTCTGATGCTTTGCGTGTACACAATGATATTCGGCAGATTCTTCTGTGGCTTTGCCTGTGCATTCGGCAGCTTTGGCGATGCGGTGCATGCAATATATGTATCATGCTGCCGTAAGCTTAAGAAAAAGCCGGTGAGTATACCGGCGAAGGCTGCAAAAAAGCTAACCTATATGAAATATGTGATACTTGCAATTATATTGTTTCTATGTTATCTGGGAGCATACAGCTCATTGAAGGGTACAAGTCCGTGGGATGTTTTCTCAATGCTTCGGGCAGGAAATTTAGATCTTGGTTCATATATTATAGGTGCAGTATTGCTTGTGCTTATAATCATAGGTATGTGTGTGCAGGAGAGGTTTTTCTGCCGTTTTATGTGTCCGATGGGAGCTGTTTTTTCAATACTTCCTATAGCATCTACTTTTACCCTGCACAGAGACAGGGCAGGCTGCATAAAGGGCTGTGGAGCCTGTGAGAAGATATGTCCGTGTGACATAGGCTTACCGGATGATAGCTCAGGCAGGATATCAGGTGACTGCTTCCAGTGTCAGAAATGCAATGGAATATGTCCAAAGAGCAATATTCATACAGGTATAAAGCAGCTTCGTGGAAATGAGCTGTGGTTTACAGGTATAAGAGCTGCGATACTTATAGCTATATGTGTATGGCTGGGTGTGTAGCGTGCAGGTATTATGGAGAATTAAACTAAATGAAAAGAAATATGACTAAATCAGGAAAAATAGCATACGGCGCCATGCTTGTGGCGCTTGCGATGATATTCAGCTATGTGGAGAGCCTTATACCGATAAGCATAGGCATTCCGGGTATTAAGCTTGGAGTGGCAAACCTGGTCACTGTTTTAGGAATATTTTTCCTAGGACCTTGTGAGGTGCTTACCGTAGTGATAATGAGGATATTTCTCGTGGGCTTTATGTTTGGAAACGGTGTTTCCATCATATACAGTCTGGCAGGTGGTCTGTTAAGTCTTGCTGTAATGCTTATTATAAGGAAAACTGACAGGTTTTCGATGGTCAGTGTGAGTGTGGCCGGTGGAATAAGCCACAATATAGGACAGCTTTTGGCCGCCGCGATAGTGCTTAAAAGCACTGCGGTGGGGTATTATCTGCCACCGCTTCTTGTGGCTGGCACAGTGACAGGACTTTTGATAGGAATTATCGCACAAAAGGTTTTCCCCGCAGTAGGAATAAGCGGGAAAAATTTTTTAAATATAACTATAAAGCATTAAAATCTTAAGGAGGAAAAAATGAAGAGAAAGATTTTAGCACAGAAATTTCTTACATTTGCACTGGCAGCATCGGTGACAGCAACTATGTTTCCGACAAGTGCATTTGCAGTGACAGGCAGCCAGGTGGCGGCTGACGGAACGTACACTGGTGCAGGAATCGTCAAAGCAGCAGAAGATGATGACAACGAATGGAATGAATATGACATTTCAGTATCGGTAGGAGTACAGGATGGAAAGATAAGCAGCATATCTGTAACACCTGGAAGTACATATGATAAAGAAAGCGATTCATATTTTAATAAGGCTAAAACAGGCAACAAAAAGAAAAATCAGCAAGGATATGAGTCCTTGATAGGTCAGGCTGCAACAGAAGAGACAATAAGCAGCTGGGATACTGTTTCAGGAGCAACACGTACATCAAGTGCTGTAAAAGAAGCAGCTCTTAAAGCAATCCAGTCGGCATCAGCTAAGGAGGAGTCAAAGCCGGCAGAAGAAAAATATGTATACTGCTATGCAGGGCTTACATGGGCTGAGTACTGGGCTGCTGAGGGAGTTCAGGCTGCGGGAAGTACAGCGGCTTCAAATGAAAAGGATTCACATGATGAATCAGATAAAGGAGCTTTTGATACAGTAACCCGTGCTACTGCAAATCACGGTCTTCACAGAGGAAGCTTCCAGTGTAATGCTATTGTCGAGACTAAAGAAGGTACGACACTCAATATTTCATATTGGAAGACTGGTGAAAACAATCAGCAAATTGCTGTCATGACAGATGGTACTGAATATAATTACAATAGGGGTGTATTTACCAAGGACGGAACAACTCTTAACCTGAAGGATTACAAAGTAACAGGGCTTAAATTTGTCCCTGTAAAGGTAAAGGAATCAGATTATGATGCATTTAAGGCAAAATATACAGTTTACGAGAACGGTTCTGAATTGAAGGGCGGTTATGGAGAGAATAAACTTCAGGTTATTGACGAGGAGGCAAACGTTACCGCTGATACAAACGGTCTTAAGACTGTTACAAAGAACGCAGACGGAAGCTTCAGCTTTTCTGCCAGAGCAACAGGAACTGACTCCGGTGTGAAGGATACTTCGCTTAAAAAAGCTGATGTTACAGGTACAGTTAAGGATGCAAGCGGATCATACGGAGAGTTTTTAAGAGTAGATTTCAACGGTAACTATGGGGATCTTGGAGCCAATATGCAGGCGGTTAAGTGGACATATTATGGTAATGACAGCACAAGAACCAAAGCACTTGCCACATACGGAACAAAGTTTGCATCAGATAACTGGATGCATAAGTCTATGGGAATCCAGCTTGGTCTTACAGACTCACTCAGATGCAGCCTGCCTGATGGATATGATGGAACTGGATACTGGTCTGTTACAATCTATGCATTAGGTTATGAGGATTATACATATAATTTTGAGGCTACAGCTGCAAATATAGTTACACCACAGGTACCGGCAGATGAGACTTCAAAGAAGGCACTTTCAGATAAGGTTTCGGAGGCTGAGAAGCTGAACAATGAGCTCTATACTGATAAAACATGGTCAAATATGCAGACTGAGCTTAAGGAAGCAAAGGATGCTTTAGCAAAGACTGACCTCATGCAATCGGAAGCCGAGGAAGCACTATCACACCTCACAGACGCTGTAAATAACCTGAAATCACAGTATGTACTTATGAACATCCTATATGATGAGTTTTACAAGGCTGATCTTAACAACAATTCAGTTGCAGTAGATGCTACCACATCTGCCACAAAGCAGAAGACCAGAAATACTCTGGCAGCCGGCTCATATCATGCTGACGCAGAAGGAGAGCATATAAACGGTGTAACCTTCCCTGTAAAGGTGACAGATGATTTTTATGATAACAATAAGGATTATACACAGATTACAGATGACAGTAAGGTGGATATCACAACCAATATGAAGGGTAAGGTTTCTACAACCACATATGAGGGAAAGAAGGCTCTTTTTGAGAGTGCTGACTACTCATACTATGTACTTAGTGAGGTGCCTTCGTACTACAAGACTGCAACTGTAGGCACAGATAAAAAGCTGTCATTTGGCGCAGTAAATGGAACTAAGACTCAGATAGCTTCTGACAAGGTAACTACAAAGTTCAAGACAAAAACAAAGTATGGAGACTATCAGCTCAATCTTGATGGTATAAAGGACGCTATGGGCTTTGAAGCTGATGATGTGGTTTACGGTGTTATTGTAAGCACCGATGACAACACAGATTATGCTATGCGTCATGTGGAAAATATCTGGAAAACAGAGGAGCTTGCATGGAGTGTGGGAATTGTTACAGATTCACACGGATGTACACTTTCATATGAGCACTACAAGTCTATGGTTGGAAAGACAATCAAAAATGTGACATACTATACAAGTAAGGGAATCTTCACTTTACCTGTAGATTACAAGGTGCTTGAGCACGCTAAGGATGCAGCTGTTGAAGCAGAAAATGCAGCTGTATCAGCAGGACAGGCTAATCTTGACGTTGCACTTCCGGATGATTTTAACGCAACATATGCAGTTACAGATGCAAAAGGAAATGAAGTCAAGGGATTTAATGTTACAGAGGAAAACTTAGCATCTGCAGTGTCAACATATGCAGCAAGCTACACTCAGACTAAGAAGCTTGTAATCACATATCCTAAGTATGCAGAGAATACAGAGTATACGCTGACAGTATCTGATAAGAGCAATAAATATGCTCCAATCACTACCACATTCGAGCTCTATGCAGAGGCAGTTTCTGCAGCATACAATAATGATGCAACAGCACCGAAGCTTGTAGTGGCAGATGGTGCAACACCAGCACAGTTTGCAGATTTTATTCGAAAAATCAAGTCTGTAAATGTAAATGGTAAGGATTATCCGGCAACAGGCAAGGGGGCAGTAAAGCTTATCAAGGAAGATGGTACAATTGATACTACGCAGGCTCCGTTTGCTGAGGGTTCAAGCTTTGAAATCAAGGTATCAGCAACAGGATATAAGGATACACTTTCATTTA
>OQVS01000809.1_pt1 | contig 21788 bp, 22 predicted proteins | sample 1691601 | NCBI WGS metagenome assembly OQVS01 (sample SAMN03418268, study PRJEB22391) | human gut metagenome | biome: human-gut; feature: organic feature; material: feces | host: Homo sapiens | place: Tanzania | collected 2013-01
TATTTACTTAACAATTGTCACAGGCACATTAGCGTTCTGCCACGGCGGTTATTACGCTTTGGGCGGCAAAGTCGGTTCTTTCGGCTTTTCCGTCGAAAAGAAAAAATCCCGCAAACAGCGCATCACGGAAATCAAACACGAACGCCGCGCGCTGAAAAAACAGCTGGACAAAGCCGAACGCAAAGCGGCGGAAAAGACGGTTGACCATGCGGAATCCGTTGAAGGGGAAACGTCCCGCAACGTTTGTAAAAAAGATTCTCGCGATGTCGGCAAACGGTTTGAAAAACGCGAAAACGGATTCGAAAAGACGGAACGGAAATCCTTTGCGCGTCGCGAAAGAAAACCGTTCAAAAAATTTGAAAAAGACGACGGCGATTCTTTTGCCAAACGGGAAAAGAAACCCTTTGAAAAACGGGAACGCTTTGAACGAAAATTCGATAAAAAACCGTTCAAATCCGAACGTTTCGACCGTGAAGAACGCGATTTCGACAAACCGCGCAAGCCGTTCAAAAAAACGTTCGGCAAAAAGCCCGCGGACAAAGCGAAGACGCCGCGCAAGCCTTTTAAAAAATAGGCAGGAATCCTTTCGGTTTCAAATCGGATAGGATTAAAAAAAGACCGGATTTCAACGTCCGGTCTTTTATTTTATAAAGTTTAAAGCAAAACTTTAATCTTCTTTGCGTCGCACAAGCGGGGAAGCGGGGGACATTTCGGCTTCCCACGGGAAGAGAATCCATGTGTCCTGATCAACGGGCAGGACGAAATCGTCGACGACTTCCTGTCCTTTGGGTTTGGCGTACATCGTGACGAAGTAGGCTTTGGGCATCAGCTTGCGGATAATGCGCCCCGTTCTGCCGGAATCGACCAAATCGTCGACGACCAAAACGCCTTCGCCGTCGGTTTCGGGGACTTTCAGCAGCGACGCTTCGCTGCCGCGATCTTCTTCATCGTATCCGACGACGCAAATCGTGTCGATCCAGCGGATTTCCAATTCGCGCGCCAAAACGGCGGCGGGGAACAGACCGCCGCGGGTGACGCAGACGATTTTTTTCAAATCTTTGCGGTTGATCAGCTTTTCCGCCAAAGCGCGGGCATCGCTGTGAAATTGTTCCCATGAAATGGTTAAATAACGCGGTTTGGTCATTCGGAAAGCTCCTTTTGTTTGCCGCCGTAAGATGCAGAAAGCCCTTTTGTAGAACTTTTTGCGGCAGAATCAAGCTTTTTTTGAAAATATCAGGGAATCAACGGCGATTGAACCAGTTTTGGATCGTTTCCGCCGGACGTTCCGGCGGGGGCGGGACGGACTCCGCGGGCGGCGGCGCGTTTAAAGCGGGCGGCGCGGAACCGAACGCGGCGGCTTCCATCTCTTTTAGGCGCCGTTCTTGATTTTCCCGTTCTTTGCGTTCGTTTTCCCGTTCTTTGGCTCGGCGGATCAGATCGCGGATCTGCGCTTTGATTTTCACGCCGTCCCATTCGACAATGCCGCGGATTCGTCCGACTTCGCGTCCCTGTTCGTCAATTAAAAGGGTCGTCGGCATGCCTTTGACGTTTGCGGCTTTGGAAAACAATCCCCGCGTGTCGGAATAAATTCGCAGATGTTTTATGCCGCGGTTGATCCAAAAACGCCGCAACAACGGCAACGGTTCAATGTCGGACGACAGGGCGACGACCTGAAACTTCACGCCGCCCATGTCGCCTTCCAGCCTGTCCAGCATCGGCAATTCGATGACGCATTGGGCGCAGGAGGTCGACCAGATGTTGACCAGCAGGATTTTGCCGCGAAACCGCGCCAGCGAGATCATCTTGCCGTTTTCATTCATAAAGCGCGTCGACGGCGCGGGAAAAGGCGTCGGAGAAATGTCGAATGTCTGCGGTAAAATCTGTTTTTTCGCCGTTTGAGCGACTGCCTCCGGCAACCACGGAAACAAAAACAGCAAAAAGACGACTGACAGTTTCATTTCGACCCCGAAAAAATCATGCGTCCAGCATAAAAAAAAAGAGTGAATAAGTTTTTAACAGTTGTTATCTTTGCAAAAACGAACAACCGAAGGGGGCGTTGATGAAAAAAATCCTTGCCGTTTTCTTTTGCGCGCTGTGTTTGACGGGGTGCGGCAAACGCGGAAGACTCGATTTTCCGCCGAACGCGACGTATCCGCGTCGGTATCCCGCGCGCCGCCAACCGGTCGTCGCGCCAAAGCCCGCGGCGGTCGCGCCGGCGTCTGAAACGATCGCGCCCGAAAGTTTGCAAGATCTGAACCGCATGATGGAACTGGAACAATGACGCATTTTCACTATCGAAACGGACAACTGCATGTCGATGAAACGGCGATTGAAGAAATCGCGCGTATTGCGGGAACGCCCTTTTATCTGTATTCGCAGGGGGAAATCCTTGATCGCTTCCGCGCATTCGACGGCGCGGCGCGGCGGCATCTGAAATCGCATTTGACCTGCTTTGCGGTTAAAAGCAATTTCAATCCCGCGATTGTCGGTTTGCTGGCGAAACAGGGCGCGGGAGCGGACATCGTTTCGGGCGGCGAGCTGTTGCTGGCGCTGAAATCAGGAATCCCCGCAGACAAAATCGTTTATTCGGGGGTGGGCAAAACCGCCGAAGAATTAAAGCTTGCCGTTGAAACGGGCATCGGGAGAATTAACGTCGAATCGGCGGAGGAAGCCGCTTTGTTGAATGAAATCGCCGTTTCATCGGGTAAGAGGGCGGATATCGCCCTGCGCGTCAATCCCGATGTCGACGCGCGCACGCACGATAAAATCGCGACGGGCAAAGCCGAAAACAAATTCGGCGTCGACTGGACACGGGCGCGAGAACTTTACCGCGATTTTACCGCGGCGGCAGGGTTGAATCCCGTCGGTATCGACGTTCATGTCGGATCCCAGTTGCTTGAAATCGAACCGTTTGCGGAAACATTCGACCGCGCGGCGCAAATCGTTCGGCGGTTGCGCGCGGACGGCGTCGCGATTTCGTCAATTGATGTCGGCGGCGGACTGGGCGTCGTCTACCAATCGACGGACAAAGCCCTGTCCCCCGACGCCTATATGGAAACGGCGGCGCGGATTTTGGGCGGCGAAGACTGCGAAATCATTTTCGAACCGGGGCGTTTTCTGGTCGCCGACGCGGGTATTCTGGTTTCGCGCGTCGTTCGCGTCAAACAGGCGCGCGACAGGCGCTTTCTGGTGTTGGACGCGGGTATGAACGATTTGGTGCGTCCCGCGATGTACGACGCTTGGCACGACGTGCGTCCCGTCAAACAGGGCGTCGGGGATCAAATCTATGACGTTGTCGGTCCCGTGTGTGAAAGCGGCGACGTGTTCGGCAAGGCGCGTGTTTTGCCGGAAACGGCAGAGGGCGATTTAATCGCGATAGAAACGGCGGGGGCTTACGGCGCGGCGATGGCGTCAAATTACAATTTCCGTCCCTTGTGCGCCGAGGTGCTGGCGAACGGAAGTGATTACGCCGTTATCCGCGAACGTCAAAGCATGGACGACATGCTGAAAAACACGCGTCCCGCGCCGTGGCTGTGACGATTATTCGGTTTTGTATTTATTCAGCGTGACGACCGCTTTCGCCGTTTTGGCGGGCGGTCGTTCGATTTTGATTTCAACTTTTTCCATTCCGTGCGGCGGCAGAACGGCGACGGGGGAATCAACGGTCGCCGTCGTCAGCAGACGGTCGTTTTCATCGGAAAAACGCACGGAAAAAGTCTTGGGGAAGATTTCTTTGTCCGTGTTGTTGAACATGGCGGAACGCAACAGCAGATAGGTTTTGTATTCCTCTTGCGTCGTTTCATAGGCGATTGACCGCATTGTGACGGGCGGACGCAACGGCGCGCGAAAGAAAAACAGATACACCGCCGCCGCGACGGCGGTCAGGCTGACAAAGTACAGCGGCAGAATCCATTTCAAAAAAGCAGGCGGTTTGACGATCTTTTTCGCAGGTTGAAAAAAGTCGTCGTTAAACACGGGAATGTCGCCGGTTTCTTTTTCGCTTTTGTCTTCGACATTTTGAAAGCCGTCCTCAAAATCCGGAGAAAAAAACGGAATATCCTTGATACCCTTTCCCGCGTTTTCGAAATCGAATTCCTCGCGGCTTTCGATTTTTTCCAAATCGATGCCGTTTTTCAGATCGTTTTGTGTTTCCAGACGTTCTTCGGCGATGGCGACGCGGTCGATTTTCCCCGTGTCGGGCGCGTCTTCGTTATCGGGCGCGACGACGTCGTCGTCGATTCCCCACACGCAACCGCATTTTACGCAGCGGAATTGCGCGTTTTCCTCCCGCGCGGCGTCGGGAATGTCATAAGTCGTCAAACATTGCGGGCAAGTGATCAGCATTTTCGTTTCCTGTGATTTTTGATATGGTATTATGCAGATTTGCGTATAGAATGTTAAATCATTTTTTTTCAACGGGGGCGAACGGTGCCTGAATCCAATGTCATGGAATTTGATTCCGTCGGTCTGCGCTACGGACAGGGCGCGGAGGTTTTGCGGGACGTGTCGTTCGCCCTGCCTGCGGGATCGTTTCATTTTTTAACGGGGGAAAGCGGCGCGGGAAAAACGTCGATGCTCAGTCTGCTGTATCTGACGCGCGCGCCGACCCGCGGCACCGTCCGCCTGTTCGGCAGGGACGTTCAAAGCATTCCGCGCGGCGAACTGCCGGAAATGCGCCGTCAAATCAGCTTTGTTTTTCAGGATTTCCGCCTGCTGGACTATTTGTCGGCGGTTGACAATGTGGCTTTGCCCCTGCGTGTGGCGGGATACGCCGAATCGGATATTCGCAAGCGCGTTTCCGAATTGTTGATTTGGGTCGGTCTGGGGGCGCATTTGAACGCCAAGCCGCCGACGCTGTCGGGCGGTCAAAAGCAAAGCGTCGCCATCGCCCGCGCGATCGTTACCCGCCCGCGGATTTTATTGGCGGACGAACCGACGGGCAACCTTGACGACCGTTCCGCCGCCCGACTGATGCGCCTGTTCGTCGAACTGAACCGCCATGGAACGACGGTCGTCATCGCGACGCACAACGAAGGGCTGATCAAATCGTTCGCTTATCCGCGCATGCATTTGTCGAACGGTCGGCTGACGATTTATCCCGTCGGCTACACTCCGGATTTTTCCAAGGAGGCGAAGCGTGTTCAGGCGTAGCGGCGATTTGCCTTTTTCCGGTGACACTTCCGCATGGTTTCTGCCGTGGATGGTGATGCTCATGGTGTTTTTCGCGGGGTTGACAATGGCGGGAACGCTGGCTTTAAATTCGATGCTGACGCGTTGGAACCGTTCGATTTCGGGGTCTTTGACCGTTCAAGTCCTGCCGACCGAGGAAAACGGACGCGTGAACAAGAAAAAAACACAGCGGGAAACGCAGGACGCTTTGGAGATTCTGCGTAAAACGGTCGGGATCGCTTCGGCGAATCTGCTGACGGACAGTCAGATGAAAAACCTGTTGAAACCGTGGTTGGGCGATACCGTTCTGCTGGACGATCTGCCGATGCCGAATCTGATTGACGTGCGGCTGGTGCCGGGGGCGGATGTCGATTTGGAAATGTTGCGCGTTCTTTTGGCGAAAAACACGCCGAACGCGACGTTGGACGTGCATAAATTATGGTTGGGAAAACTGGTCGGGCTGGTCAAAACGCTGGATTTGCTGGCGTCTGCGTTGCTCAGTCTGGTGATTGCGACAACCTCCGTCATCGTGATTTATGTGACGTGTTCGTCTTTGGCGGTGCACAAACCCGTCATTGAACTGCTGCACCAGATCGGGGCGCACGATTCCTATATTTCGAGGCAGTACGCCAAGCGAACGGCTTTGCTGGCGTCGGCGGGCGCGGTGACCGGATTTTCCTGCGTTTTGCCGATATTGTATCTGTTATCGTCCAAAGCGGGCGAAATCAAAGGCGGACTTTTGTCCGAAGCGCGTTTCGACGCCGCGTCGTGGACGTTGCTGGCTTTGGTTCCGCTTTTAGCGGTTGCGCTGTCGACGCTGACGGCGTATTGGACGGTACAAAGAACTTTGAGGCGAATGCTGTGACCGTGTTGAAAAAGTCTTTTCGGATTATGTTGCCCGTTTCAGGCGTTTTGTTCACCCTGTGGCTGTGCGGGCTGTTTTGGTTCGCGGCGCAAATCAACCGCGTCCCGCAAAACGCCGATGTGACAACGGACGCGATTGTCGCGTTGACGGGCGGATCGATGCGCGTGGCGGCGGCGGTCGAATTGCTGAAACAAAACAAAGCCGAAAAACTGTTCATTTCCGGCGTGAATGAAAAGGTTGACTGGATCGCGCTGGCGGAAACGATTCACGAACTGCCCGAAGAATTGGGCGACAGGATCACGCTGGGACACGTTGCGTGCAATACGCTTGAAAACGCGCTGGAAACGAAAGAATGGCTGGAACGCAACGGCTTTAAATCCGTTCGTCTGGTCACGGCGTCTTATCACATGCCGCGCAGTCTGTCGGAATTTCGCGGCGTGTTGAACGGCGTCGATATCGTTCCGAATCCCGTTTTCCCGCAAACGGTCAAACATGACGAATGGTGGAAATGGCGCGGTACTTTGGTTTTAATCGCTTCCGAATATATGAAATTTTTGGTTGCCGCAATCAGGCGCGCTTTGCCCTTTGCCCGACCGGTTCTTAACAATACGGTGTGTCCATGAAATTTATCCGTTCTTTGCTTTTTAATGTGTACTTTTTTCTTACGACGCTGTTTTTCTGCACGACCGGCGTGATTGTCGGCGTGTTTTCGATGCGCGCGTGTTCTTTGAACGCCCGCGGCTGGGGGGCGGCGCTTTTGTTCGGCTTGCGTTGGCTGGCGGGCATCAAATGCGAAATCCGCGGGCTGGAAAACCTGCCGAAAGACACCAACGCCTACATTGTCGCGTCAAAGCATCAGTCGACGCTGGAAACGATCGTTTTTCACGTTATTTTGAAATCCCCCGCTTATATTCTGAAAAAGGAACTGCTGTACATTCCCCTGTTCGGGTGGAATCTGTCGCTGTCGGGGTGTGTGCCGATCGATCGTTCCTCGGGCGCGAAAGCCATGCGTTCCATTCTGAACGGATCGATCAAGCGTCTGAGCCAGAACCGTCCCGTCGTCATCTTTCCCGAAGGCACGCGCACGCCGCCCGGCGCGCCGCCGAAATACAATCCGGGGGTGGGTCTTTTGTATGAAAAATGCGGCGTTCCCGTTATTCCCGCCGCCTTAAATTCGGGCTGTTTCTGGCGCAAACGGTCGTTTATGAAAAATTCCGGAACGATTGTCGTCGAATTTTTGCCCGCCATGCCGCAAGGTATGCCGCCGCGCGAATTTATCGCGGAACTGCAAAACCGGATTGAAACCGAATGCGCGAAGCTGATTGTGAAATAAGCGCGTGAAAACAAAAAACCTCGAATTTGTTTTTCGAGGTTTTTTTTGTGTTTTTCTTTACGGGAATAAAGTTTTTTGTTTTTAATGACGCGTTGGTTGTATTTTCCCGAACATAGCAGTTCAAACGCGACGGGATTTCGCTTTTTCTTTTGTTTCATACCGACCTCCTGAAAAAAAATCGACGGTTCAAGAGTACGGCATCGTTTGAAAAAATCAACTTTTTTCAACGCTCAGTCGTCATAGGCGCCGCACCGTCCGATTTGAACGTCGCGGTTGACGTTGACGCATTCGACCAATCCGAACGAAAACATCAGAGTCAGCATCACGGTGCCGCCGTAGGAAATCATCGGCAGCGGGACGCCAACGACGGGCAACAGTCCCATCACCATCGCGATATTGATAAAAACGTACAGAAACAGGTTCGTCGTCAGTCCCAACGCCAGCAGACGACCGAAAAAGCTGGTGGATCTGAACGCGATGACATAACCGTAAAAAATCAGCGCCAAATACAGCGTCAACAGCGACACCGACCCGATCAAACCGAATTCTTCGGCAAAAACGGTAAAGATGAAGTCAGTTTGCTTTTCGGGTAAGAAATTCAGTCGGCTTTGCGTTCCCTGCAAGAATCCCTTGCCGAAAATGCCGCCCGATCCCAGCGTGATTTTGGATTGCAGGATATGATATCCCTTGCCCAGCGGATCGCGTTCGGGATCCAAAAACGTAAAGACCCGTTCCTTTTGGTAATCGTGCAGAAAACGCCACCCGATCGGCAATGAAAGCAACCCTGTAGCCCCCAGCGCGCAAAATTTCCACATTTGAACGCCGACCAGAAAAAACAACGATATCGACCCCGCCGCCATTAAAACGGCGGTTCCCAAGTCGGGCTGTTTCAATACCAGCGCGACGGGCAGCAACACCATCAGCGACGGAACGACCATGGACGACAGCGTTTGAACCTCTTGCAGCGACGTCGCGTGAAAGTAGCGCGCCAACGCCAAAATCAACGCGATTTTCATCAATTCCGACGGTTGGACTTTGATAAAGCCCAGATTCAGCCAGCGTTGCGCCCCCATGGCGTCGTGACCGAAAAATTCGACGATGAACAGCAAAACGACCGCGCCGACATAGAACACATACGCGTAACGCAACCAGAATCGCAGGTCAATCATCGCGACGATCAGCATCACGGCGAAACCCAGCCAAAAGCGTGAAAACTGACGGCTTGCCCACGGATCCCAGCTTCCGTTCGCCGCCGCGTACAAAACGGTGAACCCCGTCATCGCGACCAGACAGATCAGCAGAATGTAACACCAGCTGAGCCGCATGAAACGATCCCTGATCGTCATGTGCGCGTTTCTGAAACCGAACGAAGTGAAACCTGTCATCACAGTCCTCCCGTCAAGGCGTTTTTGGGATTAACGGGTCTGCGTGCCGCGGGATCCAGCCGCAACGCCGCGTCCATAATCGTCCGCGCAATCGGCGCCGCCGACGTTGAACCGCCGCCGCCGTGTTCCACGACAACAGCCAAAGCGTATCTGGGTTTGTCGGTCGGACCGAAAGAAACAAACAGAGCGTGGTTTCTTTCCGCCCACGGGATTTCGTCCTGACGGCGCAATCCCTGTTCGCGTTCTTTCATGGAAATGCGTTTGACCTGCGTCGTTCCCGTTTTGCCGGCGATCGTTTTGCCGTCAACGTTCAATCGCGCCGTTTTTGCCGTTCCCTTGGGATTATTGACGACATCGAACATTCCTTCGCGCATCAGCTGCAAATGATTTTTCGGAATATTCAGGTATTCGCCCTGACATTCGGACGGATTTCTGTTTTCCGGAACGATCAGCGTCGGTTTGATTTTGTAGCCGTCGTTCGCCAGGACGGCTGTCATTACAGCCAGCTGCATCGGCGTCGCCAGAACATACCCCTGTCCGATTCCCGTGTTGTAAGTGTCTCCTTGCAGCCATTGTTCGCCTAAAATGGTTTCTTTCCAACGTCGGGTCGGCATCAGCCCCGATTTTTCCCCCGGCAGATCGATTCCCGTCTGCGCGCCAAAGCCGAACCGCCGCGCCATCGCCGAAATTTTATCGATCCCCGTGCGCCGCGCGACTTCGTAAAAGTAAATGTCGCAGGAATGCATCAGCGCTTCTTTCAGATCGACGTTGCCGTGTCCGGACGGTTTCCAACAATGAAATCGGTGCGATCCCATCATGATGTGCCCGCCGCAAAAGATTTTTGTATCGGGACGGATCACGTCGGCTTCCAGCGCCGCCAAAGCGACGATCATTTTGAACGTCGAACCGGGGGAGTACAGACCGCCCAGCGCTTTGTTCAGCAAGGGATTGCGTTCGCTGGTCGACAGTTCTTTCCATTCGTCCGGCGTCAAACCGCGGTTGAATTTATTGGGATCGAAACTGGGCGTCGACACCAAAGCCAGCACTTCGCCCGTGTAGATGTCCAACAAAACCGCGGCGCCACTTTCTTTTTTCATTTTTTCGTAAGCGATTTTTTGAATCCGCGTGTCGATTGTCAGCGGCAAAGCCTTGCCCGCCACGCCTTCGTCGCGTTCGATTTCGCGAATGACGCGTCCGACGGCGTTGACTTCGACGCGCTGCGCCCCTTCTTTCCCGCATAATTCGGTGTTGTATTGCAATTCGATGCCCGATTTTCCGACGCGGAATCCCGGCAGACGCAACAACGGATTTTCAGCCAAAGCTTCTTCGTCCGTCACGGAACCGACGTACCCGACGGTGTGCGCGGCGGATTCCTTGAACGGATAATAGCGGCTGAGTCCTTCGTCAATGATGATTCCGGGCAAATCGGGGGCGTTCAGTTGAATGGCAGCCATTTGTTCCCACGTCAGATTTTCGCGGATCGTCACGGGAGTGAAATTGCGGGAACGGCGCACGTCTTTGCGAATGCGCTGGATTTCTCCGTCCGTCAGGGGCAGAACCTTGTTCAGCGATTCCAGCGTCGCGTTCAGGTTGCCTTCGGTCTGTTCGGAAATCACCAGCACGCGGAAATTCTGGTTGTTTTGCGCCATCGGGTTGCCGAACCGGTCGAAAATCACGCCGCGCGGCGGCGCAAGCAGACGTGTCGAGATGCGGTTTTCCTCCGCCAGAGTCTTGTAACGGTCGGATTCCAGCACTTGCAGCCAATACATGCGCCCCAGCAGGATCGACGACAGGAACAGTTCGCCGCCGCCCAGCATCGCCGCGCGTCTTGTCAGCATTTTTCCCTTGTCGCCGTCGCGTGTGATCATTTTTCCCTATCCAGCAAATACAGATGCAGTTTCGCGCAAAACCAAGCCACAAAAGGATAGCACAGCAATAACAGCACATAACTGACAAAAGCGGTCGACACGGGCGTGAAAACGGCGTAGTTGATCGAAACGACCAGCCATTTTAAAAAATACGCCCCGAAAGAAAACAGCGCGAATCCGAACCAGACGAAATAATACGATCTGCCGACGACGTAACGGCTTTGCGTGCGCGCCAGCAGATAAAACAGGGTGAAAACCAGCGTGTTCACCCCCAGCGGCGTTCCGTCCATCAAATCTAAAAACAGTCCCGTGAAAAACGCGCTGAGCACGGAAAAGTCGGACGGACGGTAAATCGCCCAGTAAAAAACGGGAATCAGCGTAAAATAAGGGCGAACGGACGAATATCCCGGCAGATACGTCGGCGCGATCGAACACAGCAAAATCAGCGCGGTCAACAGTTTCGGCGAACATTGCCGCAGTTTGGAGGGGATTTTTTCGGCAAAAGCTTGATTTACGGTGAATGCGGGCATATCGGATCCGGTAGCAATCCCGACAGTCCGTAATCGACGATGCGAACCACTTCCAGTCGGCTGCGGTTGAAAAAAGGACGGACTTTGATCACGCCGTCGTTGACGGAAACGATTGTTCCGACGGGTAATCCGGCGGGATAGACCCCCGCCATGCCCGACGTGACGACGCGATCGCCGACGGACACTTTGGCGTAACCGGGCAAAGATGTCAGCTGCGGGTGTTCGGTATTGTCGCCCGTTAAAATCGCGGGCGTGTCCAGCGGTTCGATTTTCACCGGAACGCGCGAATTAATGTCCGTGATCAACAGAATGCGCGCGGCGTTGATGCCGACGGACGCGATTCGTCCCACCAGTCCGTCGCCCGTCAAAACAACGTTGCCTTTTTCAATGTCGTGTTTCAATCCGACGAAAGCGATCAGGGATTGCGCGAACGAATTGCCCGTGTCGGCGATGACGCGCGACGTGATGGACACCGCGGCGGGCGGCGGGACATAACGCAACAAATCGGTCAGGTAGGCGTTTTCTTTGCGCAGCTGTTCCGTGTCCAGTTTGATCAGGGTCAATTCTTTGTTTTCTGCGCGCAGGCGTTCGTTTTCGCGGCGAATGGACGCCAGTTCGCGCAGGTTCTGGAAAAAACGGGACGCCATTTCCGCCGGTTTCGACAGCAAAGACAAAACGGGCGTCGCGACGTCGTTGAACAGGATTTGCGCCTTTTCAACCAAAATCGTGTCGGCTTTTCCCAACAGCATCAACCCGAAAGCGGACATGACCAAAGCCACGACGGCGAATCGGCGCAACTTTGATTTAATCCGGTAAAGGTAAAAGGACTCCGCGCTGCCGGAATGCTGTTTTCCCATATTGTTTTACCTTTGTCGGCAAAGGTCAGTACATTGTCGACAGAATGTTGCGTAGTTTCTTGATTTCTTCCAAAGCGCGCCCCGTTCCCATGGCGACGCAGGTCAAGGGGTCTTCGGCGATCGAAACGGGCAACCCCGTCGATTTGCGCAAAACGCGATCCAGATTTGTCAGCAAAGCGCCGCCGCCCGTCAGGACGATGCCTTTGTCGACGATATCCGCCGCCAGTTCGGGGGCGGTGTGTTCCAAAGCCACTTTCACCGCGTCGACGATTTGCGTCACGGGTTCGGCAAGGCTTTCGGCGATTTGGCGTTCGGAAATGGTCAATTCTTTCGGCACGCCGTTCATCAGATCGCGTCCCTTGATTTCCATGGTGCGTCCTTCGCCCTGTTCCGGCGGGCAGGCGGATCCGATCGCTTTTTTGATGCGTTCGGCGGATCCTTCGCCGACCAGCAGGTTGTGGTTGCGGCGAATGTAGGAAATGATGGCTTCGTCCATTTTGTCGCCGCCGACGCGGACGGAACGCGCGAACACGATGTCGCCCAAAGCCAAAACGGCGACTTCGGTCGTGCCGCCGCCGATATCGACGACCATCGACCCCGTCGGTTCCGTCACGGGCAGACCCGCGCCGATCGCCGCCGCCATCGGTTCCTGAATCAGGTAGACTTTGCGCGCGCCGGCGGCTTCGGCGGATTCCTGAATGGCGCGCTGTTCGACCGCCGTCGACCCTGACGGGACGCAGATGATGATCATCGGGGACACGAAGTTGCGGCGGTTGTGCGCTTTGTAAATGAAGTGTTTGATCATTTCCTCGGCGACTTCAAAGTCGGCGATGACGCCGTCGCGCAGGGGACGCACGGCGCGAATGGAGCCGGGGGTTCGTCCCAGCATTTGCTTTGCTTCGTCGCCGACCGCCAGAACGTGTTTTTTACCCTTTGATTCGGCAATCGCCACGACGGAAGGTTCGTTTAAAACAATCCCGCGTCCTTTGACATACACCAAAGTGTTCGCGGTTCCAAGGTCAATGGCCATATCTGCGGACAGCCAGCCGGTCAGCTTTGAAAGCATTGCGCCCCCTATAAAAACAAAAAGTACTTTTCTAATGTATATACCCCGCCCGTTTTGCAAACAAGCGGAGATATGATAAATTTCAGCCTACTTTACGATAAAAAGTGTAAAGCGTCGGTTAATGCGTCGTTCGATTCGGCGTCGGAAACGACGGTGTCGGCGCGAAAGCGATGCCTGAACCATGTGATTTGACGTTTGGCGTAATTGCGGGTCGCCTGTCGGGCGCGGGCGACGGCTTGATCCATGGTTGCTTCGCCGTTCAGAAAAGCCGTGATTTCCGCGACGCCGACGGCTTTCATGATCAAACTGTCCGCGGGCGGATTTTTCGCCAGCAGGGCGCGCACTTCGTTTTCGGCGGCGCTTTGCATCATCAAATCGAACCGTTTGTCGCAACGCGCGTACAGTTCCGCGCGGTCGGGATTGACCAGAATATCGTGAAAATCGGCGTCGACGGCTTTTTCAAACGGCAGGCTTTGCCAATATGTCACGGATTTTCCCGTTTGCGCCAATACTTCGGCGGCGCGCAGAACGCGTTGGGGATCCGTGAAGGAAAAGTCGGGGTCTTTTTGTTGAAAATCCGCCAGAAAAGCGTCGAAGCCCAGCCGTTCGCATTCGTCGCGCACGCTTTGGCGCACGGCGGCGTCGGCTTGCGGCACGGGGGACATGCCGTTTATCAGCGTTTGCAGATAAAGTCCCGTTCCCCCGACGACAACGGGAATTTTCCCCGCCGCCCAAGCCGCCCGCATTTCCGCGGCGGCGGCGCGAACCCATTTGAAAACGGAAAAGCTTTCGTCCGGTTCCAAAAAACCGTAAAGCCTGTGCGGGACTTTTCTTTCGTCTTCAACGGTCGGGCGCGCGGTCAGCGTCGGCGCGTCGCGGTAGACCTGCATGCTGTCGGCGTTGATGACGACGCCGTTCGCGGCTTGCGCCAGACGGATCGCCAGCGCCGATTTGCCGGACGCCGTCGGACCCGCGACAACTATCGCTTTGTTTTTTTCACGATTTGGAGTAAAAGATGTCATCTGATTTCTTGATTTAGGAGCCCGCCGTGACCGTCATACCCTTGTTCCGTCCCTTTAAAGCCGTCCGTCCGTTGCCGCGGTTCGCCGCCGAAGTCGTCGCGCCGCCTTACGATGTCCTTGATACAAAAGAAGCGCGGGAAAAAGCAAGCGGAAAACCCTGTTCGTTTCTGCACATATCCAAAGCCGAAATCGATCTGCCCGACGACACGAATCCTTACGCCCCCGTCGTATATGAAAAATCGGCGGAAAACTACCGCGCTTTGCTTGAAAAAGGCGTGCTGAAACAGGACGGGAAAGCGTGCTATTACGTCTATCGCGCGGTAATGGGCGACCATGTGCAAACGGGGCTGGCGGTCGCCGCCAGCGTTGCCGAATACGACAAGAACAGAATCCGCCGTCACGAATTTACCCGCGTCGACAAAGAAGACGACCGCGTGCGCCAGATTGACGCGCTGAACGCGCAAACGGGACCGGCTTTGCTGGCGTACCGGCAAATTTCCGAGGTCGATGCGATCATCAAAAAAACCGTTAAAAATCCTCCCGCTTATGACGTCGCGGGCGACAACGGCATTCGCCACGCGGTTTGGGTGATTGACGACGATGCGGATATTGACGCGATTACGCGCGCTTTCGACAAACAGGACGTCGTCTATATCGCGGACGGTCATCACCGTTCCGCCGCCGCGTCCCGCGTCGCCAAAAAGCGCGCCGAACAAAACCCCGCGCATACGGGAAAAGAACCGTACAATTCGTTTTTGGCTGTAGCGTTTCCGATAAACGAGATGATGATTTTGGATTACAACCGCGTCGTCAAAGACCTGAACGGCTTGACGCCCGACGCGTTTTTGCGCGCGCTGGAACGGGATTTTTCCGTCGTTCCCGCTGACGCGTCCGTCCGTCCGTCGAAAAAGGGCGAATTCGGCATGTATCTGGGCGGCAGATGGTATTTGCTGACGCTGAAAACGCCGCGTTCCGCCGATCCCGTAAAATCGCTGGACGTCAGTGTTTTGTCCGATCTGGTGATTGCTCCGGTTTTGGGGATAGCGGATTTACGCAAGGACAAACGCATCGATTTCGTCGGCGGCATGCGCGGATTGAAAGAATTGGAAAAACGCGTCGACAGCGGCGAAATGGCGGTCGCTTTTTCGCTGTATCCGACGCAAATGGACGAACTGACCGCGGTTGCCGATTCGGGGCATGTCATGCCGCCGAAATCGACGTGGTTCGAACCGAAATTGGCGGACGGGTTGATTTCCAATCCGATTTGACGTTACGGAGCGTACTGCCGTTCCGGCGAACAAACCAGCCGATAGCCGTCGTTGGCGCCCGCTAAAAAGGTGATGCCCGTTTTTTCCAGCTTTTGCCGCAATCGGTAGATGTGTGTTTCCAGCGTGTGCGTCGATACGCCCGCGCCGTATCCCCAGATGTCGCGCAACAAAGTTTCCCGATCGACGGGGGCGTCGCGACGGTGCAGATAGTTCAGCAGATCGGCTTCTTTTTCGGTCAATTTGATTTCGGCGTCTTTGAACGTCAATGTTTTGGCGGCGAAGTTGAACTTCCAATTTCCCAAATAAAACGCCGCGTCGTCGCTTTGTTCGAATTGGGCGGCGGCAGCGATCAGCGCCGTCAAAAAAACGGACAGGCGGAACGGTTTTTGAAACGTCTGCGCGTTGTCGGCGGCAAACGGTTCGCGCGTCAGATAAAACAAAGGCGTTCCGCCGCACACCGCCGATAAAAGCGTCCTTTGTTCCGTTGTCGGCTCGTCGGCGACAATCGCCGAAAAACGTTCGGTGTTCAGATATTCGGGAATGTCCGCGAAATCGCCCGTTTCGACGACTTCGCTCGCGATGTTCAAAACGCGGATTTCCCCCGCCAAAGCCTGCCGCGGTTTTTCCGACGGCGAACAAATCAAAATCTGTCGCATGGTTGCCTCCGTTTTTTTTATCATAAAGGGCGCGCGTTTTTTTTTAAACAAAAATACTTGGCATAAAATTTGCATATTGTATTTGACTGAGAGATATGGAGGATAGCCATGTATTCAACGGAATTTACGGTCGATATGTCGGTTTGGCGCGACGGCGTCACGTTTCAAACGGAACTGGCGTCTTTACCGGCGCGGGAATTTGCTTTGCCCGAAACGCGAAACGCTTTCGCGCGCTTGTTGACGGAAGAAAAGCGGGAAAATTTCGCCGCCGAACAAAAAAAATCGGAAAACGACCGACCGTCCGCGCCCGCCGCGCCGATAAAACGGACGATTGATCCTGAAACGGCGGTAAATGTTGCCGCGGCGAAACAAGCGACCGACGACGGCATGGTTGATATTACGGCTTTGGTCGTCGGGGCGGATTCGAAACCGGGGACGCGGATGAACGATCAAATCGCGCGCACCGAATTTGTCAAAAGCGGAAAAGCATTGATTGACGGATCGCCCTACAACATGTCGGAAGCCAAAGCCAAAGCCCGCGAAGCTGTCCGTAATCCGCGCCCGCTGCAAGGTGTCGGCGACGCCAAAGTTTTTCCGATGAATACGGCGGCGCGTTTTCACGACGCGCAAACGAAATACGGCGTGAATCAGCCGCTGACCGCCGCAGATGCGGCGAAGCGGTTGAAAACGCAGGAAATGCGCCAGCAGGCGACCGCCGCGCGGGAAAAACAGGCGGGCTTTACCCCTGTTGACGTCAGCGCGATTAAAACGCAGGTTTCTGACGGCGGATTCGGTTATCGCCGCGATGCTTTGCCGTCGGGATCAAACGAAAAGACGACGCCCGCCGCCGCTTGGTTTCCCGAAGCGATGACCCGTCAGCTGGACGCGTACGAAGCCGCGCGCAAAGTCGCCGCCGCGCGGCAAAGCGAAGTGAACGTCACATTGTAAAAGAGGCGTTTTAACCGCCGGAGGTTTCACCGCCGCGTTTTTGTTAAAACCAATTCGCGCGCTATATTTTGCGTGCCGTTCGGGGGAAACGGTTTTTCCCAATAAAAAAGCCCCTGCGACAGGGGCTTTTTTATTGGAGCGGGTGAAGGGAATCGAACCCTCGTATTCAGCTTGGGAAGCTGCTGCTCTGCCATTGAGCTACACCCGCAGGTGTTTTATCTTTCGACAAATTCGTTGAAGCTCGGCATGGAAAGTTCTTCTTCCAACTGGTAGGACAAACGTTTCAACAAATCGTATGTCATGCCCAGCCACAACTTTTCGCGTGTTTCCAGCGAAGCGTTCTGATCGACAACCGTTAATGTATTCGGAAAATCGCGCGTGTCAACTCTTTTCGTCGTTTCGAACAAAACGCGTCCTTCGCTGTCCGTCACCTGCAACATGACGGCGAAGCTGCCGTAGTACCTGTGTTTCGCCGATTTATCCAAGGATCCGCCCGTATAGATGCGTTCTTCGATAATGCTGGCGTCCGTAATCATAAAACGGACGTGACGATCGGGCGTTTTGTCGACGGAAAAACGGTTTGTTGCCCATTTGTGAATGATTTGTTCGGGATAAACCAACATCAGCTGATCAACGTTCGGCGCGCGCGTCGGCAGATTGTAGCTGGAAATGAATCTGATGTCTTCGGCTTTCAGCTTGATTTTTTTGCCCATCGGAACCAGCGGGTGGGAATCGCCCGTCGCGCGCGGTTCATAGGGTGTTTCGGCGTACGCCTGCGGCTGGCTGACCGCCGATTGCTGCGCGGGGACGTAGTTTTGCGTTTGCGGGTCGAATTGATAGGTCGCGGTCGAACCGCAGGCCTGCAACCCCAAAACGCAGGCGGTCAAAGCTGTCAAACGTGAAATTTTCAAAGACATCGTGTTTATTTCTCCGATTCCAAATCTTTTAACGTCAAAGAATAGCTTTTTCCGCAGAACTGGCAGTCCGCTGTGATTTTTCCGTCAACCGCCATTTCTTTTCTGTCCTGTTCCGGAAACTTCCTTAACATTTCTATTACCTTTTCTTGCGAGCAACGGCAAGCGAATTTTACCGTTTTCGGCATAAAAAAGTGTAAATCGTTCAGATGATACAGCCGATACAGCAACTTTTCGGGCGGCAAAGTCGTGTCCAGCAATTCCGTGTCGGTCGTCGAATGCAACAAAACGACGGAGGTATTCCACAAATCGTCGATTTCTTCTTCTTTCAATTCGCGCGCGATTTGGCGATCCATCGGCATGCGCTGCAACATGACCGCGCCGCCGATCCAGCCCTTGCCCGTTTGCGCGGGCGTCGCGACGGCGATTTTCAATTCCGTCGGAATCTGTTCCGACTGTTTGAAATATTCGGAAACGCACTCCGCCAGCGTGGGCTTGTCCAGCGCGACAACGCCCTGATAACTTTGATCCTTGTTTTCGACATTGAAGGACAGCGTGCCGCCGCCGAAATACGCGGCGGTTTCAGAAACGCCGTCCCGTTCGATTTTTTTCTGCGCGGCTTCCGTTTTTTCGCCGTCGAAACGGGCGTATCCGCGAATCGTTCCCGCCGTCGTCATGTCGATCGCCAACAGGGACACCGCGCCGTCGCCTTGGACTTGAAGCGTGAAGACGCCGTCGTATTTAATCGTCGACGCCAACAATGTTGTCAGCACCGCCGCCTGCGCGACCAGCTTTCCGATCGGTTCGGGATAGGCGTGTTGCGAAATGATTGTGTCCAGCGATTCGCCCAAACGCACGGATTGCCCGCGGGACAGTCCGGAGTCGATTAAAAACGGACAAATGACATCGGTTGTTATTTCAGTCATGATTACCTCTTTTGTCGAATGATGTGACATCTTTCTTTAAAAAACTTTAAGATTCGGCTATAAGCGTCGATACGCGCAACCCTTGAAAGGAACAGATCGTGTCGGAAAGCCAATTCGTCAAGTCGGTGACGCAAAAACGGCTGACAAATATCGCGTTGTATTATTTGGGACGGTATGAAAGCTCCGCCGACAATTTGCGGCGGGTGCTGCGTCGCCGCGTCGCCAAAGCCGCGGCAAAAGGCGCCGATGTTCCGCCCGAATCCGCGGACTGGATCGAATCGGTCGTTTCGGAAATGAAACGGCTGGGCTATATCGATGATTCCCGCTTTGCCGAAATTACAGCCGAAAAATACAGAAAAGCGGGAAAATCCGAACGCTTTATCCGGCAAAAACTGGCGTATGCCGGAATAGATCCGGATTTGCAGGATTCGGTGTTGTCGGCATGCGACTCGGCGGAAAACGTGGATTTTGACCTTGATGCGGCAAAGCGTTTGGTCGCTAAACGAAAAATAGGGGCGTTCCGTCCCGCGCGGGACAGAGGACTTTACCGGAAAAAAGATCTGGCGGTTTTGGCGCGCGCGGGGTTTTCTTTTCAAACGGCGGTGCGCGCTTTGGGGGATTATGACGGCGACGGAGAGGAAGATGTCGAATATTGACTTGGTGATTTTTGATTTCGACGGCGTTTTGGTCGACAGCGAAACGATGGGCTGCCAAATTTGGTCGGACGTGTTCGCAAAACACGGCATGACCGTTCCCGCCCAAGATATTTTGGAAAAATACACGGGCAAAACCGGAACGCTGATCTGCAGTCTGATCGAACGGGAATACGGTTACGAAATCCCCGATAACTTTTTGGACGAAGTCAACGAAACCACCGAGTCGGTCATGGCAAAGGAACTGAAAACGGTGGACGGCGTCGCGGAAACGATGCCGTTGTTGAAAACGCCCGTCTGCATCGCGTCCGGCAGTCGTCCGAAACGGCTGAACATGTGTCTGGACGTGACGGGATTGCGTAAATATTTTCCCGATGAAACGGTGTTCAGTTCGCACTATGTGAAAAACGGCAAGCCCGCGCCCGACATTTTTCTTTACGCCGCTGAAAAAATGCGAGTCGCACCGCGGAAATGCTTGGTTGTCGAAGACAGCGCGTCAGGCATTGTCGGGGCAAAGGCGGCGGGTATGCGCGCTTTCGGTTTTGTCGGCGCGTCGCATTGTACCCCCGCGCGCGGGCGTTCCAGCTGACGTTCAGGTTGCAGAAAGCCGGCATCGCGAACTCCGGCGTGGTGTAGCTGCCGTAGGGCAGATAGCGTCCGGCGGCGCTGTCCAGAACGAGCGAGCCGCCCTCAAGGGCAACGTTGTCCAGAGCACCCCGGGAAAAGGTCTCCGTGCCCTGCAGCACGAGATTGTTTCGTTGTTCCATCGGAATCGCGCTCCTTTGCGGACGGTATCGTCAGAAAATCATTCCTCCGGGCCGCTGCCGGAGCCTTCCTCGCGGGACTCTTCGTATTCCTTGTCGTGGAGCTTCTGGATCTTCTCCTCGATGTGGAACACCCGGTTCAGGTCGCCGTAGACGATCTGGCAGCACACTTCGGTCTGGAACCAGAAGCCGAACACGAGCATCAGGATGATGCCCAGCGGCATGCACAGGATGACGACGCCCCAGAACAGGATGGTCACGATGGACGACGCCAGCGCGTGCGGCAGAAATGCGATCATGCAGTTCAGGCTGTTCTTCAGCGTCAGGGTGAAGGGCTGGTCCAGCAGGACGACCTGCGGCCACATGTACGAGAACAGCATGTGGAAAAGCACCAGATTCAGCACTGTGGCCACCCACATGGGCAGACCGACGTTCGTGCCGCGGTACAGCATATTGAAGCAGAAGTAGACCAGAAAGATCTGGACGGTCACGATGCAGCAGTACAGGATGCCCGGAAGGATGCTGGCCTTGAAATTCCGCTTGAAGGCCTTGCGGTAGGTCACCCACCAGTAGCCCGCCTCATCGCGCAGGGCGCGGAGCACGGTGTCGTACATGCCGGCCAGTGCGGGGCCGGCAAGGATGCCGCCCACGATGGCGCTGATGACCATGACCGTCAGGTTGTTCATCAGAAAGCCGATGTACACCAGACAGATCACCGGCAGAAAGCCCAGACAGGTCAGCAGGTTGGCAAGGAACATCCCGCTCATATCGCGGCCGACCAGCTCAAAAAAGCGGCCTACGCCGGTCTTGCGGGGCGAGTCCTTTTCGACGCCCGGACCGTCCTTGAAATCTTTGGAAGAAGGAAATAAACCCATGTTTCGTTTGGAACCTCTCTCTTTTTGATCGCGGCGGCAGGGCAAAACGCAAAGGAAATGCCATTGTGCTACCTTTCTGCTTATAAATATACCCGGATTTTGTGAAATTTGCAAGCCATACAGCCCTTCATTTGTAAAAAAAGTGTGTTCTCTCCCATTTTTGTTCAAAGTGTGTTACAATGACAATGGCTTTTTGGGCCAGAAGGAGGAAAGGAACGTGAGCATTTTTCGCACGATAGCGTTATTCATCTATCTGTTCGGCTATATGATCGTGCATTACGGCGTCCTGCGCCGGGGCGAGCGTGCACTCGCTGCCGGAGACATGGACACGGTGGAAGCGATCGTCAACAAGCATATCCCGCACTGGAGCCGCGGCATCCTGAAGGTGACCGGCGCACAGCTGGTGGTGGAGGGGCAGGAGAACATCCCCAAGAACACCCCCTGTGTGTTCGTCGGCAACCACCGCAGCTACTATGACATCCCGCTGCTGCTGGCGGGTCTGGACGGCCCCCACGGCATCCTCGCCAAGGAGGAGCTGGAAAAGATCCCGCTGCTCAACCGCTGGATGAAGCTGCTGGGCTGTGTGTTCGTCAAGCGCGATGACGTCCGCGCATCGGTCAAGGCGCTCAACGACGCCACGGCCATCGTGCAGGGCGGCAAGAGCTTTATCATCTTCCCGGAAGGGACCC